>Ga0210396_10003166_pt1 | contig 16515 bp, 15 predicted proteins | sample IncBWH17OmetaG_FD_155466 | JGI IMG/M metagenome (GOLD analysis project Ga0210396, IMG submission 155466) | Forest soil microbial communities from Barre Woods Harvard Forest LTER site, Petersham, Massachusetts, United States - Inc-BW-H-17-O ... | reverse complement strand
CAGACCCGCCTGAAGGTGCTCGGGCTCGACCTGGCGGAGCCGCCAGCACCGGGACAGATGCATGAGCCGGACAGCCCCGTCACCGGCTGGAGCGTGCAACCGCGCGAGCTGGGCGAGTTTCTGGTCACCATCTTCGACGAATGGGTGTGGCATGACGTGGGCCGCGTCTTCGTCCAGCTTTTTGATGTGGCACTGGGAAATTGGATGGGGACCGGATCGTCGCTTTGCGTCTTTGCCGAGAAGTGCGGCGACGCGCTGGCCATCGAGCACAACGGCGACGTCTACAGCTGCGATCATTATGTTTATCCGCGTTACCGGCTGGGAAACGTGATGAACCAGTCGCTTGGCCAGATGGTCGCGTCGTCGCAGCAGCGCCGATTCGGCGCGGACAAGCTCGACACGCTGCCGCAATACTGCCGCGACTGTGAGGTCCGGTTTGCCTGCAACGGCGAGTGCCCCAAGCACCGCTTCATGCGTACGCCGGACGGCGAGGAGGGGCTCAACTACCTTTGCCCGGCATACAAGCGATTCTTCAACCACATCGATCCGTACATGAAGACGATGGCAGAGTTGGTGAAGCGCCGTCAGCCGGCAGCGACCCTCATGCGAATGCTGGCGCAGGAAGCACAGCGCGCGCGGGGCTCCTCATCAGCGTCGGTAGGACGGAACGATCCCTGCCCTTGCGGCAGTGGACTTAAGTACAAGAAGTGCTGCGGAAGCAAATGAGATTCAAAACGGGGAAGGTTGCGACGACTGTTCAGTTGCAACCGGGGCGGCGGCAGCGAGCACCACGCGAGCCGGCCGCGTGTCGATCTCATCGGCGTAGGGCGCGAGCGACGATGCATGCGCGTAGCTCCCGCCCGGACCAATCGCGACTTCTTCCACCGCGGGGCCCTGGGGCTGGTCTTCCTGCGGGCCCTGCACGTCCAGCGCAACCAGCGGTGCGGGCGGTTGCACATTTAAGATATGGGCTTCCCGCGGCGTGCGCAGGAAATGCACCGCGATGGCCGCGGCAAGTACGACCGAAGCGGCAACGGCAACGTAGCCTTGCCTGCGCGCCCGCAGAATCCACGACACCCGCGCAACCGATTCCTCGGCGTGCGCGTCGATCGCCTGGCCGATCGACTCGGCCAACTTCTCCCACCGCACGTCAGGGAGCGGCTGCGAACGAATCATCGCCGTCAGCGCCCGATCTTCCTCGAGCATCGCCCGCGCCTCGGCGTCGCCGCTCAGGCGGGCCTCCAGCGCGCTCTTCAAGGTCTCGTCCAGCGTGCCGTCGAAGTATTGGGAAATCGAGAATTCAAGCTCGTCGCGCGTCATGGTTTTTGTCGTTGCGTTTGAGGTTTCACCGGCATCGAGACACGGGAAACGTAATGAATCACATGTATCCTTTCAACAGCTCCTTCAGTTTTTTGCGTCCCTGAAACACGTGCCATTTGACGGCCTCGACGCTGCACTGGAGCGTCTCGGCGATCTGTTTCTGCGGCATTTGTTCGATCGTGAACATAATGATCGCCAGCCGTTGTTTCTCAGGAAGCTGCTTCAGCGCCTCCTGAAGCCTCTGCCCCAGTTCCTGCCCCTCCAGGCGCCGGACCGGATCGCCACCCTCGGACATCCAGTCGCTGGTGCCGGCCGCCTCGCCCCGTTCACCCCCTCCGAGCAGGTCGTCCAGTGGAAGCTGATGCCGCGTCTTCCGGCTCCGGCGGAAGTTCAGCGACAGGTTGGAGACGATGCGCATCAACCAGCCGCCGAACGCCTCGGGCTTTTGCAACGTCTTCAGGCTCCCATACGCCTTGAGAAACGCATCCTGCGTTACCTCCAGAGCGTCATGGCTACTGCCCAGCAGCCGGTATGAGACCGCGACCGCCTGCCGCTGATACCGCTTGACCAGTTCGTCAAATGCCGGCCGGTCGCCGTTCAAAGCCTTGGCGACCAAGTCGCCATCTGTCGGGCTACCGGGCGCATCCGTCCCATCAGCTTGCCTGGCGCTCGGTTCCATCACGTCAGACACGTTACGGGGCAGGGCGTTAGAGCAAAAGGGGACACTTTGGAAAGGGGGGTTTATCCAGCGTCCGATCGTCGTTTGACGCACCCGTGCGCATAACGAGTTACCGCCACATGTGTTAGGGAATTGTATGGGCAACGGCACCCCGTTGGGTTGCCTTTGCATGCGGTTGGGTTGTAATTCAGTCGGATCAGTAGAGGTGCGATTGAATCATTCCATGAGGGAGAACGCATGACACCGCGCAATCATATCGAGGCCATTGCACGTCGGGACTTTCTCAAGGGAGCAGCGATCGCCGCAGTCGCTGCAACGGCGGCAAAGGCCGCCGAGCCCGCGCCACCGGAGGCGCCGCGCAGCAAAACCATAGGCATTCAGGTCGGCGCCGTCTCCTTCGTCGACGAAGGCGTCGAGAAGGTTCTCGATATCCTTCAAGAGCGGGGAAACATCAATACGATCTATCTGGCGACGTTCACCTACGGACGTGGGATCGCCGGCCGACAGATTCCCGGTCAGCCGCTGCCGGACCACGGTAAGCATGAATACGACCAGGACCAGTTTCACGGCGGCAACTACGCGACGCCGCATGCGCAGTTCTACGAAAAGACCATTCTCAAACAGACCAGGGCCCCGGACTTTGGCGATTACGACGTCCTCCAGGAAGTTCTTCCCAGGGCGAAGCAGCGCGGCATCAAAGTCTATTGCTGGTACGAAGACGTATTTCGCAACGATATTCCGAACGTTGCGCCGTTGCAGGAGATCGACATCCAGGGTCGCCGGTCGGGCGAGCTGTGCGCGCTCAACCCGGACTACAGAAACTTTCTGATCGGGCTCACTGCCGATTACTGCAAGTCATACGAGATCGACGGCGTGATGTGGGGATCCGAACGTCAGGGGCCCCTCAACAACGCCATCGGCAGCTCGCACGGTGGCCGGGCCAATCCCAACCGCGTCACCTGTTTCTGCGAGCATCACCAGAAGGCGGCCCGCGACCGCGGCATCGACGTCCAGCGCGCGATGGAGGGTTACCGGAAGCTGGCGGAGTTCGTGAGCGGGGCGCTTGCAGGCCAGCGCCCCTCCGATGGTTACTTCGTCACATTCTGGCGGCTGCTTGTCGAATACCCCGAACTGCTTGCGTGGGAGAAACTCTGGACCGACGGCCAGCACGCGATCTACAAAGACGTCTACGAGTCCGCGAAGGCCAACCGTCCATCGGCGCAGGTGGGCTTCCACATCTGGCACAACAACTCATTTTCCCCGTTCTTCCGCGCCGAGCAGGACTACGCGAGACTCGCGCAGCACGCCGACGAGTTGAAGATCGTCGCATACAACAACTGCGGCGGGCCACGCTACGCCGGCGCGATTCGCAACGTCCATTCCACCGTTTTCCGCGATGTCCCCGTCGATGAGCTGAAGGACTTCTTCGATCACGTGCTGGCGTATGAAAACGAAAAGAGCCTCAAAGAGTTGCCGACGTCCGGCCTGTCCGCGGGTTACGTGGGCCGCGAAACTGCGCGGGCTAAGGCCGGTGTCGCCGGAAAGTGCCGAATCCTGCCCGGCATCGACATCGACATCCCTACGGGTCGCGACCAGAAGAAGACCACCCCGCAGGATGTTTATGACGCCACGACCGCGGCCTTCAAAGCCGGTGCGGACGGCGTCATCTTTTCCCGCAAGTATTCTGAAATGCGCCTCGACAATCTGTCGGGAGGCGGCCGGGCGGCAAAACAAACCCCGTTATAATTTTCTGCTCGATCGCCACCTCTAACCTTCGCCGCCGACGGCTGTCAGATTTTTTACGATTCACGATGCTTGACAAGGCTCGCCTTCGGGACCGAACGATCGGCCCCCGCCGGGCGACCAATCATGCATGAACAAGGGAGACCATATGTCCAGGAAAACGCGATTTTGGCGGCCGCTGCGGATGATTTGCCTGCTTTTGCTTCTCGCCGGCGGATTGAGCCTCAACGGCTGCATCTTCGTCGAACACGGCGGCCATCACCACCACGATTGGCGCTGAATTCATCCGCCGAACGGGCTCATGTACGTTGCGATGGCACCGTCTTTGCAAATTGCCCCTGCAAGGCAAACGAAAGGACGCACCATGAGCACACGACCCTTTGCGGTTCTTCCCCTGCTGGCGGCGATGACACTCGGTTATGTCACCATTGGTTGCGAACACGACCACGGTGACGATGGTCATCAGTCCGGATACTACCAGCAACGCGACAGCGACCACGCCCGATATGACGATCATACGGACTACGATCGCCATCAATACGACCGCGATTTCCATTGATCCGGCACTGTGCCGTGGGAACCAACCGGGGTGGGCTACCGAGCCCACCCCTTTTTTGCGGCACATATCGCCAGGCGCGATTACCCGAGGTGCTTGCCGGCTGATCCCAGGATCGCCGCGGAAAGGTTGAAGTAGAACAAAAGCGTCGCGACGTCGGCGGCGGCGAGGACGAGCGGGCCGGACGCGATTTTCGGATCGCCCTTGAGTCCGCGGACGGCGGTCGGGAGCAGTACCCCCAGCAGACACGCGGTGATGATCGCCAGACAAATGCTACAGGCGATCGCCAGGGCCACGGCGGGCTCGCGCTTCCAGGCCCAGGCGATCATGCCCACCAGTCCGCCGCACGCCATGCCCAGTAAAGCGGCGGTGAGCAGCTCGATCCGAAGTGATCGAAGGAGTTGCCTCCAGTTGATCGACCGCTCGTGCAGCGCCTGGAGCGTGATGGTCATCGACTGAATGCTGACGCCCTCGGACAACGTCAGGACCACCGGAATGAACAGCGCCAGCACGATCGCCGTGTCGAGAAACTTCTCGTACATCCCGGCGATGAACGCGCAGCCGATGCCGCCGGCAATGTTGCACAGGAGCCAGGGAAAGCGATAGCGGAAACCTCCCCAGGCGGTGCCGCGCCGTGCCTGGGTGATTCGCACGCCGATCAACTGGAACACATCCTGCGCCGACTGCCGCTCGGCGACGTCGAAGATCTCGTCGGTGAACAAGCCAACGTCAATCACCCCCAGAAGCTTGTTCTGGTCATCGACGACCGGAAACGCCAGCAGGCGATAAAGCACAAAGAATTCGCACGCATCGAGCACGCTCATCGAATGAGGTATGCTCACGACATTGGTGGACATGACGTCGAAAATCCTACGGTCGGCGCCGCTCATCAGCAGCCGGCGCGTCGGCACGACGCCGAGCAGCTTCTCCTCGTCGTCGACGACGTAAAAGTAGACGATTTTTTCCGCCAGCTCCTGCGTCCGCAGAGCCCCCAGCGCCTCGCCCACCGTCTGGCGCACGTTCAGCGCCGCAAAATCGCGGCGAACGTGCTTCACCACCGCGTCCGAAAGATTATCCTGTGCAAGCTTTGTCATCGGCAACGCAAGCGTAGTCGAACCGGCCCGTGTGGCAACACGATTGAATGTCGCAAAGCAAACATGAGATCGAATCGCTTCTGGCCGCAGCGGGTTCGCGCCCGCTCCGCCAGTTCGGCCAGAATTTCATGATCGATCAGAACCTGGTGCGGGTGGTGGCCCAGGCCGGACAACTCACCCGCGACGATTGCGCAATCGAAGTCGGCGGAGGAACAGGAACGCTCACCGAGGAACTGCTCGACCGCGCTGGCAGCGTTATCACAGTGGAAATTGACCGGGGCCTGGCGGCATTGCTGCGATCGCGGTTCGCCAATCGCGAGGACTTTCGACTGATCCAGGCCGATGCCCTGGCGGGAAAACACGCGCTCAACGAGGAACTGCTTGATGCCATGCGGGTAGCACGGACGAAGGGAAAGCGCCTCAAGCTCGTGGCGAACCTGCCGTACAACATCGCCTCGCCGCTGGTAATCGAGATGTTGCTCGCCGAGGTGGAATTGCTGGCGGTTACCGTTCAAAAAGAAGTAGCGGCGCGGATCCGCGCGGAGGCCGGGACGGCGGAATACGGGCCGCTGTCGATCATCACGCAGTTGCTGGCGCGGGTCGAGGTGCTGCGCACGCTTCCCCCGCAGGCTTTCTGGCCGCCGCCCCAGATCGAGTCGTCGCTGGTGCGGCTCACGCGCGATGATCGGCTCGGAACGCGGGCGCGCCGGTTCAGCCAATTCATCCATGCCTTGTTTTCGTTCCGTCGAAAGACCCTGCGCCGGGCCCTCGCGCAGGCCGGCCACGATTCTGACTCAGTCCTCAGTGCCGCCGGCATCGACGGTCAACGCCGTGCCGAAGAATTTCCCCCGGACGTGCTTCTCAAGCTGTTCGAGGCGACAGCGACGGAAGGATGATCCCCGCGATCAACAACGACACTACCTCGCCGACGTACACCGCCATCGACAGTCCGTGAAGCCTCTTGAATTGCGCAGACGCTGTCAGGCCCTGATGCTGGAGCATCTCGATGTGCGGCGTGAGATACGTCGCAATCATGCAAGCTCCAACCGTCGCGATGGCGAAAAAAACGAAGAGCATCGTCGTCCATCTCGGCGGCCCCACGACGCGGCAAACAAACGTCAGCACCAGCGCTCCCGCCGCCAGCACGAGCTGATAGGCATTGAATACATGAAAGATATGGGCGGCGCCCTGCCCAGCCAGATCGTGGCGGTCGGGAAAGGTGTTGAACAACGTCAATACCGAAATCAACAGGACGATCAATCCGCCGAACCACAGGCCCCAGATCAGAAGAACAAGCGTGGAAAGAACGCGGCGCATGGCGCTTTACTATACGCCCTGTCCCCCGGCGGGCGGAGCGTCCGTTTTGAACAGCCGATCATGCAACTCCGCGACGCGATCGCGGACACCTTCGCCGCTGCGGAATTTCTGGTTGTCGACCAGGCTTGTCAGCCGGCCAACCTCAATTGTGAAGTCGGTGATATTTTTAGTGAGTTGGTCCACTTGGAGGTCGGTCGCCTCGCCCAGCATGTCACTGAGCGAGACCTTCCATTTCCCATCCACTCTGACCATGTGCACTGGCGTGGAGTGATCCTTGAATTCGACGGTCGCCTGATCGGATTCGATTTTCTCCTCGGCCGCTTCGATGTCGTGCGCGTCTTCCGTGCCGGCCGCGTGAATTACGGCGGTGGCCAGCTCGGGTCCAAATCGTTTGGCGACCGCGTCCTGAAGCTTCGCCAGCGCGACGTCGCCCCGGGCAATCGCCTGCGCGAGCTTCTCCTGTTTGTCGCCCTTGGCCTGATAGAACTCCAGGTCCGCGTCGACATTGCCCGATCGAGCCGCGGCGTCCTGGGCCAGCAGCGCTTGCCTGGGCGAATCCGCGCGAGAGATGCCGGCCGCCGTCACTAGGCATAACGACATGAAAGTTGAGACGATTCGCATTTTCATGCGCCGTTGCATACCGCGACGAGGTCAAGGGAACAAGCCTTTGAGCCGGCAGGCTTCGGCAACCCGGCCGATGGCGATCGCGTAAGCCGCGGTGCGGTAATCACAATCAGCGGCGTCGGCTTTGGCGTTCACCTCGTCAAACGCCTTTTCCATGACCCGCTGAAGCTCGTCCTGCACGCGTTTTTTGTCCCAAAAATAATTCTCCAGCCCCTGCACCCACTCGAAGTAGCTGACGGTCACGCCGCCCGCGTTGGCCAGAATGTCGGGAAGCACCGTGATCCCATTCTGGCCGAGGATTTCATCGGCCTCGGGAGTCGTCGGACCGTTCGCCCCTTCGCACACGATCCGGGCTTTGATGTGGGGCGCGACCTCGGCGGTGACCGTGTTCTCCATCGCCGCGGGAATGACGACGTCGCAATCGCAGGTGAGCAGCTCGTCATTGCTCATGGCATCGGCGCCGGGGAAGTCGGTGAGGACGCCGTTCTCCCGGTAGTACGCGCCGGCCGCCTCGATATCGATCCCTGATTCGTCGAAAAGCCCGCCCTCTTTGGCGCTGATCGCGACGATCGTCGCGCCGCGCTCGGCGAGCAGCCGGGCCGCATGGAATCCCACATTTCCAAACCCCTGTACCGCGATGCGCACGTCCGAAAGCGTCTTGTTCTGGGTGGCCAGGAACTTCCGCAGGGTGTTCATGATCCCGCGGCCTGTCGCCTCTTCCCGGCCCACCGAACCGCCCAGCGATACCGGCTTTCCCGTCACCACGCCCAGCGCCTGATACCCCACCATCATCGAATACGTGTCGAGCATCCAGGCCATCACCTGTGCGTCGGTGCCCGCATCCGGCGCGGGAATGTCGTGCTGCGGGCCGATCACCGGCATGATCTCGCTGGTGAAGCGCCGGGTCAGCCGCTCCTTCTCGCCGGGCGACAGCTTGCGCGGATCGCAAACGACGCCGCCCTTGGCCCCGCCGTACGGCAAATCCACCAGTGCGTTTTTCCAAGTCTGAAGCATGGCCAGTGCCATGACTTCATCCTGGCTCACGGCGCTGTCATATCGAATTCCCCCTTTGAACGGCCCCCGTGCGTTGTTGTGCTGCGCCCGATAGCCGGTGAAGACCTGGATCTGCCCGCTGTCCATTTTGATCGGACAGGAAACAGTCAGCACGCGTTTGGGCGTCGAAAGCACGGCGCGCCAGGTCGGGTCCAGGTTCATCGTCTGATAAACGCGGTCGAAGTAAAAATGGGCGTTTTGCCAGAATCTCGAGTGCTCGTGCGTCGTGGGAATGAGGCGGTCGGTGATGGTCATATACAAGTGTAGGATATCGCTCGCCCGGAAAACTATCGAGGCCGCAGTCGGTCGATCGCGGCCCTAACAAAACAACAAAACTATTGAGGCCTCAATAGTTTTGTTAGGGGCTCCAGGTCGCAAGACCGCCGTGGATTTGCCGCAACCGTCTGCACTATTGCACAATATCGGCGAGGCACCTCCGGATGGATAACTTACAGAACATCCGCGCCCATCTGCGCCGGCGCGATTCTCAGTTCCTGCTGAAGACCTACTCACAGCTGGCATTCGGGATCATCGTTTCGTTCCTCGCCCCGCTGGTGATCTTGCTATTCGTGCTGATGGCCTGCTGGGGATGGAGGACCCATCGCTGCCCATGGTGGTGGTATTTCGTTGGCGGAGCGATCGTCACGCTTCCTCTGCTTTACCGGCTGGAGCTGGCGGCACAGGGAGGGCTATTGCGGGAGCTCTCCGACGCCTTCAACGCGGCGGCCTTTCCCAAGGATGAGCCCCCAAATTTCAAGCATGTCGGCGCCGTCGGTGCGGCGCTGTCGGAGACGAGGACGCCGGTAACCGGCGCGATGGAAATCTTTCTGCTCGGTCCGCGGCTGGTCGTCAGCGCGCTGCGAAAGCTCCGGCTCAGGGCGCTCTCTCAAGACGCCAACCCGGACCGCATCGCGAGCGCCCTGAACGCGCTCTACAGACTCGAGGGCGGCGCGGCGCCGGACAAAATGCTCGAATCCGGCGAATCGCCTCAGGAGTTCTCCAGGGTCCTGGCATACCTTCTGTTTTTCGATTGGATCGGCATCGCCGGTGATGGCTCCAAGGTGTGGATCCTCACCGAATCGCGCAGAGAACTGGAGCGAACGCCCAGGTGAGCGACGGCAATCCGCAAGGCGTCCTTATCCCGTGCTATCACAGCTCATCAAACCGTCAGCGAGAATGCCAAAAAACGTTCAGTTTTGTTCAAAACGTTCAGTTCTCTTCAAAATATTCAGCGAAGGGGCGAGAGGCGTCACCTGAGGTGTCACGGCCGCCCGGGCGCGCGCTCATCAAACCGTCAGCGAGAATGCCAAAAAACGTTCAGTTTTGGGTAATAATAGACTTGACTAATCAAGCCACAACCCGTAGAATACGGGCATGAAAGCGGAAATCCAGTATCCGGGAACGTTGGTTGAGGCCGTCCGGTATTTCGCCGATCCCGACCGGGCGCTCGCGTTCTTTGCTTCGATCCGTTGGCCGGATGGACCGTTCTGTCCGACTTGCGGCTCTGTGAAGGTTTCCTACCTCGCGAACCAGCGCCGCTGGCAGTGCAGTTCCAAGCATCCGCGCCGCCAGTTCAGCGCCAAGGTCGGAACCATCTTTGAAGACAGCCCGCTTCCGCTGGAGCATTGGATGGTCGCGGTGTGGCTGGAGGTGAACGCCAAGAATTCAATCAGCAGCTATGAGTTGCATCGGGCGCTTGGCGTCTGCCAGAAAACCGCGTGGTTCATGCTCCATCGGATTCGGCTTGCGGTGCAAAACGGTTCGCTGGTGAAGCTTGGCGGTCCGAACGGCCCGGCGGTGGAAGTCGATGAAACCTACATCGGCGGACTCGCCCGCAACATGCACAAGGCGCGTCGCGAGCGCGTCATCACCAGCAACGGCGTCGCCGGTAAGACCGCCGTCATGGGTCTGCTGGAGCGCCACGGTCCGGGCGGCATCAGCAAGGTCCGGACGTTCGTCATCGATGATCGGTTCTCCCGCACGCTTCATCCGATCATCCACAAGCACGTTGAGCCGGGCACGCCGCTCATGTCCGATACGCTGGCCGGATATCAGGGACTCGAATCGACGTTCGTTCACGCGGTCGTCAATCACGCGGAAAAGTACGTTGACGGGATCGTGCACACAAACGGTCTGGAAAATTTCTGGACCCTGTTCAAGCGGTGCATCAAGGGCACCCATGTTTCGGTTGAGCCGTTCCACCTGTTCCGCTACCTCGACGCCGAAGCCTTCCGGTTCAACAACCGGGACTTGAAGGACGGCGGTCGATTTCTGACGGCGCTGTCTGGCGCGACTGGAAAGCGGCTGACTTATAAGACGCTGATCGGGCGCAATCTGGCGACGGGGGAGGGTTTAGCAAACGGCAACGCCGGGGCAAGCGCGACAAACTGAAAAGGTCGGGGAGTCGCTGAACGACCCTAACCTTTTGCGGTATGTGCGCCAGCCTGTACCATTCGGGAAACGATGCCATCTCCGCTCAAGATTCCGTACAGTCAGCAGTTCGCCCCAGCCGTCACGCCCCTGCGGAACCTGATCGGCATCCTCCGTCAGCATCAGGGAAAGCCGAAAGACTTGGTCAAGGCAATTGGCAGTGCGTTTTTTGGTGACAGCAGCACGCCGGAAAAGATGGCCAAGAACACGGTTATCGCGCTCAAATACCACGACATTGTCGATGAGGCATGCAACCCGGCGGCGCTCGGAACCGAGATGCTGAACGCGCCGACGGTGGACAAGGCACTTGAACTGCTGGCGAAAAACATCCTTCTGAAATTCGATGGCATGCAGCTGGTGGAAACGCTGCGCGAGATGGCACAGGCCGGAACCGAATTCACGCTCGTCGGCATTACCGATGAACTCAAGCTGCGCGGCTTCGAGGTCAACGAAAACTCCAGTGATCTTTCAAGCGTTTTGAACTGGCTGCGCGAGGCGGGCGTTCTGTCGGGTTACAAGGTAAACGAACAGCGGTACGGCGACATCGTCGGCACCACCCCGAAGATCATCGATGCCCTCAAGGAATTGACTGAGGCGCAAATTCTGTTCTGCCGTGCTCTGCTGTCACTGAACGCAAAGGACTGGATAGAGCACAACATCGTCGTGAAGCACGCCGAAGCCCTTTACGCGGGGGAGGCGTCGTACAACTGGAAGGACATCGACCGCACGGTTCTACACGAGAAGGGCAAGAAATCCAGCAGCACAGCGCGGGGTGGCAATCCGGCACGAGTCAAACCAACGGAGAAATTTGAAAAGGAAATCGCCGAGCCGATCCTCGCGCCCATGTACAAGTCGGCCGGCTACCGGGACGTTCGCAGAATCCGAAGCATCCCATGGGAAAAACTGGTAGCCGATATCAAGCAGCGCCGCGATGAACAACTGCGCGGCGAATCACTCGAATACATCGCGATCCGGATTTGTCAGCTCCTCGACCTGGATTTCATGGGATGGCGCGAAACCGACGAAGAGCTGGCGGGCGGCGGTGAAGTAGACGGCTTCATGCACACGGCGAGACTGGTCTACTCGCGCTGGCAGATTCAATGCAAGGCATCGGACAAGGTCACACTGGAAACGTTGGCGAAAGAGGTCGGGGTCGCCGAAATCACACTGGCAAACATCATCCTGATTGTCAGCACGGGAACCATCACGGCCAGTGCAGCGACGTTCAGAGAGCGGATCATCCGAAAAACTCCGCTAAACATCGTCGTCATCGACGGCAACGCCCTTGCCGAAATCGTGAAGAATCCGGCGGCCATTACCTCAATCCTCAAAGCACAGGCACAAGATGCATTCAAATCAAAACCTCAGCCGAGCACTCTCATTCGCAAAACGAACAACGGCGGAGATAGTAGCGGAGATGGCGGAGGCGGATCGGTCGCAACGGCGGCTCCCGTCGCCCAGCCCGGCCCGGCACCAGAACAGCCCGGAACACTCTTCCAGCCCTACTACACTACGCCGAACGGTAGCATGTATCTGGGGGATTCCTACGACGTTCTACAGCAGCTGATCCGCGATGGCGTGCGCGTGAAACTGCTGTTCACGTCGCCACCGTTCGCGCTGATCCGGAAGAAGGCATACGGCAACGAAGATCAAGAGCAGTACGTCGCTTGGTTCATGCGTTTTGCGCCGCTGTTCCACCAGATTCTTGAGCCGGATGGAAGCTTTGTGATGGACATCGGCGGATCGTGGCTTCCCGGCATTCCGGCACGTTCCGTCTATCAGTACAAGCTTCTGCTCCGCCTTTGCGAAAGCGATTTTTATCTGGCGCAGGAGTTTTACCACTACAACCCGGCCCGGCTTCCATCGCCCGCCGAGTGGGTGACGGTGCGACGCATCCGCGTCAAAGACTCAATGAATAACGTGTGGTGGTTCACCAAGCAGCCGTTTGTGGACTCCAACAATCGCCGCGTGCTCCGCGAGTACAGCGATGCAATGAAACAGCTGCTCAAGAATGGATACAAGGCAAAGGTGCGTCCGTCCGGCCACGATGTCAGTGACAATTTTAACCGCGACCACGGCGGCGCGATCCCGTCGAATCTGCTTCAGTTTTCCAACACGGACAGCAACGGCTATTACCTTCAGGAATGCAGGCGCACCGGGATCAAGCCGCACCCGGCCCGGTTCCCGTCCGGCCTGCCCGATTTCTTCATTCGATTCCTGACGGTGCCGGGCGATCTTGTGCTCGATCCGTTCGCTGGCTCTAACGTCACGGGCGAAACCGCTGAATCGCTCGGACGCCGTTGGATCGGGATTGAGCTTGATGAGAATTACGTCAAGGGGTCGCGATTCAGATTCGACAAGTCGCCGCCGGAAAAGGCAAAACCTGCCGTCGCCCGCGTGAAATCCAGCTCTGTGGCCGACGACGGCGCGCTTTTCAATGGCGTGTCATACGCAATCGGGTGAACCCTATGAAACGTTCCGGCTTAAAAACGATGAACGATCCTCTCACGTCCGATCCCGCCGCCGCATTCCACAACTTTGAAACCGCCATGAAAAAGATCGTCGCGCTGCCGAAATCAGCCCTCGCGGAAAAGCCGAAGCGCCGCACGCGGCGAAAGAAGTGACCACCAGCTATGGGGGTTGATTAGTCAAGTCGATTATTACCCAGTTTTGTTCAAAACGTTCAACGTCCGCTCGGAGGCGCGCTTGGCGATTAGACCACGAATCGTTTTAATCGCTCCTAATGCACCCCAACGCCGCGGCCGTTCGCATCTCCGATCTGTCCGACTTCACCGCAGAACGACGTGACTGGGGCAGATTGACCTTCGTCTGCGCCGCAATTCTGGCATTCACCGGCATCTTCACCTGCTGTTGCGACACTCCCATGATCTGGGACGGCGCATATCAATTCTGCTTCAGCCTCATCAAGCAGCGGCCCTACTTCTACCTCACGCGGTTTCATTCCTACCTGCTGTGGCTGCCGATGGTTTATCTCAGCCGCTTCACCGACAACCTCACCGCCCTCAAGCTCGCCTATGGGTTGCCTTTCACGCTGGCGCCGGCATTTTCTCTATGCGCGAGCTGGTGGATCGTGCGCGACCGCGCGCCGCGACTGATTCTCTGGGCGATTTTCGGCGTCGCCGCCGCCCCTTTACCCGGACAGATCTTCATCATCAACGACAGCATTTTCCAACAACACATGTTCTGGCCGGTGTATCTGGGATTGCTGGTGCCGCTGCGAATACCGCAGGCAATCTTCCTGTCGCTTCTGGTCATTTTTCAGTTTTCGCACCAGATCGGTTTGCTGCTGCTCGCCGCGGGCGGCGCGGCCGCCTTGCTCCTGGCAATTCGCGACAGACAGAACCGCAATGAACTGCTTTTCAAAGCCGGCATTCTGATTCCGCTGGCGGCGATTGCCCTTTGGAAGATTCTGCACTTTCCGGATTCCTACGCTCAGCGCGAGTTCACCTGGGAACGCATTCACGAATCGTGGCAGTACGGCGTTGAAGGCTATCCGCTTCGCGGCGTGCTGTTCATGTGCGGCGCCGGCGTAGCCGTGCTGGTTCATCGCCTCTTGCGGAACCAAACGTGGATGAGGTGGCGCCCGGGACTTTTCGTCATCGCGAGCCTCTGTCTGGCCGGCGCGATGGTGAACTGGACGATCTGGGCGCTGGACAGCCACAAATGGTCGACCGCAGCGAATTACCGCCGCTGGGTCGTGCCGCTCACCATCCCGTTCTATCTGCTGGCATTCCTGGACCGGTGGTTTGATCGCGAGCCATCACCGGACGATTCCAGGCGCTTGAGCGAATTCGTCGGAACCTGTGTAGCGCTGAGTTTCTGCCTGATTATCTCGATTCAAAGCATGGTGTGGGTCAGGCTGACGCGTCATTTGCTCAATGACGTGGAATCCTATCCCGCGACGATCGTCCCGTGGTCGCGCATCAGTTGGACCCGCGACACACCGCTGTATCACTGGGGAACGACGCCGTACATTTTCGTACTCGAGGGCGAAAAGCCGCGCAGGCTGCTGCTCGACCCCGACCAGTCTGATGTGCGCGAGCAGCTTCGGATGCTCGAGCAGGCGCCGCCGCAAATTCCGCTTTCGTGGTTCACTCCTATCTCACCGATACCGGGTCCGGCCGGCTGGTTTGATTTTCGGCCGATGCTCTACGCGATCCATCACGAAAAGCCTTGAGCATAAGCAGGCAAACGTCACAGCGAAGCGACCGCACTGTCGGGGGCCACGCGCCGGGCTGTCCGCCCACGGCCGATTGCCGTTTCCAGCCGTGGCGACGTGCCCAGTTCGAGCGTCCGGATCGGCATCCAGCCGCTGCGCTCGAGCAACTGGTGAAGCTCGGCAATCGATTCCACGACCACGTCCGGTTGATACGCATAGTGCCGCAGCGCCTCGCGCCGCGTTCCGCCCGAGAGCACCAGTACGGTGTGATACCCCAGCTGCACCCCGCCCAGGATGTCGGTTTCCATCGTGTCGCCGATCATCGTGGTCTGGTCGCTGGTGAGGCCCAGCTCCTTGCGGGCGGCGCGCATCATGTACGGGCTGGGCTTGCCGACGCTGAAGGCCTTGACGTTGGTCGCCGTCTCGAGCATGGCGACCATCGCCCCACATCCGGGCCGCAGCCCGTTCTGCGTCGGGCAATTGGGATCGAGGTTGGTGGCGACGAGCCGAGCGCCCTTGGCGATCATCCGCACCGCCGCCTCGACCAGCTCCAGATTGAACGTTCGACCTTCGCCGACGACGACGTAATCCGGCTCGTGATCCACGATCGCATAGCCGTGCTGGTGCAGGGCCGTGAGCAGGCCCCCTTCTCCGATGACAAACGCGGTGCCGGCGGGCTTCTGCGACTCCAGAAACTTGGCCGTCGCCATCGCGCAGGTGTAAACGTGTTGTTCCTCGACTTCGATTCCCATACGGGCGAGCTTCGCGACCACGTCGCGCCGCGTCCGCTGGCTGTTGTTGGTCAGAAAACGAAAAGGAATCTCCCGGTCTCGTAATTCGCGAATGAATTGGTCCGCGCCCCGGATCATCTCCGAGCCGCGGTAAAGAACGCCGTCCATGTCGATCAGGTATCCGTGAACCATCTTCCACACATCCCGTTCTGTAAAAAAATATCTGCAACAGCAGCCCTGCTGTTGCAGTTCGTAACTTGTCGGTGCAAATGCGATACCGAGCCTCCTGCCCCACCTTCTCACCCCCCATCCGCGGCAAAAAAGCGTGATCAATAGGCACGGCTCGGCCTTTTGCCCAACTCACAGGCGATCTTGTCCCAGACGATCCCGCGGAAAACGCTAAAGCTCTTATTCGGATTGCGTTACCAACCGCCGGTGCGACGTACATCAAATCCAAACACGCCGAAGATATTCCGACGCGCAGAGCCGCGAACGGACCCGACGGCTTTGGGTATAACCAATAACGATCCGCCAAAATCTGAGGGAATCCAATGAAACCGAATCCGCTACTGGGCGCCGCCGCTGTTTTGCTCTGCCTGACCGTCTGGTCCGTCTTCGCGCAGGAATTGCCGCAGCGCAGCGCCGATCAGGATGTGAAAAGCGCCGACGTTCGCGAGCGCTCCGGCTTGGTGCCGGGCGACAACCTGCTGTTCAACGGCTGGGGCGTCACGCCCGCCGGCCAGCAGGTGCGGATCACCGGCGACCTGCCACTGAAAATGATCGTCTCG
>Ga0210396_10003160_pt1 | contig 16531 bp, 16 predicted proteins | sample IncBWH17OmetaG_FD_155466 | JGI IMG/M metagenome (GOLD analysis project Ga0210396, IMG submission 155466) | Forest soil microbial communities from Barre Woods Harvard Forest LTER site, Petersham, Massachusetts, United States - Inc-BW-H-17-O ... | reverse complement strand
ACCCGCTGATGTTCGCGATCAAGCTCGTTCCACGGCACATCAAGCGGGATGCCTGCTTCGCGAGCGAAGCGTTTCAAGTCGGTAAACAGGGGGCGATACTTGGGCTTGGTCCAAGGCTCGATTGCGCCTTGGTTGAGGGTCAACGATTTATCTGGAATGACCAAATCCAAATCGAAATCGATGGTATTTCCGAAGCCCTGGCAGCGCGGACAAGCGCCGTACGGATTGTTGAAAGAGAATAATCGTGGTTCCGGCTCTTCGTAGCGAAGATTGCAAGCCTTGCACTCGAAACGCTGGGAGAAACGTAGCCATTCGGAAGGCTGCTCGTCGCGCGGTACGTTCTCGAAGATGACTTCGCCCGATTCGCGATAGCTGATCTCAACCGCGTCCACGATTCTCGAGCGCGAGTCCGGCGAGATGACGAGGCGGTCAACCAACGCAAAGACAGGCTCGGCGAAGTTGATATTTAGCAGCGACTCGGGGGTTGAAAATTCAAAGATCTGGCCGCCTTGATAAAGCCGGTTAAATCCCCGGGTGCGTAGATCGAGAAGACGGCTTTTCAGCTGATCGGAAAGAACGCTGGCCGCATCCTTCTTCGCCTTTTTCTTGCGCCCCCGTGCCTTGGCCGCGGCCGGAGCGTCAACCGACGCAACCAGCGTCGATGCACCCTGCAGCGGAAACAGCACATTCAGCCGCGTGCCCGCGAGCAGTTTCATCAAGGCATCGGCGACTTCATCGACCGTATCCCTCTTAACCTCCCTGCCGCATTGCACGCAGTAAGTACGGCCAACCCGGGCGAACAGAAGCCGAAGATAATCGTAGATTTCAGTCGCTGTACCCACCGTGGAGCGTGGATTGCGCGTGGTATTCTTCTGCCGGATCGCCACGGCCGGCGCGATTCCATCAATCACATCCGCGTCTGGCTTCTCGATTCGCTCCAAAAACTGACGCGCGTAGGCTGACAGCGATTCCACATAGCGGCGCTGTCCCTCAGCATAGATGGTATCGAAGGCGAGGGACGACTTCCCTGACCCAGACACTCCGGTCACAACCGTCAACGAGTTATGCGGAATCTCAAAATCTATATTCTTGAGGTTATGAACTCGCGCACCGCGAACAACAATAGTTTCCGTGGACATCGGTAAGAAGACACCTGCAAAACGAACCCGCAACCGACTTGCCAGAAGGCGTTTCCTAAGCCAACTGGCCCTCTAGTGGCGTCGGAGACGATGCTGAATCTTTCTATTATAAAGCACTGGCTAGCGGGACGCAGAACAGTAACTCGGCTTAAACGCTGACTTTCACGGCGGAAAAAGGTTAATATCGTGCAGCCATCGCCAGATTCGCTGAAGGCACACTTAAAGAATGGTTTTGACTCTCGCCAATGCGCTCAAGTTGTTTACTTCGCGAAGCGCGTTCGGGATGGTCTTCATTAGCCTGCAATCATTGCTGCTGTTCATATTCCAGTCTTCAGATCAATTCTCGAGCAAAAAAGAGAACGTTTACAACATTCTCTGGGTGCTGGTTTTCGGCTTTGCCACCTTGAATATTCTTGGCTTGGTAGCTCGCCGCCTCGAGCCGCGGCGCAGCAGTCTCAATTTTGGTGAGATCCTGGCCATTACCGTAACTGTCGTATCTGTAATTCTTTTGGGGTTGGAAATGCTTTCCCTGCTACATATTTTCCCCATCAAAATCCACCCTCGTTGAGTTTCTTGATCAAGAAAAGCCTATTTGCGCTATCATTTCTGCATGGCGGATAATTCGTCAGCTTTCGATGTAACCTGCCCGTGCTGCAACGCTGTGCTGAAAATCGACCCAACAGCGAAGGGCATCATCGCGCATACCGCGGCGATTAAACCCAAAATGTTCAATGATTTCGAAGCAGCCGCGAAAGCAATGAAAGAACAGGATAGCCGTCGAGAATCTATCTTCCGCCAATCGGTGGAAGCCCAAAAGCATGCTGGAGATCTGTTGGAAAAGAAATTTCAGGAAGCGGTGAAAAAAGCCAAAGAATCTCCTGACACCGGCAAACCCATTCGCGATTTCGATTTGGATTAATAGCGGAGTGTAAAGTTTTGTTATTGGGGCGGAATTTTGTGTGCTGAGCCTCCAATATACAGCTAGAATCAGCCAGTGCTCGCCGCTCCCCTGCTACTCGGTCATCGCGGTAGCCGTGTGAATACTTCAGTTCCAGAAAACACTCCTGCATCTTTCGACATCGCTCTCGCTCATGGCTGCGATGGCTTTGAGTTCGACGTTCGCTTAACCTGCGACGGACGTTCTGTGGTCTGTCATGACCCCGAAGTCGATGGCGTCTTAGTCTGCCAAGCCACGACCGATCAATTGGTGCATTTGCCGGTCCTCGACGACATTCTGCAGCGCTACGGCCAACGGGCGTTTCTCAATATTGAACTCAAGGTTCCAGGGCTGGAATCCAAGGTGCTTGGTTTGTTGCGCGAGCACAAAATAGGTGAGAACTATGTCGTGTCTTCTTTCATTCCTCAGGTCGCGATGGAACTGAAGACCCGGAGCGCCAGCATTCACGTGGGCATTATATGTGACAAACCCAGGCAGTTTGAGTTTTGGCGCGGAAGTAATGTCGAGTACCTGATTCCGCACTACACACTGATCACTCGCGACTTGGTGCAGGAAGCGCACAACGCAGGCAGCAAACTTTTTGCTTGGACCGTGAATGACGGCAAAGCAATGTTACTTCTGGCCGGTTGGGGAGTTGATGGCATTATTTCTGATGACACCAGATTACTGACACAGACTTTTGCCTGAAGCGGAGTGCCCGGCCGCGAATTCTTCACGTTACGCTTTTACTTCCGCGATAGAACGCGCCTGAGACACGTTCCGCAGAAAGCGATCTCGTTCCTGCTCGAATGCTTCTAACTCGAGTGCCACACGATCCTCGTTCCACGCCATGACGGCACCGATCCGCGTGGCAGCTTCACGGCTGCACGACGACGACCAGCACCCGCCCAGCGCCACTGGCACGCGGCGCAGTAAAATATCCGCCAGCGTGCAAGCATACTCATTGCTGAGCGCGTCAGCCGCCTCGGCCACAATGTGGTGCGTGTGAGGACAAAGTGGAGCGCGCATTTCCGCGCAAGCGCGCGCCTGGTCGGCGACCGCCAGCGCGCGCTTTCCATACCATTCCGCGATGCCGTGCGCCGCCTCACTCGTGAGTCCTCCCCTTTCAGCGACCTCCAGCCCCCAGTGCTCCATCGCCACATCTGCGCCGGTTTCCGAAGCAAAAGTGAGCGTTGGCGCTGAAATCTCCGCCCCGATTTTAGCCGCGCACTCGCGCGCGAGGCTGCCGGCCGTGGTCAACTTTCCGCCAATAACCGAGAGCATTTGCGCTGCTCCCTCGCCGGCGTGGTCGTGAAAATAATGTTTTCGAGTCACATCCGAAGGGCTGTTTTTTGGCGAATACGGAAGAGGCCGTACACCGGCGAACGCATAATGTATGTCGTCTCGCGATGCTCGCATCGTGGGAATCAAATGCCGCAAAGACCGCAACAAATAATCAATCTCTTCCACTGAAGGCCGCACTGCGCCTGGGTCGCTGCTATCCGCAACCTCGGTAGTACCAACCAGCACCTGCTCGTTCCAGGGAATGACGAAGATAGGGCGACCATCAATAGCCTCGGTGTAGACGGCGGCATCAGGCGCGCCGGGAAACTTTGGCAGCACAATGTGCGAGCCTCGCACTCCTCCAACCATCGGATTGCCAGTCTGAATATTCGAACTGCGGCAGATGTTGTCGGCCCACGGCCCGGTCGCGTTGATAATCCAGATGGCCTCGACTCGCTCTTCTTTTCCGCTGAACTGATCCCGCAGCAGCGCGCCAGTAGCGCGTCCCTTGTCAGTGTTGACTGCGAGAACCTCTGTATGGTTCCGCGCGGTCGCGCCAGCTGCGACGGCTTCCACGAGCCATTCCGCAACCAATCGCTCCGGAAACTCGCACTGCGCATCGTCGAAGTTGAAAACTGAAAACCGTTTGCCGGTGTCCAGCAGTCGTTCGAGCTTTTTCTCCTCTGCATCGAAGTCATTGCCGCGCAAACTCGCGCTTCCCAACCTTTGATAAAGCCATAAACCCGTGCGCACAGCCAGGGCGCTACGGCGGCTGTTTCCATCCAACGCCAAGAGAAACCTCAGGGGATGAACCAAATGTGGATGCCGCTGCAGCAGCCATCGCCGTTCCCGTAGCGATTCGCGCACCTGACCAATGTCGCCGTGCTCGAGATAGCGCAAACCTCCGTGAATAATGCGCGTGGAGCGGCTGGTCGTGCCTGCGGCGAAGTCATGTTGCTCAACCAGAAGCGTAGTTCGCCCGGCTCGCGCACACTCCCGCGCAATTGCGACTCCGTTAATCCCGCCGCCAATTACGATTACATCGAAATGCTTGTTTTCCAGCGACGATCGCATCTTCATGTTCGAATTTAGATGCTTGCTCATTGGTAGGGTATCGGTATATGCGCTCCTCAGTCTCGTCCATCTTGCTCCTTACAGAAAAGATAACGTTAGTTTCCGGAAGCAATCAGACTCGATGCTTGAGTTTAAACCCCGAAATGCCGTTCCCTCATTGCCCGCGCCGTCATGCCTCATTTAGAGTAATCACGCCCTATGCCAACAACTGGAGAACGTTTCGAACGTGCGGTTTCGATCATGGCCCGCTTGCGCGCGCCCGGCGGTTGCCCGTGGGATCGAGAACAGACATTCGATTCCATCAAGCCCTACACGCTCGAAGAGACCTATGAAGTTCTCGAAGCCATCGACAATCGCGACTGGAACGAATTAACTGGCGAGCTTGGCGATCTGTTGCTGCAAGTTCTCTTCTTTGCGCAGATGGCAAAAGAGCAGAATACGTTTTCGATTGACGAAGTGATCGACCGCTTGTGCCAAAAACTTGTCGACCGCCATCCACATGTTTTCGGAAACGTGAAGGCGGAAACATCATCCGAAGTATTGCGCAACTGGGAAGCGCTCAAAGCGGAAGAGAAAAAGAACCGGCTGGAGGCAAGCGGCGGAAAGTCAACAAAGAGCGACGACAAGCTGGACTCGGTGCTGGCGGGCGTTTCCCCGGCAATGCCGGCATTGCTCGAAGCCCACAAACTCAGTTCCCGCGCGGCTCATGTCGGCTTCGATTGGCCAAACGTACAAGGGCTTTTCGAAAAGTTGCACGAGGAAACGGAAGAGCTAAAAGAACAGCTTCAAGACTTCTCTGCTCCTGGTCCTCAATCCAGCCGAGGCGTAGCCGGCGCTGGACGTCTGCAAATTAACGAAGAGTCGCGCGCACGGCTGGAAGGTGAATTGGGAGACTTGTTCTTCGTGCTGGTGAACATCGCGCGCTACCTTTCGCTTGATCCCGAGTCTGCGTTAAAGAAAACCAACCGCAAGTTCAAACGACGTTTTCAGTGGATGGAGGATAAGCTGCGCATTTCGGGACGCACTCCTCAGCAAGCTTCGATGGACGAACTCGAATCCCTCTGGCAACAGGCCAAGCAACAGGAAAAGGAGAGCCGGTGAGGGGGGATTCAATCGTCATCCGCAAATGTCACGATGTCGACGAGCTGCGGGCCTGCGTCGCTCTGCAAAAAGAAGTATGGAATTTTTCTGATGCCGACCTGGTCCCGTTGCGAATGTTTGTAGTCGCCGAGAAAGTTGGCGGTCAAGTGATCGCTGCCTTTGCCGAGGAGGAAATGCTAGGCTTCGCGCTCTCCGTCCCTGGGTTTCGCGCCGGACGCTCATACCTTCATTCGCACATGCTGGCGGTCCGCAGGCAGTATCAGAATGCCGGACTCGGGCGGCGCCTCAAGCTCTTGCAACGCGAAGACGCGTTAGCCCGCGGTTTCGAGTTGATTGAGTGGACTTTTGATCCGCTGGAAATTAAGAATGCATATCTTAATATCGCAAAGCTGGGCGCCATCTCCCGCCGCTACACTGTGAATCAATACGGCCTTAGTTCTTCACCGCTGCAGGGCGATCTGCCTACGGACCGCTTGGTCGCGGAGTGGTGGCTGAAATCGAACCGCGTGAAAACTCTATTGCAAGTGGGAAATCTCACACGGGTTGAGACGTTGACGACGATTTCTGTTCCAGCGCAGATTTATGATTGGAAGGCATCGCCTGAGACTCGCGGTCAGGCCCTGAATCTACAAGAGCAAAATCGAACACAATTTGTGAAAGCGTTCGCCGATGGCTTGGCCGTTCTAGCCTACGAACGCGATCCTCAGGGTAACGGAAAGTTTTTGCTCGGCCGCTGGGAAGAAAAGTGGATGTACCCAGCGGGATAAATCCCAATAAACGGATTTCTAACTTATGAAAGTAGAAGCGATCACGCTTCGTGAAATTCAAATGCCGCTCGTCCATTTTTTTGAGACGAGCTTCAAACGCACTTTCAGCCGCCGCATCCTGCTTTTGACCGCCCACTGCGAAGGCATTAACGGCTGGGGAGAGTGTGTGGCGGGTGAAGACCCGTACTACAGCAGCGAGTGGACAGAAAGCGCCTGGCCCACAATCACACACTACCTCTCCCCGGCTTTGTTGGGCCGGACCCTGGCTACAGCCAGGGAAGGCGTTCCTTTAATGGCGAAGGTTCGGGGTCACGATATGGCCAAGGCCTCGCTCGAAAATGCGCTGTGGGACGCGGAAGCGCAACAGAAACGAACACCTCTGTGGAAGCTGCTCGGAGGCACTCTGCGCGAAATTTCCTGCGGCGTTTCTATTGGCATCCAGGATTCTGTCGAGCAATTGCTGGAGAAGATTCATACCGAACTTTCCGCTGGATATCGCCGCATCAAGATAAAAGTGAAGCCTGGCTGGGACGTCAATGTTTTAGAGCGCATCCGCTCCCGCTGGCCTGAAATAGTGCTCAGCTGCGACGCCAACTCTGCCTACACCCTCGATGAACTCGAACACCTGCGCAAATTCGATCAGTTCAATCTACTCATGATCGAACAGCCGTTATGGCACGACGACATCTATTACCACTCCCGCTTGCAAAAGGAATTACGTACCGCCATTTGTCTCGACGAATCCATTCGTCACTCACGTGACGCAGCTAAGGCGCTGGATCTGAGCGCCTGCCGCATCATCAACATCAAAGTCGGCCGCGTGGGCGGATTTTCCGAGGCTGTGAAGATCCATGACGTTTGCGCATCCCGCAACATACCAGTGTGGTGCGGCGGGATGCTCGAGTCGGGAATAGGCCGCGCACAGAACATCGCACTGTCTACGCTTTCTAATTTTCGGCTGCCCGGCGATGTTTCTGCCTCCAAACGCTATTGGAAAGAAGACATAATCGAGCCCGAAGTCGAGGTCACGCCCCAAGGCGCAATTTTAATTCGCGATGAACCTGGCACCGGTTATAAAGTGCGAGAGGATTTAATTGAGAAGTTGACTGTACGCAAGGAAACGATCCGCGCTACACAATAGTACGAATTTATTCAGGGTTGTGATTCTGGGCAGTGATCGGCAGCTCTGACTGCTTCTTCAGCAGTTCCACACCTTGGGCAAAGGTCAGATCTGAAGGAGCAGGACGGAAGTCTGTGCAGAGTTCGTCCGACTTGATGTTAATGCTTTTGATCAGGAGCGCCTTACCTGTAAAACTGAGGGTCATGCGGGTGAGTTCCCATTCGCCTTTTGTCACGTCCGCTTGCTCAACCAGAAAGTGTCCACCGCGATCCAGGTGACCCAGAATTCCCCAACCGAAACCCACCTCTTTACCCAAAGTTCCATCGATCTTGGCTATGCGATGCTGATCCGCGTCAATTAAAAGATACCCCTCCAGGCCAGTTAAAATCTGCTCCACGTGGCTTGGCGCACTGTAATTGGGATTGGGGCGAAACTTGAGCCGCACCAATCGATCTCCTGGCTTACCGACTTCCTGAGTTCCCGCAACCGTCCCGTCGGGTTCGAAGATGAAAGCGTCCGGCAGCGCCCGCATGATCCGCTCGGTCCGCTCCGCGTCTTCTTTGTCAGACCGCTGCCGTTTCTTCAGCTCTTCCGGATTGTTCGCCAGTTCCGACAACCGCGTTTCTTCAGTCTGGCGCTGTTCAGGAGTCAAGCGTTTGCCGTCAATCAAAATCATCAACCCCGCCGTTCCTTCGCGGGTTTCGACTACCAGTTTGGTTTGCGAACCACGCTGGGTTTGTTTGCGATTTACGTACATCGATTTCGTGTTGTCGGTGCCTGGTCCAATTTCATTTTGTACTGTGCGTCGAACCAACTCGACCGGAGATTCAGAGGGCTGATCGGCGGCATAGACGACGGTCGCGCCGACCAATGCCAGCACCATCAAAGCTTGGGCGAATTTGACGATTCGCATCATCCTACAGATTAGACGATATTTAGCTTATCGCCGTTGTATCCGGCTAGAATTTCAAACCGAACAATCAACCGCGATCCCCAAAGAAGGTGCAGGACTGATGGTGCAAAGTGGATGAAAATAAGGCCCTGTCGTCACCGGCAGGGCCAATCACACAAGCTAATTTGAATTGCTAAAGTCTACTTTCCTTTGTAAGTTCGCGGCGAACCGACTCCCGCACAAAGGTCCCAGCCGACCTTGCAGTGCGAATCGCCCTGCGTTATGTCGTAGAAATCGGCTTTGTACTCCTTCTTGATTGTGTACTCTTTGTAGATCGCCGTAAGCTGGTCGTGGGTCGACTTCATCTTCTCGCCAGCGGCATTCACGATTCCCGCAAAAGTCGGTGACGACCAACTGGTGCCTCCTACCGCGCCCCACTGACCTTGTAGATAGATCCCGGCGCAACAGAAGTTGGAAGCGACATCTGGGTACCCGCGCTTGCTTCCAACGATATTCTTGATGACGTCCTGATAACTAGGTCTCGGCTCATACGGGCTTATATCGCCGCCACCGCCGCCAGTATAGTAACTCTCGCTCACGAAATCCCCGTTGGAATCGCGGTTGAATACCGTCCCTCCGACTGACACAACATTCGGCGAGGCTGTGGGATACAGAGTGTTTCCGATCCCGGAGTCGCCGCTCGAAGCAAAGTAGACTACTCCCGGGTAAGTAAAAAGTTTGTCGTATTTTGTATCGTAAGAGGCCTCGGCATCGCCCCAGCTCATGCTGATCACGCCGCCACCATTCTGGGCGACCAACTTACTCGCGACCGTGACTGCGTCCCAGTAGGGATCCGTATTGCAGGTGCCAGACGTGCATAGCTTGGATTCCACCAGGAAAAGCTTCGCCTTTGGCGCCATGGCGTGCGCCCACTCGATATCCAGCGCTTCCTCTGGCAGCCATTCGCTATACGTGGGAGGTCTTTTTCCCTGGGCATACACCACATGGAAGTCGGCTTTCGGGATATGGAAGTAGCTCGAAAACGCATCCAGATCCGACTCTGCCGTCGGATAATATCCCGCATCGATAATGGCGATGGCTCCCACACCGCCCGTCGGAACCGTAGTGCTGGTGGCGATGGGGCAGCCTTTTGGCCCGCTTACCAGTTTGTATACACAGGCCAAGGAGCCCGGGGTTTCAGCGTCGGGTGGAGGCCCACCGGTATTGTTAGGAACCTCTGGGATCGCATAAAAATAGTTGGTGTGAATGCGGCCCGGACGCGGGATGCTGGATTCCGGGAAGACGATATTAAATCCGTTGATCTTCGGTTGGTCAGCCGCGTGCACGCGGCCCGGCAAAAGATACGCGCCGACTGACAGCGCGACCCCGGCAATCAGGAAAACTACGATTGAACGTTTCATGCAATCACTCTTTCTTCGAACAGGCTTTGAACTGGAAGTTCGGTTCTGAATTCAGACCGCAGGGCATTGTACACTGGCTTGAGCCGCCAGCAGCAAGCGATTTCGCGTAATTTAACAAAATAATGGAACCGCTTTCGGCCAAACTATTTCCGGCGGATCATACTTCGCAGTCCCCCGGAATCGTCCAAATAGTTTAGAATCCCTTATTCCCACTTGTGCCCTGCGGTTCTGCGCCAAATTGGAGACAATAGTATGGACATGCCAAAAAGCGGCGAATTTGCACACATCGGTAAGTCCGTCGTCATCAAGGGTGAGCTTTCCGGCAGCGAAGATTTATACATTGACGGTACGGTCGAAGGCACGATCCAGCTGCAAGGTAACAATCTGGTGATCGGCCCGAACGGTCATGTTCACGCCGATGTTAATGCCAAAGGCGTGGAGATCCAGGGCAAACTCGAAGGCAACATTCATGCCACCGACTGCGCTGAGTTGCGCAAGTCCGCCGTCATTCTGGGCGATATCGTCACTCAACGTATTGCGATCGAAGACGGCGCGTACTTTAAAGGCAAGGTGGATGTTCAGCGGGAGCTTCCCAAGCCAAAGTCCGCGCCTGCAGCCAAACCTGAACCGCAGGCCGAAGCAAGGACCGCGGTGGCAGGGGGTACACAAGTAACCAAGCAATAAAACTTTTTCCCGGTTCAACTGGCGATGCCGCGATATATTTTAATTTTGCGGAATTCTATTGAACCGGACGCCGGAAATTTGACATGGCATCCGTTACTCACAGCTTCATGAAACTATTTCGTGGATCATCTACCGTCGTCGGCCAGGGAGCTGGACCTGTTTCCATGTCTCAGCGCCTTACTCGCCGCTCCAGCGGCTTGGGCGCAATTTCACAAACACTGCAATCTGAAGAGCCCATTTGCGTCCTGGATATCGGTTCTACTTCCGCATCCAACATCCGCTATTTGACCGAGCGTGGACACAAAATTTACAGCGAAGATTTGCTCGAGGCCTCGACTGATCCAACTCTCGTCACGAAAGACGAACAGGGACAGACCATCCTCGACAGCAAGCGTTTTCTGGCCAACAACCTTGGCTATCCGGCTGCCCAGTTTGATATCGTCCTCTGCTGGAATCTGGCCGACTATATGCATGAAAGCCTGGTTAAGCCGGTTGTTGCCCGCCTTTGGTCGACCATTAAACCCGGCGGCATGCTGCTCGCCTTTTTTCACACTCACGAAGCTGGCCCGGATGCCCCCTGTTATCGCTACCACATCGTGGACAACGACATTTTGGAAATGCAGCACGTCCAAGCCCGCAGGGATGTCCGTAAGGGTCCGAACGGTGCGCTGCATACCTCGATCGAAAAAAGCTTTCGCCTGCAGCGTGTCTTCAACAACCGTCACGTGGAAAGCCTTTTCCGCGACTTCGGCTCGATCAAATTCTTCCTCACCCGTGACAACATTCGCGAAGTTCTAGTCGTCCGCTAGATTTTCATTTCAGAAGAACAGATTACTTTTTCGTGACCAGAGTCATTCCTGGTGGTTACCGGGGATTGGCCATACCCACCTTTGAGCCATTGTTGAAACCGCGCCGCTGGCGCACTCTGGATACAGCCGAGAACAACAATGTTATCTGAGGGGAAAACGCGAAATGACTGAATTTTTACGAAAAGCGCGGACCACGGATGCAATCGCAAGAGTCGCCGAATACGTGGTGGTAACGTTCGTCGCTGTGATGACTGGTGTAAGCACGCTGCGGCTCCTGGGAATTCTGCCCTAATTAGTCCGGGCGACACGCGCGGCTACGCCAACTGCGATAACCTATTGTTTCTTCTTGCCGCCAAAAAGGCCCAAAACCTGATTCACAGGATTCGCCTGTTGACCCGGAGTCCCTGGGTTCCCTTTTCCTGTCAATCCGCCAAGAATCGAAGAACCCGCGCCCAGCGGATTATCGCCACTTGGAATCAAGCCCTTCAGTTTCATCTGCGCCATTTTCTGCACATCGGGCGTAACCTTCGGATTCTGGAACGTCCCCGTCACAATTGCCGGTACCACCAGTTCTCCCTGGTTGTTGGCTAAGGCAGTCGTCATGTACCCGCCCGCGCCGCCTATCTGCTGTGTGAACGCCTTCGAAAGTACGGCCGTCAACTGCATATTGAGTGTTTGGCTGACGAGGTTAGCCGTGCCGACCGCGCCCACGTTTCCGATGTCGAGCGTAGCCTGCAGATTGTTGGTCTGCGCGACTCCACTTTTTACCGCAATAGCGCCTGTCATTTTCTGAACGTTGGTATAGCCTTGATCCTTTGTCGGCTGCTTGGATCCGATCATCGAAAGCACTTGATGCCCAACGTCAATGCCGGTGTAACGCATATTGTTGAAATTTACGTTGATGGTGCCGTTGAGCGCTTTCATCAACTGATCTGAGTTGAGATTTGCCACTGGACCGGCAGCATGTAAGTCAACGCTCAGGTTTCCCTGGCCAGTGATCTTATCGAGCGAATTCACGCCGTAGGCTTTAGCCATTGCCAACACGTCAGGCAGCGCAGCCTGTGGAGCCTTCAATGTCGCGTCGACTATCGCCGCATTCGACGTGTATCCCTTGACGGAGAACTGCACCGCGGCCGTAGTTCCACCCGAAGTAACATTAAAATTGTCGGAATGTACCTCGGTTGGCGTGAGTGCAATGTTGATCGCTTTGACTGCGACCGGCTTGGCGATTTCCTTGCCTGACACCTGGATGTCGCGTCCAGCTATGGTTCCATTCAGCGCCGGCTTATCCGCCGAGCCTTGCGCTTTTATGTCCGCATTGATTTGCCCGTTCACCGTAGTGCCAGGAGCGAATGCTACGCCCGCAGCCGCCGCCAGGCGCGCAATTTCTGCGATCGCCACGTTATCGGCCTTCAGTGTCACATCAAGCTGCGCTGGCGTCGGCTTATGATTCACGGTGCCAGTAACCGAGATCGGAGTCTGCCCCAATTTGATCGCACCCTTATCGATGCGGAGCTGATCATTCGGCAAGTCTTCGCTGACGTTATAGTCGGCGTTGATGGGATATCCCACCTCGATGCCGTGCAGTTTAGGCTTGTCGACGGTCATCTGCCCATTGGCTGACATTTTGCCGTTTTCGTTTGCAATATCTGTATGTCCTGAAAGCACTCCGTCAGTATTCACCAACGCTGGACTCTGCAGGAATTTCTGCAGTCCGCCGATCTGGACGTTCTTCAAATCAAGTGAGCCTTTAAAAGGAGTGGTCGCAGGATTATCGTGGGAGAGTGGCCCACCCTTTCCTTTTAATCCAACTTCCTGGTTTCCGGCTCCCGGCAAATGCACGGAAGCCTCTACGTTGAAAGGTGTAGTGGGCGCGAAGTCGGTGAGTTTGAGATCGATATGGTCGTATACAGCTTTCGGCCTCTTATCTTGCATATCGGTAATCGCAACCTGCCCATCGTTAATGGCCAGTTCGCCCAGCGAAAACTGCTGTTCACCTGAAGATGACGACGGCGCAGCCGCTGGTTTCGCCGCTGCTGACGAAGGCGGGGGAGTCTTTGCGGGCGGAGCAGTCGCAGGAGGTGCACCCTCGGGCGCCGAGGTCTGCCCCATCGAAGCGAAATTCCACACTCCTTGCGCATTTCTGATCAAGTTGACGTTGGGACGCTGCAGGCTGATCGAATCTACCTCTACCGACTTGCTCAGCAGTGGGAGCAGTTTTACCGAAACACTCAGCTCCTGAGTCTGGATAAACGGCGAATTACTGAATTTGGGGTCGTCTGCGATGGAAAGATTGGCCACTTTAAAGCGCAGCGGAAATATTCCCAAACTCATATCGCCGAGTGAAACCTTCCGGCCCAATTGCTGTTCGAGTTTGGTCTGAATCGTCGCCCGGTAATCATTAGGATTAAAGACGGCCAGCACGACGACAACGGCAATCACGATAACCGCAACGATGATTCCGACGACAATTCCGACTTTACGCACATTCATGACAACCTCCAAAGCTACGTGCAGCGAATACTGACATAGTATTCCCTGCAATTATTTCCTGCTTCCAAACCAGTCTGGCGGACGGCCGATGCGGCAATCTGAAACAGCGACTTCCCAGGTGAGATTTCAGGAAGCAGTAATGATACTCTCTCCTCTCGCTGCCCATCGAAAAGATAGAGCGACGGTGAGAAAGATAAAGACAAAAAGGGCCTAGCGCCGCTTCACTCGCTTTGGATGGAAGGATTTGCTTGCAGGTTGGCCAGTTGCTCGGTTGTATTCGATATTTGGACAGCAAGCTTCCAAAAAGGCAGCAGTCCGCGTAGAGTTGCTAAGCCAACCCTCCGCGGACCCTATCCTCACGAGCCGCCGTACTTAACTATTGCTGAACCGGCTGCTCTACCCGATCCCTCGAATGCAACACAAACTCCACCCGTCGCTCCCGGTTAACCCGAAGCGATTGGTAGAGATCGACCGTTTCCAGTGCGATCAGCTTCTCCTGTCCGTCCGGGCTCACGCAACGGAGCTGTCCACCCTCAACCCAATAATCGCGCGCCAGCCACGCCGCGCCGCCCTTAAGGACGATAACCGTGAACGCCGGCTGTGTGGCCTGCGCCGCCGGTTGCTGAAGGTAGTTTGCCTGCTGCAAAGTCGGCGTCGCCGGTTGCGCCAGAGTGGACGACGGCCGGTATACCGCATTCGAAGCCGAATCATAGCGGCTAGGTGCAGCCCACGGCGGAGCCGGAACCAACGAAGAACGTACCGCTGGCACCGAAAACTCCATATCCTCCATAAGGCGTAAACTCAAACGAGTCTCGCCTTTGAAAGCAGGAAATGGTCCACGAGCCGGCAGGGTAATAAGCTTGACCGGCCAGAAGATCGGAACAGCCCAAAGGACCGCATCCCGCTTAGGATGCCCCTTGGAATGGACCTTGCCCTCGGCATCGGTCTTCATTTTAGGCGCGGAAATGATCTTCGCTGAGAGCGGAAGAACCTGCGCTCCGGGCAGGATGATTCGATCGAAACTCACCTGCATCCATCCCTTGCCCACGAAGTGTCCCGGCTTTTGGAAGTCTTCGAGGTGTCCGCTAAGTTCAGCTCCTCGTGGGAACAACGGATGTCCAAAGGCCGCGATGTGACCCAGATAACAAAGCACGGGGTCGCCAACCTGAGCGGTCTTGGGAGAGAAGTTGGGCTCAGAGATAGTGCATGTCAAAAGTGTTCCGGCGGGGACGATCTCGTCGCTAGCTCGAGCCAAGATGCTGGCCGGAATACAGAAAAGAACTGTCAGCAGAAAACATTTTCGGGTCATCGGCGGGCTTCTCCTCGTGAGTCTTCGTTAAGGAGCGCGCCCCAAAACCGCGACAGCTACAAAGCGGGGGAATATTATCACGGGAATGACGGATTACCAACAAAATATGTGGGAGCGAGTGTTTTGTTAGCAAAAAATAAGCAGAGGGTGTCATTCCTTAGTTTTGAAGTGCGGTCATTCCCAAGGCCCGCGCTCTCACCTGCGGGCCGAGGAATCTCGCGCGTACGCTCATCACCGCCGGCTCAGATCATACCCGACCGCGAAAGAAGACGCCCCAACGTTCAGCATCGAGGTAAGCCGTTCCAATTGATGGTGCCGGGTCCGATGGAAGTAATAGCTGAGCCCGACAATTACCGTAGTCTCCCCCACGAAATTAACTGCCAAGCCAGCCGTACTGTCGCCGAAAAGGCGCGTTATAGGGTTCAGCTCTCTTCCTCCAGCGCGGAGGTTGGCCCTGGTAACCGCAAAGTCAGCCGCGCTAAGCGCACCGACTGCGACAAACAGTAGACGGTTCTCGGTGTCCCAAAACCTATGTTGCCGCGGCGCTTCTGGCACGGAATTCGCCGCGGGTGAAGCCGTTACGTCGCTCGAGACTACCGGGCCGCTGTCTGATGCCGCGGCTGCCGAATCCCAATCTGACTTAAGGGATCCCTCATTAAGCGTAGCCACAGATTGCGCTTTAACCAGGCTGCCGCTTAGCAGAACCAGCACAATCAGCCTGCAAGCATAGGAACTGGTCCGCACGCCGGTGCGCAACCATGCAGGTCTCAACGAGGCGCCGGATGAAAAGATCATAATGCGGTCGAGTGGATCTTCCTTCGATCGTCGGTGGCTACCGCAATTCTCTAACCACGCGCGAGGCTCTGGTTGCGCCGCGTACTGCCGCAAAATCAGCGGTGTGAACCATCAGCACGCAACTAATGGTCGAAAGATTGATGCAGATTCTTGCGCAATTATCCGGGGTCTGCCCGCAGACCGGTTTCGGGTAAGCCAACCTGTCAGCTATGCATGCGTGGAGTAAACTGCTGTCGCACGCGTCGATTACTCACCGCATGAAATCCTGGCTGAAAAGCAGTAATCTTCCGGCAGTCTTTCTCAGCGTCCTCGCCCTGGGAACACTCGGGATGTGCTTTCTGCTGGCTACGCATCGTCACACTGGAATATTGAGAAAGCTGATTCAAGCCAAGCATTTCTCAATAACAGCATTCCGGTCCGGCGCGGCGCACCAAAGCGACACGGTACGGCCCGGCCCGCAACACACGGTGACCTTGAAATGGAACGCTAGTACTACGGCAGGAGTCAGATACAACGTTTATCGTCGCGGAATTTCAGGAACCGCTAAGGTCAATCCATCGCCGCTCACCGAGACTATCTGCGTCGACAGCGCAGTACAGCCGGGGCAGACCTACTATTACGTCGCCAAAGCGGTGAACGCAAATGGCACTGAGAGCGTCGCCTCAAACGAAGTCCGAGTTACCCTCCCTTCGCCTTGATGCAATAC
>Ga0210396_10003157_pt1 | contig 16544 bp, 15 predicted proteins | sample IncBWH17OmetaG_FD_155466 | JGI IMG/M metagenome (GOLD analysis project Ga0210396, IMG submission 155466) | Forest soil microbial communities from Barre Woods Harvard Forest LTER site, Petersham, Massachusetts, United States - Inc-BW-H-17-O ... | reverse complement strand
ACCTACCTATGTCGATGGCAGTTTTTTGAATTCGCATGGAGAGGCGGTGTCGACGAATACCGACAGTTTGTTCTCACCGGCGCAGCGGGGGTATTCCACCACGGGTATCCGGGTGGGGGCGGGAAAGATCGATTACAGCAAGCCCTTTGGGAACGGGTGGCGGGTAGAAGCCGGTATAAAAGGGACGTATACCGTCAGTTCCAGCAACTCCGGTATAGAAAGCCTGATCAACGGGAGCTGGGTCTCGAGTCTCGGGAGCGTAGATGCCATCGCGATGCGGGAGGGGATCGGCGCCGGCTATACTTCGATCCATGCCCTTTTGACTCCGCGGACGACGCTCGATCTCGGGATGCGATACGAATATTCGCGGACGCGGCTCACGGATGCGGGCAATGGACAACTTATCGATGACCGCAAGCTGGGGGTGTTCTTTCCCAGTGTGTTGTTGTCGCAGAAGCTCAATGATCATTCGCAGCTGCAGCTGTCCTTTAGCAAACGGATCACCCGGCCGTCCTACAAGCAGCTTTCTTCCTATCTCGTATACAATGATCCTCTTTCGGTTTTTTCGGGAAACCCTTTACTGAAGCCTACGATCACCAACAACCTGAAACTGGGTTATACCAACAATGGGTATGCGTTCTCCGTGTTGCTCAGCCGGGATGATGATCCCATTATCGGCTGGGCGATCACGGCGCAGCCCGGCAGCCAGCTGATCTATATCCGGCCGGAGAACCTGCTGTTCCAGAACTATCTGACGTTCGAGGCCAACCTGCCTTTTAAGGTGAACGACTGGTGGGAGATGAGCTATGACCTCATCGGCGGCTGGCGGCAGTTCAAAGTAGGTTATCTGCTCGTGCCGGCGGAGATAACTTATTTCGGCTTTACCATGAATTTCCGGGAGACGTTCAAGCTGCCGGCGGCGTTTACCGCCGAGCTTTCGGGTTTTTACAATGGGCCGGACTATTATGGTCCGTTCCGGAACGAGGGTTATGGCTCCTTGAATGCAGGGATAAAAAAGCAGTTCGGGGGTAACAGGGGCAGTCTGCAGTTCAGCGCCACCGATGTCCTGCGATCGATCGACATCGTGACCAAAGTCGGTATGGTTGGAGCGGATGCCTTTTATACCCAATCCTATATGAGCTGGAATGCGGAGTCGCGGCAGTTCCCTATCCTAAAGCTAACCTATAGCCGGAGCTTCGGGTCGGGGCAGAAAACGCATAACGATCAGGGCAGCTCCGGCGAGGAGCGGGAGCGGATAAAATAAGCGGCGATCCGGCAGGGAGGAGGCGCCGATCCTTCGGGCGGATGCCGTATATTTAGGACAAATTCAGACCATGTCCAAAAAGCAGATCATCGCTATGGGAGGCGGTGGGTTTTCGATGGAACCGGAGAACCCGTTGTTAGACGCCTATATCGTCTCCCAGGCCCGGAAAAAAACGCCCGATGTTTGTTTCTTTCCGCACGCGACGGATGATGCTACCCGTTATAGCTTCAATTTTTACAAGGCCTTTAGCGAGCTCGATGCGCGGCCAAGCACGTTGTCACTTTTTACGCCGCCTACGGCCGACCTGGAATCGTGGCTGCTGGAAAAGGATGTCATCTATGTCGGCGGCGGCAACACCAGGAGCATGCTGGCTTTGTGGCGGGAGTGGGGTCTCGACCGCATCCTTAGGCTAGCTTATGAGCAGGGGATCATCCTGGCGGGTATCAGCGCCGGCGCCAACTGCTGGTTCGAACAGTGCAGCACCGATTCCATGCCCTGGCCCGCGAGGTTAAGCGTATGGCCGTGTCTGGGTATCCTGAAAGGCAGCTTTTGTCCTCATTATGATGGAGAAGGAGACCGGCGTTCGACGATGCATCAATTCCTGGCGAGCGGCAGCATCCTGCCCGGCTATGCCGCCGACGACGGCGCCGCCGCGCATTTTATCGATGATGAGTATTTGCTGGCGGTGAGCTCCCGGCCCCATGCCAGGGTCTATCGATTAGGCCGGGCGGCGGAAGGAGTCAGCGAAGAAGCGCTTCCTACCCGGTACTTAGAGCGGTGACAAGGATCTCAGCATCCTTTTAGAAATTCCTCCAGAACGGTATTGAACCGCGCCGGATTCTCCATATTGGGAAGGTGTCCGGCTCCGTCGATGACGGCCAGCTGCGCGCCCGGGATGCCGTCGCTCATGATGCGGGCTACCGGCAGCGGGGTGAAATAGTCTTCAGACCCCACGACGATCAGGGTCGGGACGGTGATGGAAGCAAGGATGGCCGTATGATCCCGGCGGTCGGCCCGTCCCCGGTGCGCCGCGGCGGCGCCTTCCGGCCGCGTATCCGACATCATACGATGCAGGGGCGCATACACTTCCGGGTTATGCATGGATGCCAGTGCAATATATTGATGGATAGTCTCGTCCGTATGGCGGCGCATGCCTTTTTGCAGGATATCTTCCGCTTTGGCCAGCCGTTGCTGCCGCGACTCCGGCGTCTCGCCACGGGCATCCGAATCCACAATGATGATGGCTTGGACCCGTTGGGGAGCGAGACGATAGAGGTCGAAAAGGATCTGGCCGCCCATGGAGAGACCACAGAAAATAGCCTTTTCGATGTTTAGCGCATCCAGGAGATGGATGATATCCAGGGCCATTTCGTCCAGCATTACGCGCGGGGTCGTGACTTCCGTCACGCCGTATCCGCGGAGATCGGGGAGGATCAGGCGATAGCGATCCCGGAAATGACTCACCTGGCGATCCCACATGGACCGGTTGAACGGGTGACCATGGATAAAAACGAGCGGTTGTCCTTTTCCGAGATCATCGTATACGAGCTGAATGCCCCGGATATTTGCTGTCGGCATAAGCGATATTTTGCGTGCAAAGGTAGGTTCTCAGATCTGCGAATAGCCGGCAGGGGTGAGAAAAGTGCGGGTGATCCGGGTGATCAGCCGGGCGTCCGAATATTCGTCCATGCCTTTAAGCCGTTGCCAATCCGCATCACTGCCGAATGCTTTCCAACGGGCGTCGTGGTCGTCCATGTTATCAAAGCATAGCATATAGATCAGGTTGGGCCGGCGTTCGCCGATCACGGTTTCGCCAAAGAAAACGGGCCGCGCGCCGATGCGTTTAAAGATGTCGATCTCGCCGGCGTCGTTGAACATGGCAATTTTTTTTTGCCCCGCCGATTCCGAAGGGCTTTCGTAACAACGAAGTTCGAAGAGCCGTTGCTTTTTTTCCGGTACTTCGATGCCGGGCATATGGTGGAAGGCGCGGAGCAGGAAGCTCTCGATGCGTTCATAAGCCGGACTGGCTGCTGGGGCATGGAGATAGGATTCCCCTGCTGTGGCATAGACGGTATCGGCCGCCAGTTTGTCATCCAGGCCGGCGAAAACGGTCAGGCCGGGGTAGGGGATCAGCAGGAAGAGCCGGGCTGTTCCCTGCGCCTGCGTCTCGTTGAACACGCCGATGGGATGCAGGCCGGCGCGGTTCAGTGCGGGTAGAAAGGCCTGTTGCAGATAGGTCTCCGTGAGCCGTTGCTGGGCATCGCTGGAAAAGTGCCAGGTACGGAGCTCGTACCATTGTTGTTGGTTGTTATGTGCATCCATACCCTCAAATATACATCAAGTCATCGAGGCTGGTAGACCAGGACGGTGACGCCACAGGGATAGACCCGGGCAGAGACGGGCGAAAGGGGTAGGATGCCATCCATTTTCTTGAAGATGGAAACGCCCTCTCCCAGGATCGCGGGGTTGACGATAAAATGATATTCGTCGATCAGGCCGGTCCTGAGCAGGGCGTTGGCGAACGCGGCGCCGCCGTAGGCGATCAGGTCTTTTCCGGGTTCTTGTTTAAGCTGGCGGATGGCAGTAGCCAGGTCGGCGGTGGTCGTAGTCGTGTTATCCCACCTCGAGGTGTGCTTTTTACGGCTGAAGACAAGCTTTCGCGCGGCAACCACGTTGGCGGCAAAGACAGACTGCGGGTTTTTCTTTTCGTTGGCGATGCCGGTCCAATGGTCGATATAACCGCCATTGGCCATATCCCAGCCCAGCAGGATCGTATCGATGGAAGCAGTCACATCGATAAAGTATCTTTTCAGTTCTTCATCCCAGGTCCAGGGGCCGGTGTAGGGCCAGAGCATCCATTTCATACCCGATTCCGTGCCGGAGATAAACAGGTCCAGCGAGACTTGCATCTGTAATTTCAACTTACGCATAAGGTTGTTTTTATGTATCTTTACGCAATTTGTATGGGTGTCATTCACAATAAGGATATAGGAACCAAACAGAAAGCGCTTGCCATCAATCTTGATCCACAAATTTACGGCTCATTCGCAGAGATTGGCGCCGGGCAGGATGTTGCGGCCAATTTTTTTAAAGCGGGTGCCTCATCGGGTACGATCGCCAAAACGATGTCGGCCTATGATATGACCTTTTCCGATGCCATCTATGGCGCCTCCAAGGGTCGGCGTTATGTGAGTGAAGGGCGGCTGATCGCGATGCTCGAAAAGGAATATGGCTTATTGATCGAGCGGCTGGCCGAGAGCAGAGGCGACAAAACCACCTTTTTTGCCTTTTCCGATACCATGGCGGCCCTAAATTATTACAAGACCAATGAAGGGCATGGCTGGATGGGTGTCCGGTTTCAGCTGGAACCGAACGGGGCCTACAACAATGTCGTCATCCATGTCAAATTGCGGGACAATGACAATGTCTTGCAGCAACAGGCCGTCGGTACACTGGGCGTGAACCTGATCTACGCTTGTTTTTATTACCACACGGTTCCCACGATCTTTTTGCAGTCATTGACGGATAATCTTTCCAGGGATTCCTTCTCGATCGATATGATCCGGTTCGAGGGACCCGATTTCAGCAAGGTCGACAACCGGCTGATGAGTCTGCATCTCGTGAAATTCGGATTCTCCGACGCGGCGTTATTTGGCCCCGACGGCAAGAATCTTCAGCCTTCCGAAGTCTTGCATAAAAAGCATATCGTGGTGGTCCGTGGCCGTTTCCGGCCGGTGATCAATGTACACCTGGACATGCTGCACACGGGGGTCAAGCAATTCCTGCAAGAGCCCGATGTAGACAAAGACAATGTCGAGGTGGTCACGGAGCTGACGCTGCAGGCGTTGAAAGAGCGGAATGCGGACCCCACAGCCGAGATCGACGAAAAGGATTTCCTGGACCGCGTTGATATCCTGGGAGCATTGGGTCAAACGGTATTGATCTCCGATTTCCACGAATACTACAAATTAGTCTCCTATCTCTCCAAGATCACCCCGTTGAAGATGGGGGTGGTCATGGGCTATCCCAATTTGGAATACATCTTTTCCGAGGAGCATTACAAGGACCTTTCCGGCGGTATCTTAGAATCTTTCGCCACCCTGTTCAGCCGGAATGTCAAGCTGTTCATCTATCCCACCTTGCGCAACGGGATCATCTACAATTGTCTGCGTTTCAATCTGCCCCCGCATCTCATCGATCTGTTCCGTTATCTGATCGCCAATAACAAGATCGAGGATATCCGGCATTACGAAGAGCGCAATCTGCAGATCCAGACGGACAAGGTGCTCGAGCTGATCAAGGAGGGTGCCGAAGGCTGGGAAGCCTATGTGCCCGCCGAAGTGGCGACCATCATCAAGGACCGGTGTCTGTTTGGTTATCACTGTGAAGTCAAGCCGGTGAACGAGGGCCGGCAGGTATGACGGCACTGCATGTAAAAAATATGGTCTGCAACCGGTGTATCTATATGGTGGATCACCTGTTCAGGGAAGCGGGTCTTGTTCCCTTCGCGGTGAAGCTGGGAGAGGTAGAACTGGCTGAAGCACCCGACGCCGCCGGTCTTGCGGCAGTGGAAAAAAAGCTACGCGAATTCGGGTTCGAGCTGCTCAATGATCAGAAGAGCAGGATCATCGAAAAGATCAAGACCACGGTGATCGAATATATCCAGCAGCCTGCGCCGTCAGAGGCTCGTGTCTTCTCCGAATTCCTGGGCGCCGCGTTGCATCGGGATTACTCCTCACTCAGCAAATTGTTCTCCGAAGTAGAAGGTATCACGATCGAAAAATATCTCATCCAGCAAAAGATCGAAAAGGTCAAGGAATGGTTGAGCTACGATGAGTGGAGTCTCAGCGAGATCGCCTACCGGCTGGGTTATAGCGGCGTGGCGCATCTGTCATCACAATTCAAAAAGACTACCGGGTTTACCCCTTCGGTTTTCCGGAAGATGAAAGACCATCACCGGCGGCCGCTTGACGAGGTGGGGCGGCCTGCCGCTGACCGGCCCGGCCAGTGATGCCCTGAATTATGCAATTCTTTTCCCGAATCCTGTAACGGGCCGGCCCGCATGTGGGGGTAATTTTGTCGCATGACACATAGCTATACCATTACTGGAATGACCTGCGCCGGCTGTCAGGCCAAGGTACAGGGGTTGTTGGCCCGCGTGCCGGAAGTCGAAAAGGTCAAGATCGACCTGGAGCAGGGGACCGCGCAGATCGACATGCGTAAACATATCGCCACCGCCGAATTGCAGGCGGCATTAAAAGATCATCCGAAATATACCTTGACGGAAGCCGGACCTGCGGCACATGCGTCGCTTGCGGCACCTGCAGCCGCTGCCGGGGAAGACGCTCCGGTCTCGTGGGTGAAGACGTACAAACCCATTTTGCTGGTGTTCGCCTATATCCTGGGCGGGACGCTGCTCATCGAGGATGTCAGCGGGGGCTTTTTGCTCATGCGGTGGATGGCGCATTTTATGGCTGCGTTCTTCCTGGTGTTCTCGTTTTTCAAGCTCCTGGACCTGGCGGCCTTTGCCGACAGTTATAGCTCCTACGATATTCTCGCCGGCCGTTGGCGGGGGTGGGGGCTGATCTATCCGTTTGCCGAGTTGGGACTGGGCATTTTGTTCCTCACGGGTTTTGCACCGGTGGTCACCAATGCGGTGACCCTGGCGATCATGGGCGTGAGCATCATTGGCGTGGTCCGGAGTGTAGTGCGCCACCAGAAGATCCGGTGCGCCTGCCTTGGAACGGTGTTCAATCTGCCGATGAGCACCATCACCATCATCGAGGACGGGTTGATGATCATCATGAGCGGCTTTAGTCTTGTCGCCGCGTTCAGCGGATTTTGACGACCGACGGCGACGCATCGACGGGGCATGCTGTGAAGATCCGCGGCGGGCCGGATGACGCTTGCGCGTGAGGTGGGCTATTCCACGCGCGCGACGCGGAGAAGGATGGGGAAGTGGCCGGACAGCTGATCGCTTTCGCCCCAGGCGGCCTTTAGCCGGGGTTCGATGAGGGCGACAGGGTTTTCCGATCTATTCTTTTGATAATGTTTGACGGCCGACCAGGTTTCGATATAGCCGATGAGGTGGTCGAATGACCATTGCACGTCGATGGTAAAGGCCGGCATGGGCAGGTCTGTATACGGAAAGGGGATGGTCCGATAGTTTTCGTCGATATAGCGCCGTTCTTTGTCCCAGTAAGGGCCGACGATATCGCGGTAGAAACCCGTGATGATGGTGTCGACGGCAGCGGTGAACCGCGGAAGGTTATAGCCGATGACGGCCAGGATGCCTCGGGGTTTGAGGGTCCGGTGAGCCTCGGCATAAAAGGCGTCGAAGTCGAACCAGTGTATGGCCTGGGCGACGGTAATCAGATCGAAGTGATGATCGGGGAAATTTGTCTTTTCGGCGGACTGGACGGAATAGTGGATATTGGGCAGGTCGACGGCGTTGTCGAGCTGCTGCCGGCTGATGTCGGTGGCCTGCACGGTATGAAACACCGGAGCCAGCCGTTGAGCGACCTGGCCGTTGCCGGTCCCGCAATCCCAGGCTGTTTGTTTACCCGGCACCAGGTTGAATAGCTGCCCGAAAAGCGCATCGGGATAGGTCGGCCGGAACTGAGCATACCGATCGGCCCGGGTAGAGAAATTGTCTTTCATCAGCGATCCTTTAAGGTCTGTATCAGGTGGATGTATTCATTCATGGCCTCCTCCCGGGACTTGCCCAGCAGCGCCTTCCAGGCGCCGTATTTGGCTTTGCCGACAAAATCGAAAGGTGCGGGGTCGGGAACGCCTTCACCCAGATCGCCTTCCGTGGCTTGTTTATAGAGACTATACAGCCGAAGCAAGGTTTGATTGTCGGGTCTGGTGGACATGTGTTTGCTGGCGGCCGCGGCTTCTTCAAAAGCTTCTTTGAGGGACATACCGATGTGGTTGAGAACCTAAATATACGCTATGCGGACCTTGTACCAAATTGTTCCAATTTGAAAAAGGTGTGATCCGGGAAAGACCTGCCATTTGCCGTAATTTAAAGGTAAAGACCTGATTATGGAAAATCTGATCAAAGGCGGACGATTGTTCTTTGCCATCATGCTGGTGGGTCTCGCGGGGCAGCAATTCTATGATGGGGAATTCAGGCCGGTCCTGATCCCCTCGTATGCCACCCGGTTTCCGGGTGAGACGGTCCTGGTCTATCTGCTTAGCACGATCCTGATCGTGGCGGCGGCCGGCATCGTGCTGAATAAACAGGGCAGAACCCTGGCCCTCGGGGTGGCGGGACTATTTATGGCCCTTACCCTTTTCTGCCATATCCCCTACGAATTATGGGTCGATCCAAACGGCAGTTCGCTCGGGGCATGGAACCAGGCCCTCAAGGAATCGGCCATGGCCGGCGGAGCCCTTATCGTCGCGGGATCCTATCGGGGCGGTTTTGGGTATGGCCGGATCTTTTTTGCGGTGACGATGATCGTCTTCGGCACCGAACATTACATATGGGCGGAGGGCGTTAAAACCTTAGTTCCTTCCTGGATCCCCGGCGCACTTTTCTGGACCTATTTTGCCGGGACCGCCTTGATCGCCGCGGGGGTAGGTTTCATCCTGTGTATCCAGCTCCGGCTGGCGGGGCTGTTGCTGGGCGGGGCGATCTTTATCTGGTTTCTCGTACTGCACATCCCCCGGGCAGTCGTCGCGCCGGTGACCGACAAAGGCAACGAGCTGTCGAGCGTTTTCGAGTCACTGGGTTTCAGCGGCATAGCCTTTCTCATCGCCTATAGCTATGCGCCGCGGCCGGTTTCGTCCCAGCTAGAGGCGCATCCCGGGTTGGCGCGGTAGCCGCCGCCGGCGATAGCTGCGCGACCTGCCGGTGTTTTTAGATAACTTTGGCCCCATGCTTTATTTTACCCAGCTCATCTACATCAAACCAGGCCAGGAGAAGGTATTCGACGAATTCGAAGCGGTGGCCATCCCGTTGATCGCACGCTACCATGGGAAGCTACTGCTCCGGATGCGGCCGGATGCCGCGGCCTTTATCGAAGGCGAAGGCGAGGCGCCTTATGAGATCCACCTGGTGAGTTTCCCCGAAGAAAAGGACTTCCTCGCCTTTGGCAAAGATGCCGAGCGCGCTTCTTTTCTGCATCTCAAGGAGGCTTCGGTAGAGCGGATCGAGCTCATCAGGGGGGTGATGCTGTAGCAGATCCGGGAAGAAACGTAAAAAAAAATTGCCAGCGCCGTTTATGGGAGCGCTGGCAATTGTAGCGGGTGTTGAAATGTCTTATTGCGGGGTCCACACTTCATCCATATACCGGAAGGTGCCGTTGGTATTCGTATACATATAATGTACATCCCAGGACCTGGTGGATGGGTCATAGGTACTGGTCTTACCGGGTTCGTTGGTGATGGGTGAACCCGGGTTATTCTGCAGGTAGCCGCTAAACTCCAGGGTATTATCTGAATTTACCCGAACGTAGAAAACAGTGCCGTTATAGGAGCCTAAATTAGCAATGGTATTGATGCTGCAGGAGTCGAAGGACATAGTCGTCAGCACACGGGTATCACTGATGGCGGAGCTGCCGGCATAGGAACCATCGGCATTGTAATTGTACCGGGTGCCGGTGGTGGAATAGGAACCGGCATAGACATTATTGAGCTGGTTGATCGTGAACCAGGTGGTTTGCAAGGCGCTGTCGATCTTGCCGGATGAGGTGGAGACCATTTTTACCGGCAGGAGATATTGTGCTGTAAAGTCCAGTGAGGCGGTGGTGATGGAGATGGTCTGGCCTTTTGAGCTTGTCTGACCGGCTTTGATCGTGTCGTCGAGCGAAGAAACGGTATAGGCGGATGACGGTAACAGCACGTAAGCCGTGCCATGAGCAGCATTATAGGTCGATATGCCGGCCGTGTCGATAGCAAAGCTAATGTCGATGTCATTGGGGGCATATTGCAGACCTCCATAAGCCGCGCCGAAGGTCACCTGCTGAGGCGTATCGATCAGGATCAGGCTCAGGTTGCCCTGGGTGCTATAGGCCCGGGGCATATAGATGGTCCCTTCCTGAGCCAGATGGATGGGGGCCGGCTTGTTACAGGCTCCGGCGAGGAAGGCAAGTCCTGCCAGACCGGAAAGGATCGACAGTATTTTATTTTTGATGCGCATAGTTGGAGATTTGAAATGGGGAAAATGGGCTTGGTTCTACCAGCCTGGGTTTTGGACCATCAGATTATCTTTGAGTATCTCGTTGTTCGGAATGGGAAAGAGATAATCCCGGCTATAGAACACCCGGGTCTCGAGCTGGGTCTTCTGGTAAAAAGCGGCGCCGTCACCATACATATTCATTCCATAGAAAGGGCCGGCATCGGTCTGGGGCGCTATTTTCCATCTGCGGGTATCGAAATAGCGCACATTTTCGAAGGCCAGCTCCACGCGACGTTCGTTGCGGATAGCGGTACGCGTCGCGTTCTGGTCCGCCGGGACGGCTAAGGGATTGGTTCCGGCGCCGTATTGGGGAACGCCGGCGCGCTGGCGGATCGCATTTAGGTAGGTCAGGATGTCCGGGTTGCCGGGATCGGACTCGTTGAGGGCTTCGGCGTAGTCCAGGTAGATGTTCGCCAGACGCAGCAGCAGGGCGCCGCGGTTAGCATCGTTGGCGGCGCAGTTCTTCCGGGCGACATAGCCGGTGGGGGAAACGTCGGAGGTGCTCTGTGACCTGCCGGAATTGCCGGAGTATTCGAAGGAGGTCTGGATGATGCCATAGCCGTTGTCCTGATATAGCCAGTAGCTGCTGTCATAGGTTACGCCCACATAAAAGCGAGGTTCCCTGCCGACCCATTGGTTCCAGGTATTGTGCGGTGCCACGCCGACGCCGTATTGATTGTTTAGATACCTGTCCGCCACGCTCTGGTACGAAGAGAAGCCGGTGGCGGCATAGCCGGAGTTGGGATCGGTAATGGGCAGGCCATTGGCCATAAAGTAGGCATCGACCATGGCCTGGGTTACGCCAAAGGCGCCGCCGCCCTGCTGGTCGGAGGGGTTTCCAACGTGTTTGGGGGTCCGGTCGTAGCGAATGAAACTTCCGCCGTTGGCAAAGGCAAATATCCATTCCGGGTTCCAGTCCTGGAGTACGACATCCTTACAGGACAGGTAGGCCTGCATGGTTGGATCGGCATTGGCCTCGACAAAAAGGGAATAATAATTGGGAACGAACTCGGTGATAAAAGCCTTGGCGGCATTGGCAGCGAGGGTCCACTTGTTCGGATCATAAGTCTGGTTGACGAGCTGGGTTCCGTCCTGGTTCTTCAAACCGGAGTAGTCGGTATTCCCATTGTACAAGGGGCTCGCGGCGAGCATCAGCGCCTGCTCTTTATAGGCTTTGACCACCCCTCTGACTATCCGGCCGTATTGATTGCCGGTGGGCGTATAGGGAAGGTTGAGGTAGGCGGAATCCAGCTGCGTCACGATAAAATCGATACAGGAATCGAACGAGGTACGGGGAAGCCGCACGGCGGTGGTGGAAGCGTCCGCGGAGATGAGGTTATCGCCCAGCAGCACCACCGGGCCATACATCCTTACGAGGAAGAAATAATAGATCGCCCGCAGGCCCCTGGCCTCTGCCTTATATTCGATCTTGAGTGAGTCGGGAACCTCGTTGGGATTGGCGGTGCCGATCCGGTTCATGAAATCCGTGGCGTTGCGGATCGCCTGGTAATAGCTGGCCCAAAAAGTCTCTACCGTACCGTCCGTATTGCTCCAGGTGCTCAGGTTCATCTGGTTGGTGTAAACGAAGTCCCAGTTGTACTTTGCTTCGTCGGAAGCGCCCTCCCAGGGGCCCGAATTGCCATCGCCGGTAAAGCGTTGCAGCATCTCGTCGGGGAGAGAAGAGTAAATATTAGCCAGGTATTGGTCGACGTTGGCCTTGGAGGTAAAGATGTCGTCGATGGTCAGCACGTCGCTAGGAACTGTCTGCAGGTACTTCTTACAGGAACCCATCAACAGCAGGCATCCGGCTAAGAAGATATATAGGGAGCTGGTTCGCATAAACGTAGATTTAAGAAAGGAATGATTAAAAGTTGACCTGTATGCCGGTGGTGATATTCCGGGTATTGGGATATAACGTACCGTTGGTGGTATTCAGCTCGGGGTCCCAAAGGTGGAAGGAGCTCCAGTAGAGCAGGTTGACGCCCTGGACATAAATGCGGGCGTTCCGCAGACCGATGCTTTTAAGGGTACCCCGGGGAAGGGTATACCCGAAATCGATGGTCTTGAGCCGCAGGAAATCGATGCTCTTTTCCCACCAGGTGCTGGGCACGTCATTGTTGCTGTTCTCCGCCGCGCCGTAGGCAAGCCGGGGATAGAAGGCGTGCGGGTTGGGATTGCCGGGGGTCCAGCGGTTCAGCGCTTCGGTAAACAGGTTGCTCCTTTCGGCGCCGGTGCTGTTGCTAAAGGGGAAGATGCCGTCGCCGCCCAGCTGACGTTGGGCGCCTTTGACGCCCTGGAAGAAGGCGCCGAAGTTCCATTGTTTCCAGACGACGTTGAAGCCGAAACCATAGACGAGGTTGGGGACGTCGCCGTTGCCGATGCGGGTGACGTCGTTGGCATCGATCTTCCCATCGCCATTGAGGTCTTTGTACCGGATGTCGCCCACGCGTACGGAACCCAACGCAGCCTGGCTCGGGGCGTTGTCGATCTCCTTCTGACTGGAGAACAGGCCTTCCGCCACATACCCGAAATTGGAAAGGTAGTTCACGCCCCGGCGTTCCATATAGGGATAAGGCTGGATCGGGTCATCGTTCTGGATGACCTTATCGCGGTTATAGGAGAAGGTAGCGCGTATGGTCCAGCTGGTCTGCCCGATGGAAAAGGGGGAGACGTCCAGGGTACCGTCGAAGCCTTTGTTGCTGAGGACACCCAGGTTGGACCAGGGGTTGTTGATAAAGCCGGCATAGTCGGCGAGGCTGGCACGTTGCAGGAACACGCCGGTACGCAGCTCGCTGAAGTAGTCGATGGTCAGGGACAGCTTTTCATCGAATGTTTTCAACTCGACGCCTACGTCCTGTTTATGCGAGCGGGACCATTTTACGTCCGTGCCGTAGTCGGTGATGGCGATACCGCCATAGGTGGAGTTGTTGACGCCATTGCCAAAGACATAGCCGCTGGCCTGGTTAGATACCAGGGTGAGGTAGCCGAAACGACGGACGTTGTTGTTCTGGGAGATACCGCCGGAGCCGACGACGCCATTGGAGTAACGCACCTTGAAGAACTGGAGATAGGGCTTCAGGCCATTCCAGAATTTTTCCTTGGAGAGCACCCATCCCGCTCCTATGGAGGGGAAGAAACCGAATTGGTTTTGTGGCGCAAAATTCTCGCTGCCGTTGTAGCCAAAGTTGAATTCGGCAAAATACTTGTCGTTATATCCATAGGTGATGCGGCCGGCCAGCCCTTCGCTACGATAGGGCAGGGAAGCGGTGAGATTCGTCGGGAAGGCGGTCGTATAGGAGCGCTGGTTATAGAGGATCAGCCCGGTGAGATGATTTTTGGAATTCAGGTTACGATCATAATTGACGGCGGCCTCCAGGTAATTCTGTCGGTTACCACCATTGGAAGTCGTGAAGCTGAGGTTATCGGACCCCGTGGAAATAAGGTCGAGGTTCGGGCTGCCGTCGGGATTATAGGGTGTTGTCTTGTCGATCAGGTAAGAACTGCGCTGGCGTTCGTTGGCGTTCGTCTGGCTGTTCCAGGTGTCGAAGGAGTACATCCCGTAAGCGGAAAGACCTTTCACCAGCGGGCTAAAGTCCTGGGTAACCCTGGCATTGGAGTAGAGCTGGTTGGCGAAGATACTCTGATAGCCGGTTTGGGTAAGCTCGGCATAGGGATTGGGCTGTGCGCCGGCCGAACTGACACCGGGGACGATGTCATGGGGGTACATGATGGGATAGAGGACGGGGTTGGTTTGCATGACGTCGGCGAAGATCTGCTGCGGCGCGCTGGGTCCGCCGGGTGAGGCGGGAACGCCGGGATAGTTGGTACTGGAGATATAGCCCTGGATGCCGAGCTCGAATTTAGTGGTCTTGGTCCAGTTCATCTCTACATTGGAGGTGAAGTTGTAGCGGCGAAAACGGGAGTCGGCGTCATAAGCCTGGAGGCCATCCGTTTTCATGAGGCTTGTCTCGTCGTAGTAGGCCAGCGAGACATAGTAGGTGGTGTTCTCCGTGCCGCCACGGGCGCTGAAATTGGCGCGGCGGCTGCTGGCCAGCTTATTGAACAGGGCTTTCATCCAGTCCACATTCGGATAGAGATAGGGCTGGCGGCCGGCGACGGTACTATCGATATAGGCCGGTGAATAATCCGGCTGGAAGCCCGAGGCGATCTCCGCCTCGTTCCGCAGGGTCATGTATTGATAGGCGTTCGTGAGCTGCGGCAGTTTCGTAAAGGAGTTGAGGCCTTCGTTGTAGTTGGCCATCAGGACGGCCTTGCCGATCTTGCCTTTTTTGGTATTGATCAGGATCACCCCGTTGGCACCGGCGACACCGTAAACCGCGGTGGCAGAAGCGTCTTTGAGGATGGTAAAGGAGGCGATGTCTTCGGGATCGAACGCATTGATATCGCGGCCCTGGACACCGTCGACGATGACCAGCGGGGAAGCATCGTTGCCGCTGCCGACAAAGGTCGATATTCCCCTGATCCAGAGGTCGGCGCCGTTGCTGCCGGGAAGGCCTGTACGCTGTACGCCAACCAGGCCCGCGATACGTCCGGCCAGCGAAGCGCTGAGGTTGGCAACGGGCTCTTTGAGGTCTTCTACATTGATGGAGGACTGGGCGCCCACGAGGCTGATCTTTTTCTGCTGGCCATAGCCTACGACGACGACTTCATCCGCACTCCCTTCCACCGCATCCATGGTGATATCCAGGTAGAAGCTGTTGCCTGTGCCCAGGGTTTGGGCGACAAAGCCTACCCGGGAGAAATGCAGCTGTTGTTTGGGGTTATCCAGCTGGATGGAAAATTTACCCAGGGAGTCCGTAGCTACCCCTCTCGAGGTGCCTAAAACCTGGACGCTTACGGCCTCCAGGGGTTTGTTGAGCTTGTCTTTGACGACACCGGTGATGGTGACCGGTCCCTGGGCGAAAGCGCGTCCGGCGTACAAAAGCAAGAGCAGGCAGGTCAATAACCTGACCAGTGCCACCGGCGTGGCACGCATGTTGGCTTTTCTCATAAACTAAAGTTGTTTTGGTTAAATCTTTTGGTGTTTCCCGGGATATTGGTTGGTCAGTAGTCTCGTTTATTTATAGGTTAGTGTGAGTCCAGGTGTCGCGCCATATTGTTTCCAGAGTTCATCCACCGTGCTGCCGGTAAGCGTCACCCAGAGTTTTGGGGCATAGCTGCCATTGCGCATGGCCGCATCCAGTGTATCGACGATGCGGGGGGTCTTATTCTTTTCTATCCACAGCAGGAACCGCGCGGTGACGCGGTAAGCATTCGTATAGCTTTGGACGGGGCGATAGTCGGGGAGGGACCACGCGGCTTTGGCATTGTTGACCCCATAGGTATAACGTACATAGTCGGCAATGCCTTCGGTGATCCATCCCGGTTCGTTATCGAAACGGTAGTCCTGGACAATATGCATCACCTCATGGGTGACCACGTCGATGTCTTCGGGGTGGTCCTTGAGCCATTTAGGGTTGTAGCGGGAGACCCCGCCGCCGGTCTCGGCCACGCCGTGATACCCAGGGTCGATAACAAAGGTGACGGCTTTGAGGGTTTTGGGGTTAAAGCGTTTGGCTTCTTCGGGGTAGACGGTAAAGAAAGCGTCGATCATGCGCTGCCGGGTCACCGGATCAAAGGAGGGGTCGTCGTTGATGAAATAGAGCGTATAACCGCCGCGGATGATGGTGTCGCGCCCGGATCCGGTAGCAGCCCTAATGCCTTCGGTTGCGGCGGAGACCCGTGGAGGGGGAACGGAGATGAGGGCAAAAGAGGTAAGCAGTATAATAAGGTCGAGCTTCATAAATGGATAGGAGTTGAATCGAAATAAAGATATCCATGGTTCGCCTCCGATGTTGTCAATGGAAGTCAAACAAAATGTTAACGGAAATTAAAGGGCCCCTTCAGATAGGTCTTATAAGGATAAGTTTTGTTATCTTACTTATACCAAAACACATTTAGCCCTTTAGCTGCTTATGATGAAGTATTCGATCACTGCGCATAAGGTTATAGCGATCATTAGCTTTCTGATCCTCTCCGGCGTTCAATTTTTCCTGTTGTACAATACGTACGTGCTAAAGGATGATCGCTATT
>Ga0210396_10003155_pt1 | contig 16550 bp, 16 predicted proteins | sample IncBWH17OmetaG_FD_155466 | JGI IMG/M metagenome (GOLD analysis project Ga0210396, IMG submission 155466) | Forest soil microbial communities from Barre Woods Harvard Forest LTER site, Petersham, Massachusetts, United States - Inc-BW-H-17-O ... | reverse complement strand
TGATAAATACCAGAAACAGTTTTCGCCCCCCTTATGGGCGGGTTGTGATTTGCTTTCAAACGTATCTTTGACCTATTGATAAATACCAGATAGGCATTGAAACGCAACAAAATCAACAGTTTCAGGGTATTTTATCAATGGGAAAAGTGAGGTATTATCTTTATGAAATCCGGGGACACCCCGGATTTTTCATTTCTAATCACCTTAAAATAGCTCCAACTGTTGGGGAATTGGAGGCAATTCTTGCAGCTTAGTCCCATAAAACAGTTCCATTTGACCGAATTGCTTGTCTGTGATCTGCAAAATACCCACTTTGCCATGTTCCGGCAATAATCCAATGGCTCTTTTTCGATGAACATCGGCATTTTCGCCACTGGAACTATGTCTTACGTACATGCTGAACTGGAACATAGAAAATCCATCTCGTATTAACTCCTTACGAAAACGAGCCGCAGCTTTTCGCTCTTTGATTGTTTCGGTTGGTAAATCATACATAACCAATGTCCACATAACGCGATAAGCATTAAGACGTTCGATTTTTACACTCATGCAAATTCAGGATAGAGTAATTTCTTCTGTTCTCCGTTAAAGCACTTGACCAGGCTAACTGCTGTTCGTTGTGTTGCATTCATTAAAGGACTGTTCTCACCGTCCAACATCACGTCCATTGCTGGTATTTTTAGAAATTCGGTTTTCATTTCCTTCGGAATATCAGTGTTGACTCCATATTTTGCCACAAGATCATACACTATTTCATCTACAAAGGGACGATATGGCTCCATGAGATCATCAGCCAAGCAATATGCATTGTACCTATTTGCATGATGTATTCCCAATGTGGGTAGTAAACCGGCGCAAACAATACTACGTGCCATAGTGGCACGCAAAATAGCATAACCATAATTCAGATAGTTATTCGGAGGAGGCCCCTCCCGGTAACGGACAAACCCATTTACATGAGCAAATAGTTTTTGCCAGAAAAACACTGCGGCAGTTGCTTCACAATTATCAGTATCGCCGCTTTTCATATTTTTATGCAAAGGGGCAAGGTAAGCAGCGTTTATGCCAACTTTTTCAAGTAATCCGGCTTGATTTTTTATTTTCTGTGATACAGTTTGAGCCCAAGCCTGTTTTTTTAATGGCTCGCTGGCATCGAGTTGGGCTCGGAAGCGTTCATTTTGTATTGTATTACCACTAAGCGGCATCAATAAACCGCTGGGGTGATGTGTGCTGTTGCATGTAATAAGTACGGAATTATTTTCCATCAGGGCTTCCATTAAAGCTTGGGTGATGGTTACCTGCTTGTGATCGAGGACGACAACCCCAATATCTTCAACCGGAATGGTGGCAACCGCCTCCCTTTTAAAGCTTTCGGGAAGGGTATCATTTTTTTCGACTTCGGGCAAGCGAACCAAGAGCTGTTGGTCTTTCAGGCTTAAATACGAAGGGTTTCCAAAGTATAAAGTGCGTTTAATCATTCCATGTTTTTGTTATTCTCCCTAAATTGTTAAGCTTTACTTTGATCCCTTTGAATTGAACATGCGAATTTTGAATATGCTTTATTTCTTCATTTAGTGAAAAACTTACGCTTTCATATTTTGCGTTTGCAGATGTTACATTATGCTTAACTAAAAAAATATCTCCAAATTCATAAATTTTACTTACGATTTTTGAACTTAATTGACTTACGCGATAGAGCCTTTTTTTCAAATCCCTTAAATCATCCCAATTGATTTCGGTTTCCTGATTTTCGTACAAAACAACCATATCACCTTGTTTTAGGTAGGGGCAACCTTTCAGCAAGCTAATGCTGCTGCCATCCTTTTGTAATTTTTCATCTGGAAATAATTTTTCTCCTTGTTCCTTTCTTCTGACAGCTTCAAAGAAGGAAAGAATTTCAAAATCTCGCTTTGTTTTAACTTTTCCTTTCTTTTCTTCATCTTTGCCCTCATATAATGCCATGACATAATTTCCATCAGTCTCCGCATATCGATTCTGGCTAATGATTTTTCGCTTGCCATCAACACCCCGATCTTCACTTTTAGCAGGAAGTTGAATTAGGTTACGCGCATTTTTATTTGCGATACGTACTTTTTTGATAATTGGCAAAGGTTTTCCTGCGTTGCTCAATGGGGCTACTGGAATACCTGATGGGTACTTGTTTACACTGTATAAATAAACAGGGTCCTTTAATAAGGCTTCATCGCTAAAAGCCTTTTCTCCATTGTCCGCATACAACGGGTTCTCAAGTCTTCGTTTCAAAACTTCACGCACATTTAGATCGATAATTTTATCAAGACTTTTAATGTTCTTAAACTCTTGCCCATTCAAACTGACTCGCTTTACAAACACGGTATCTTTATCAAACCCTTGATGGCGTGGGTTTTTAAGCTTCCCGTAGAAATTGTCACCTACTAAAGAACCTCTTACAGAATATGTTTTTTTCTTGTTAAAGGAGGAATCGCTCTTTGAATCCTTTAGCTTCTTTGTTTTGTTTATTTTTGAAGTAAGGAGTCTTTTTTCTGATTGATGATAAATCAAATTATCTTTTAAGGCCGATTTAATTTGATCATAACTCAAAGGGCATTCTATCTTTGCCCTTGTTAATCGTCCTTTTTCATCATACAGGGATATTCCTTGCTGTTCCCTTGTTGCATTTAGTGTGCTTAGTTGTTGAATAATGTTACGAGAACAGCAGGATGTAATGATAGCATCTAATAAATGGTGTCGGTGGTCGCTTCGGTCTTTTTTACCTTTGGCAGACCTAAAATCATCAAATTTTCGAATGGCCCTCCACCAATCTGTAATTGGATTTTTACTTTCTTGCTCATATTCAGCGACAACATCTGTATCCAACTCTTTCCAATTTACTCTTTGTAGATCAGTCGAATTATTTTTCTTCCTTCGCCAAACTTCAAAATCTTTCTTATAAACATTGAATTCAGAAATGTATGCGTCAATATTAATACCGGTTTCTTCTTCGTACCGGATTTTATCTAATAAATTACCCAGTTGCCAATCATTTTTACGAAGTTCACCCGTGGCGGACCCATTTGTAAACTGCACATCACGGCAGACTTCTTGGAGTTTTTTTCTGACATACTTAGCGATATAGGAAGTATTGTTTAGCTGAGCGTTACTAAAATCAGAGGCAACATTCTCAAGCAGAAATCTTCCTTTTATTTTTTGTTTATTTTCAAATGAGTTTATTCTGGCCTTAAATTCCTTAAAAGCAATTTCGCCTTGATCTTTGATAAATTCAAAGGCCGTTTTGTTTGCTTTTTTCTTGTTTATATCACTAAAGGTTAGAGTTTTGTTTGTAAAGCTATCGTCCAGACTTCGGCTGTATGGAATTATGTGTTCGATTTCTACTTCAGAAGTAAAAAGCTTGGAAAGTGGAATTATTTTGCCAGAGTAGGGGCAAATACGATTGCATTCCAGCCAGAGCTTATGCTTCTCGGATGCCTTGCCTTCAAGTCTAAAGGAATTAAAAGTTGCATCTTCTTTGTCCATTCCCATTTCTAACCATAATTCAAACTTGCTTATTATGCTATCATTTTTATAAATTTCTCGATTAACGCTGAGGCTATTGTTTTTTCTCTTTTCATTTAAAAATGCAGCCAAAGCTTCTCTTTTTTTATCTGTTTCTGTGTTTCCGCGTCTTATTTTTTCCCGCTCCGTTTTCGGTTTTTTAAACTCCCTCGTACTTTCTATGCGAATGGTAAACTTTTCTTGATTGATCGCGTAATTACTATTTTGTATTACAGCATTAACGAGTTTGATGGCTTGACTAATTGCCTTTTCCACAACAGGGTTTCTTAGCTCATTGTTTTTTAATTGTCTAATTTTCGGGGAAAGTATTATTGCGTCTTTTACTTCATCTGGAGCTTTTTCATAACCGGCCAACACCTTTGAATCAAATTCATCCTTTCCTTCACGCATAAATGGCATGATCTTTTTTAAAACTTTGCTTGAATAGCTTGCAAAACCATCTTCCAGTCCCATTTCAATAAGTTTGAGCGCAATGGTTTCGCTAAATCCCCAAGAAAAGAGTAGGGTGTCTTTTAACCATTCGTCATCCTTAGCCATATACAAGATGTGCCAAAGCTTTTCAAGTTTATTTTCGGATTTCAGTTTCATAAACAACTCCTCACCGCAGGCATTGTGAATTGCATAATAAGTTTTGTTTCCCTCGAAGGTTTTATCGTCATCCGTGTTGTCGAAATTAAATTCATAATTTTTTTTCTTACTTAACCCCAAGACATCCATGATGTCAATGGTTTTAGTTCCATCTTTCTTTTTCTTCCCCTCTCTTAAGTTCAATTTTGAGTTGCAGTTTAAATAATCAACAAGCTTTAATCTCCATTCGGATGGAAGCGACTGATTATAAAAATCATTTTCTTTGTCCGAATAGCGAACGTCAGCCAATTGCTTAAGAATTCGAAACTCCTGAAATAAAGGAGAGCTAATGGGAGCTGTACGCTTTGTAGATTCATAATTGCATTTACCAATGAATTTTTTCTGCGATCTAAGCCCCCTTTGATAGAATATTGTTTCAGATTTTATTTTCCAATAAAGTGTTTCCTTGAAAGTTTTTAAACATATTCGTTTTTCTTCAATGGGAAGAAGGCAGATTTCATCATATTCTTTTCTGCTTCCGGTAAGTTGCGGGTAATATTCTTTTTGCTTGTCCCAGATTAGGTCAAATTCTTTTTCGTACATAGCTCTTGCAACGTACCGGCCATTTTCCCTACGAATTCCTCGATTATTTTGCAAATTAAATTCACCCTCTTCGTTTATAGCTCGTTCATCGTAAGGTTCATCTATGTTATGCCACTTGCCTTCGTTATATAGGTTTAAGGCTTTCTCATACATTTTGTGAAAGTACTCACCAACAGTCTTGGCTTTATTTTCAAGCATTAATCGCTCTAATTGAGAAATCCCATCTTTTACCTTGCCTTCTTCCTTTTGTACAGTTTCATCAAGTTCGATTATCGCTTTGCTATTGCTTTTAAACCCCCGATGCTTATTTATCAGAAGGAAGATGCGTCCAATTTCTTTGGCCGGGATTTGAGTATTCAGAGCTTTAGCTCTTAATTCGTACAGCAGCGAGGCTTGATATGTTTTCTTTACTTTATTGGATTCGGAAAAATCTGGCAGAAAGCCAAGGGGTTGTAAAAGCTTCTTAAGTTGCTTTCTTCTCAGCTTATATCTGAATAAATTACGTTTAGCTCGCCTGTACCCACCGCGCTGATGGTTTTTTGTTTCCTCTTGAACGCCTTTAATAAGATTCGTTCCTATTGGAAAGACATTTACGCCCCTATCCAAAATTTGATTTTCCCTTAAAAGAACCCAGCCAATCGAGTTAGTTCCGATGTCTAAACCTAAAATTGTATTCATGCGCGATTTTGATTGCTTTTTTGTACTTTTACCCCGAAAGCTTATCACAATAAGGAACATTCCTTAGGCATAATAAGCCTGCCCTTCAGTTCGGCTGAGGGCTTTTTTATTTGCCTCAGATCAATTATGGAAGGATGGGTCGTTTGTAAGACAATTTAGAACATTTGGCGCATATAAAATGAATAATCTGATAAAAATGTTTAAAGAGTTAAGAATGGGTTAAAAACGGCCGACCCGTTGACATAATAGCCGTTAGCGATTTTATTTTTGTTATACCGCCAGCTACCGTCTTTAGGAATAATACACTTCAATGATTTTTCTTTCTTCGTCTGTCAAGTCATAAAGCCCGTACACAATTTCATTTATTTTTCCCTCGCAATGGTCAATATGGGTTTGAAGTTGAGCTATACGACTTTCCAGTTTCACTTTCGCCTTTTCTTCATTCAGTTTTAATAATAAATCTACATTTCTTACAATTTCATCCTGAAAGTGTACGTTTTTATCTTCCGCTAATTTAATTGGAAGCTTTGCGATATGTCCTCTTTTGACTTGTGCAAGTGCTTCTCCTTTCTCGGGGTTTATAATATTCTGATAATACCAGTTGAAGAATTTGGAATTAATTAAACCTAAAATGTAACGGAGGTTAATTTTCGGATCATTAGTAGTAATGGTATAAAGGTTATCACGGACTATAAATTGTTTTGTGTCAAGAGTGGCATTGAGATGATCCCCGGTTTGCCTAATAATTATTTTTTCCGGTACATCATAATTGGCTGAATATCGTGGCTCAGCCAGCCAATCGCCAAACTTTATCCAGTAATTATTGTCCCAGTTGATTTGATATCGGTTCATTAAGCTTCCCCGTAGAAGTGGTTTGAAATATTTATCAACCTTTTTTGAAGCAACGAAGCTTTTCTCATCCACGATCTTCTGTGTTTGTTTCGGAACCCCTTTGCCAACTTGAAAAGGTTTAGTTCCCTGGGTAATTTTGCAGAGTGAATCCAAAAGAGGGAGAGTATTAAATTTTATTTTTACAGCCTGACTCGCTTCTGTATCAAGAATATTTACTGGATTACCTTTAGCATCAATCCAGCTCTGTTGTTTTATTTGCTTCTCTGTTTTTTCATTTTTTTTGTCAAAAAATTCTACTTTGATAATATGTGTGCTTTTGGGAGTCGAGTTTTTAAAGATCATTATTTCTGTATCCACAATAGCCTGCTCAAAAACCGGGTTTTGAAAGTGGACAATATTTTCAATTGCCGTTTTTGAGAATAGATATTGTCGAATTTTTGATGTTTTCAAGTTCAATAACCAAGTGTTCGGAATAATGAAGCCTAACAACCCTTTCCGTTGCAATATTCTTAGGGATTTTTCAATAAAGAGGAAATAACTGTCAAGCTGATAATTTTGGAGCTTGTATCTTTCAGTAAAATATATTGTTTCTGGTTTTGTAAATATTGCCCCATAAGGAGGATTGCCAATAACAATATCAAATCCTTCCTTCTTAAACACATCTGGAAATGATTTCTGCCAATTAAATGGTTTTATTTTTTTGTCTTCACCAAAATTGAATTCGCTATCATAATAATCGGTATCTATTAAACTGTTTCCGCTCTTAATATTATTGTCGAGGGTTGGTAAAACTCGATCATGAAACAAACGCATTTGTGTTGCTATACTTGCATTTGTTTCACCCTCCATACATTTTAGCAACAGGCTCAACTTGGTTACCTCAACAGCGTTGAAATCAATATCCACTCCATAAATGTTATTTATTAGAATTCGCTTCTTTTCTGCTGTTGTGAGGTTTCCTTCAGGAGTTAGTGTATTCCCCTTAATCCCTTTTGGTATTTTCCCATTTCCGGTGTAATAATTTTTGTGATAGTCAAGCAAATGCTGATAAGCACCTAATAAAAAACTGCCACTACCGCAAGCCGGGTCAACTATTTTTAATGTACTAATTTCTTTTGGTGTTTTACCTTCAATCAGCTTACCAATGGTGTTTTTTACAATGTGTTCAACAATGTATTGCGGTGTATAATATACCCCGCCTGCTTTTCGCACGGCTGGTTTCTCTTCAATTTTCGCATGATGAGAAGGTGTTATCCGAATTACTTTGCCGAGAAACTGCTCATAAGCTGTACCTAAAATTTCGACTGGCAATACAGCAAAAGCGTATGGACACGGGTAGTATAGTTCATTAATAATTGTTTTTATTACTTTATTGTCAATTTCGAGCCTATGGGTAATTTTGTCTTTATTGAAATCAAATAACCCTGAATTATATTTTTCATCTGCCTTGATAAAAAGATTATGAAGATTCTGATATAAATTACCCTCTTTAATGCAATCTTTCAAATTGCCATAAGGCTCTATACTTCTATCCTCAGCAATACGTAAAAAAATTATTCGATCAATGGTTTGTTGAACGACAAAATTAATTTCATCCTCGTCGAGATTTTTATTGTTCCAACTGATACTTGTTGCAAGGTGTGTCCTCCAGCCATCTAAGGATTGTAAGAAATCATTATCAACGGTTGCCGTGCCTTTTTTATATGTGTCACCTTGGACGTATTTGTCAAAGCTACCGCGCAGTACTCTTTCCTTACTAAAGGTTTCCCATAGAAATTCAAAGTCTGTCAGATATTCAGGAAATGTCAGGTATCTTATCCTTGCTTTAGCCGCCTTGTCAGTAGGAAAGGGCTTTTGAGTGCAGTCGTATATGGCAAATTCCTCGAAATCCGTAATTATACTAATTGGAAGTTTTGCGCTCCAGCCGTATCTGCGAACCTGGAAGGCAGGATCAATTTCATCTTTGATTGAAACGCTGGGTTTTTTAGCCTCAACAAAAAACAGCCGTTTGCCGCCAACTAAGCGAAAGGAATAATCTGGTGCTTTTGTAGCACTTCCAACTTTTACTCTGTCTTCGTGAATTACTTCTCTATAACTTTCGGCGTAACCCTGTTCATTATCAATATCCCAACCAAGTGCTTTAAAGAAAGGGTCAATGAAATCACGACGGGTTTGTGTTTCATTGTATTCAGATCTTTTATAGGAGCCATGTTGATCTTCAAAGCGGTTAACGAGTTCGGTGATCTTTTTCTTACCACTTTCCTTAATATTTATCATGCGCTTTTTTGTGTTTCCAGCCACAAAAAATCTGCGTGGGACATTCTCGCCTATCCGCTACTGAGGTACTGGAAAATACCTGCAAACGAAATAAGGAAAAGCCCACGCATTACGTGAGCGTTTAGCCTCATCCTCGTTTGCTTTGTGAAATTTTCCAGTTTTCAGTAGCGAGAATTGAACTTAACGCAAATTCTTATATGTCAGTTTGTTAACTCTATATTTTTTCTTTTTAGTTAGCTCTCCTTCTACTAAAGTATGAATTTTTGAGCGTGATTTCATCTTTAACTCTTTAAATCATTGTTACACAGCCATTTGTTTAATTATTTGAAAATATTATTGTCAATTATTTGGTCAATATATGAAAAATATATTCCTTTGCTGTGTGATAATGATTTAACCTATGCTTGCCAAAGAGATACAGATAAATCCAAAAATGGTGGTCCTCGCCCGCGAATCCAGAGGCGTATCCCAGAAAGAGCTTGCCGAAAAGCTTGGTACTTCCCCGGCATATATATGTAAGGTAGAAACCGAAAACCGGACACTAACGGAGGAAACCTTCGAGAAAATGTGCAGGCTACTGAAATACCCTGCCCATTTCTTCCACGAGACCGGAGAGGCATACCTGCCGATGAGCCTAAATTACCGTAAACGTGACCATGTTTCGGCTAAACTGCTGGTTCCATTAGAGGCGAATATCAACCTGTACCGGCTGGATGTTGAAATCCTGACCTCCAAAATGAAAGTGAAGGAGGCCAATATTCCGGCTCTTGATCTTCAGAAACTTGGCTCTACTGAAGCAGTAGCTAAACAGCTTCGCAAGGTATGGAAAATGCCTAAAGGCCCGATTGATAACCTGACAGAACTCCTTGAGGAGAACGGGATCATAGTGATTTCCTTTGATTTTGGAACGGAAAGGGTGGATAGCCGGACGATCCTGACCAAGGACAAGCAGCCAATCATTGCCATAAACAAACTGCACCTTGCAGATCGCCAGAGATTCAGCCTTGCTTTTGAGCTTGGGCATCTGGTCATGCATACAGGGATGCCTTCTTTTGAAAGGGACATTGCCCACGAAGCGAATATGTTCGCTGCCGGATTTTTAATGCCAGATAGCGAAATCAGGAAGGACTTTGAAAACGGGGTGACGATCGCCCAGCTTGCAGAGCTAAAGCGCAGGTGGAAAACATCCATGCAAGCACTCATGTTCCGGGCATCCGATCTTGGATTTTTAACCGATAACCAGAAGCATTACCTGCTACGGCAATTCAATGACCTGAAAATAAGAAGGCGGGAGCCGCCGGAACTTGATATTCAAAGAGAAAAGCCCCGCTACTTAAGAGATTTAATAACCAAGTACAAAAGCGCTCATAAAGCCTCGGTGAAAGACTTGGCGCAGTTGTTTCGACTGGAGGTGGATGAATTTATGAGCAAATACGGAGAATAAAAATGATGTCTAACATAACACCAAGTACCATGAGTATGTCCAAAACAACGCTGGAGGTTAAGCCCTACACAATGAAAGAGATGGCAGCTATTTATTGCATCAGTGCAAGATCGTTTGCCACGTGGATCAAAAAAATTGAACCGCACGTCGGGCGAAAACAAGGTAGATATTTCAACGTGCATCAGGTACGCATGATTATCGAAAAATTAGGTTTACCGGGAACTATTGGCGAGTAAGCCCGGAGTACAAACAAAAATCAACACATATAAATCATGGCAAAAATTATCAGACAGGATTATCCTGTCACGGACTTCAACAAACTTGTTCGGGAGTTCCTTTATTCGGATGCGCGGGTCACGCTGCCGAAGGGTTCTCTCATAGCCGTCGAGGAGCGTCTGATCAAGGTCGGGCCTCTATTCTCGAAAATGTTCAAGCCTTATTTCGAGCTTGAAGGTAACGTCAGGTTTGACAAGCTCATGAGCAAGATGGCATACTTTGGAGAAACAAAAATTCCGAAGATCCGTTCCAGCTTGAAAAACAACGAAAAGAAAGTGTTCAATCTTTTTTGGGATGATGTTTCAGCGATAATCGCAGCAGATTACCCTCAGTATGGAGAGCAGTACCTGAAAAATTGCTGCGGTGCATTTATTCACATGATGAAGAGGCTCCAGAAAGAATAACCCAAACAGTAAGACGCTGAGTTCAGCCCTGAAAACATTCAGTTTTCAGGGCTTTTTTGTGCCCATCTGCGAATAAGCAGTTCAATGCAGGGCAATGCAGTTACATGCGTGTTGTATGCAGGTATAATGCAGCCATGTGCAGTAAATAGAAGATAAAATGACGGGTTTTATGACCGGCTCAAATTCGTGGAGCAGTTTAATTCAGTTCAATGCAGATGAATGCGGACATAATGCAGAATGTTACCGTTTTGAACAGTTCACGGCAGATGATAGCAGAAGTCAAACCTTTTTTGCAGAAATATCCTGAGTGGTATTGGTTGAACCGTTTAGCGGAAAGTGAAAAATAAAACCGTCTAATCTTTGCGTCGTAATTAAAACTTAAACGACATGAAGACACAATCAAAGAATCTGCCAAAGGCAGCAAAGAGCCGGGTGGTAGTGCATCCTGCAAGCATTGACCTCATTACAAACGCCACATGGGATTTCGCGCACAGCGTACTGTGGGATAAGTTTCCCTTTAGTGAGGCAGACGTAGAGCGGTCAAAAGAATTCATCGCGCAATACTACAAAAAAATTGCACCCGAAAAATTCACTACAACAGCGCACAAGCATTTTTCCGCCTATTGCCATCGCATCCTGCTTGCCAAAAACTATGTGAGCCGTTTTCCATCCCGTTACATTACGCATCCCTGCCTATGGTTGAACCCCAATAATCCCAAAGGCTTTGCCGGGACAAAACTCTGGTATGTCCATAATCTCATGCGGAGGCATGAAAGGCTTGCTGCTTATAACGCCTTCCGGGAAGATTTCGCCCTTGATCCCGTTTACTCACAGTTTCGGTTTATGGCATAAAGTATCCATCTTTTAAAACTTAAAACTATGTCACAGGAAGAAAACAAATTTCCACTACGCCGTATCGCATTGAAATGCTACACGGTCAAAGAACTCAGGATGCTCTATGGAGTACCGCCCCGCACCTTTACCATTTGGCTTGCTCCTATCCGAAAACAACTTGGCCTTGGACGGACAAAGTACCTGACCGTCTCTCAGGTGGAGTATATATTCAAAAAATTCGGTATTCCGGGTAAATATGAAGTGGAATAAAAGCGCAGTTGAAATACAACAAGTCCAAACTTCATGTCGTACCGATAAAAGGAGGCGCGAATTTGGAAAGTGAGTAAAAAAGAGATCATTTCTTTGCGCCATAAATCATAAAGATCATGGAAACCAAAATTCACACGAGCCTTACCGACACCAGCACGAATGTCTTCTTAACGGGAGCGATCCTTCTGGCAAACATGGACTATACCGGTCTGCTTGATTATGCGATCAAGGCAGTCATAGGCGGGGTGATCTGGATGGGATTCAAATTATCGGCTGACTTCATCAGCGAAAAACTCAAGAAAGGAAAAAAATGAAACTCAGAAAAATCTTACTCGGTACTGCCGTAGGTGCAGGAGTTGTTGCAGGGATTACCTACCTCTCAAGGCTTCGCCGGACAAGCGCAGACCTGAAAACGGTGTCAACGGTAAACGTGTTCAAACTTGGGCTGGATGGACTTACCCTTCGCGTGGATGTGAATATCAAGAATCCAACCCAGACAAAGTTTGCAATCAAGTTCCCGTTCGTTTCTCTGAACTACAAAGGCAATCTGCTTGGGTCTTCGCAGAGCGTGAATCAGGACATTACAATCCCTGCATACGGAGAAGCAAAGGCCACGCAAATTATGATTCATATTCCGGGGCTAAAACTTCTAACGCTTACCGGAGGGTTTTTCAAAGCCCTTCAGAACGGTGAAGCCTTGCAGATTGATTCAACCACAATGACAACGATTGATCTTGGAGTCAAGAAAATTCCTTACAAGAAAACCGAAGTCATCACTTTAAAAAAGTAAAAGATGGAAGCAGAGAAACGACAAGTCAGAAGCGGAAGCCAGTACGACTACCTCTTTCCAAGAGCAGAGCTCGTAAACTCAACAGTAAAGCGCGGGGCAACTGTATCAGATACGGTAAAGTTCATTCCGAAAGTAGTTGGAGAAACCAAATGGCAGACGGAAAAGCTCTCGCAGCTTGTGAAGGACGGCTCAACGCATGATACCTGCAAAAATATCTGGGACTGGGTTTATAACCACATCGCATACCACAAGGACAAAGATGGGTATGAGCAGATTCGCTCTCCGGCAAGAGCCTGGCACGACCGGAAAAGGGGTGTAGACTGCGACTGCTACACGGTATTTATCAGCACGATTTTAAACAATCTGAAAATACCGCACCTGCTCCGAATCACGAAATACAAGGAAGACCGGTTCCAGCATATTTACCCGGTAGCGAAAGATGAACAGGGCAAGGAAATAGTGATAGACTGCGTGGTGAACAGTTTCAATTATGAAGAACCATATTCAGAAAAGGAGGACACACAAATGGATTTACAATATCTCAGTGGTTTAGAAAGTACCCCGCCATCAGTTGATAGTCAAGACTTGTTCGGCGATGAGGACTTGGGGAAATTCAAGATCAATATGCCCCACATTGATCTGAAACATCTCGATGTGAAAGACACCCTGAAGAAAGGGCTATTCTTCACCAACAGGGTCAATCCGGCAACAGTAACGCTCCGTAATGGCCTCCTCGCAGCTCTGAAGCTAAACATGTTCAAGCTTGGCTCTATGCTTCGCTGGGCTTATATACCCGAAGCTGATGCTAACAAACGGGGAATGAATATGAACAACTGGCATAAGCTTGTCAAGGCAAAAGACAAGATCGAAGAAATCTTCTACACCGCCGGGGGAAAGCCAGAGAACCTGAAAAAGGCAATTCTTCATGGACGTGGTAACCGGGATCACAGCGTTGCCGGATTTGGAGAGATGGATGAGATGAGTGGGGTTACACCAGATATGCCCCTCTCTAAAATACTTGGAACTGAAATCTACCACTCTGAGAATGTGGAAGGATTGGAAGGTATGGGTGAACTTGGCGAACCTTATACGGCAGCTTCCATTGCCGCAGCTACCGGAGTGCTTGGAGCAATAGCGGCTCTTATCAAAAACATCGGGGCGATTATTCCGAAAAAGGATAAGGCTGCAAAAGATTTCGAGCCTGCCGATAAAAAAGAATCGGGCGGTGATACAAGTATACCTGACACAGGGGACAAAACTACCAAACCCGACCCAGAGGATCATATCCCGTCCCCACCGGACGATTCCCATAAAAAGAAAAAGGCTTTAACGAAAAGGCCGGATGCTAACCCACCGGCAGAAGATCCCCCGGCAGATAACGGCGGGGGCGCGGATGACAATAAAGATAAACCGCAGGGGTTCTGGGCCAAGAACAAGAAATGGCTAAAGCCCACACTCTTTGGGGTCGGAGGTCTCGGAGTCCTGTTCGGAGGTTATGAAATCTTCAAGCATCACAAAAAGGCCGAAGGCGAAAAGAAACCTCTTTCGGGAGTAAAGAAAGCCTCGAAGAAAGGAGGTAAGAAAAAACGAGTAGAGCTGATCTAAAACCAAAGCCAAAAACGAAAACTAAAAAAACAAAAACATGAGTAGCACAAACAAATATGCACAGGAGGCCAAAAAGAAGGGAATCCTGTCAGGAATAACCACCGATCTGGAGACTAAGGGCGATCTAAAAAACACCGCCATCGAAACAGCAAAGGACATTGTGGTTGGAGTTGCGGCAGGAGGTCTGGTCGGAGCTGCCCTTGGACGGGTATCACTTGCCATCGGAGCTGCCGTTACCGCAATCGGGCATTATACCAAGAGCCGCCTTGGAACCATCTTCGGAGTAGGTATGATGAGCAGCACCAGCTTTCTGAAACCTGATACGTCCATGAGCGGGAAGGAGGATGAAGGTTTCCTTGACGGAGCGCAGAGCAGGTTATCAGCTTTTAAAGACAGCGCATCCCACCGTTTGTTTCTGGACAAGGTGCTGGACACAAAGGCGATTGAAAAGACAGGAGAAGAAAAGCCAGAAGGCGATGTGCAATACTTCGTGTACCCTGAGAGCAGGGAACTGCGCGGAACTACCGATGTAGATACCACAGACCTGGAACGCATCGAAAAGCAGATCGCAGAGAGCGCGAATCAATACTCCAAGAAAATTGAAGAAAGGAAACAGGGTGTTTCCGGGGATCTTCCCGAAAGTAATGTTCAATTCGGAGAGCTTGACCCGGAAGACAAAAACTACTGACCTTTTTTGCAAGCAAAAGAAACCAACGATTAAACCTTAAAAACCAAAAACCATGTTAGAACAACTCGAAGCAGTAGAACAGTACAGCAATCAGGGTTCACTTCTGGGCCTTGATGGGCCGGAAAGCGAGGAGCTTCTCGGTGCGCTGAAAAAGATGAACCCGCTCATGCGGATGAAATGGGTTCAGAAGTTAACCGCAAACCCCGTCCCCAGCAAAGGATCACGCTCAGAAATGGAAAAGCATTTTTCAGAACTTCCGCAGCCGATCAAAGACCAACTCAAAAAAGGAGAACTCCGACTTGCAGACACGATCATTTATTCGATCAAGCCTATTGCCAGCAAAACGATCAAGATGTTTGAGCCGCAGGACAAACGCCAGATTGGACTTATCTCAACCAGCGAAGGCCGTCTGACCAAAAACTCTGTCCTTCTTGTGTCCGGCATCATCCTGCTTACCGGAGTTTCCGCGACAGCTGGAGTAGACGATGTAATGGCAACAAAGTACGACCACATCGAAGCAGTTCCGGCCCTTGCTAACGGGGAGTTTTACCTCAAGGCCAACAAGAAGATCATTGTGCCTGAAGGAACCGGCAACAGGGTGTTCTGCACCGACAATTTTCACGGCACATCGCTGGGCTATTACAAGCTTGCCAACCCGCGCCTGATTGTTGACGATGTTCCTATCGAACTGAACATTGACATCGGAACCATGACCGGAATTCCTGCCAACAGCCAGATTTTTGTTGGTCTGCACGGAACCATCACCACACCCTAAATAGGGTACTCCTTAAAAGAAGAGACATAGCTTGATTAACAAGGGTTTAACAACCCTCGGTAGCGATAGCTATGCTCTTCCTGAAGGGGGGACACAAAAAACATTCAAAATCAAACAAAGCAAACATGACTAAGCCGGTAATAAAATGGATTGACGTTCAGGTAACGGCAGCCAATCAAAAGTTTACTGAGCAGATCGAACTGGAAAAGACGGTGCTTTCTATCCGGGGACTGGCTCTCTCCTCGATCCGAAACGATCTGATGTATTTCCGGGGATCGCAGCGTGTGGAAATAAACAGGGATGAGATTTTCCCGGAAGGTTATCAGAGCCAGATGCTAATGACCGGAACAAATGTTCCCCTCAATGATAAATATTACAAGACAGGCGATATGAAGCCGGGTAATGGAATCATCAAGATGGATTATCAGGATACCGATGATGGAAGAACAGTATTCACTCCTTACAGCGTGCGCCTGAACATTGAATGCTTAATAGACGAAGTATAAAATGAAAGAACAGTGTATCATAACCAAGGTTCCGATCACCCTTAAAGGGGAACTGAGAACTTTTCAGATTAAGATTCCAAGGACTGCCATGAGAATAATCGGGATTGAAACCGGGATTGTTGCCATGAAATACAATGATTCGGAGTATGCCCGGAATCAGTTTGCAGCCCAGGCTGTACAAGCACAAGCAGCACAGGCAGTTCAGGCTTCACCTGCTATAAAGGTTCCCGGCCCTGTGCCTGTTCCCGCTCCGGGGCCTCAGTCTTTGTTTATGAGTACGCTCGTATTTCGGCCTGAACTACTCATTGGAGAACTGAAACTCCGAAGCCTTGAAAAGGCCAACATCTTTTACATAAAGGACGTGCATGAGGCAGACCTCAGCATGATGTTCGGAGATTTTTCAATTACTCCGGGCTTTATCCCTCAGAA
>Ga0210396_10003152_pt1 | contig 16560 bp, 18 predicted proteins | sample IncBWH17OmetaG_FD_155466 | JGI IMG/M metagenome (GOLD analysis project Ga0210396, IMG submission 155466) | Forest soil microbial communities from Barre Woods Harvard Forest LTER site, Petersham, Massachusetts, United States - Inc-BW-H-17-O ... | reverse complement strand
CTGATCAAGCCCCCGACCTCGACGAACTCGCGCCACTCCCAGATGGCCGGAACGGCATGGTGTGATGCCAGCGCCACGAGCTGCTCGCGGCGGGAGTTGAAGAAGGGATCAGTAGCGGCGACGAGCGCACCGGCACGAAGTTGGACGAGGGCGGCGAAAGCAGAGTCGATCTCGGCCTCTGTGCCGGCCCTCAGGATTTGGAGCTGCACTCCCTTCGCGCGCGCCGCTTCCTGGACGTCTCGAATCGTGACCTCAGCAATCGCATTGCTTGGGTTCACCAATAGGGCGATCACGCTGGCCTGGGGAACTAGCTGGGAAAGCAGATCGAGCCGCTTGGGATTCAGCTCGGGAGACATGATGCTGATGCCCGTGAGGTTGCCGCCCGGCCGGGCCAGACTGGCGACGAGGCCCAACGCGACAAAGTCGCCGCCGCCGAAGAAAACGAGCGGGATCGTCGAGGTTGCGGCTTTCGCCGCCTGTATCGCAGGGGTGCTACTAGTCGCGATCACGTCGACCTTGCGGCCGACGAGGTCGGCGGCCAGAGCGGGCAGTCGATCATAGTGGCCCTCTGCCCAACGGTACTCAATCGCCACGTTTTGTCCCTCGATATAGCCGGTTTCGTTCAGTCCCTGGCGGAACCCGACCAGACCCGGTGCAGATACGCCGGGTGAAATGTTGCCGAGGTAGCCGATCACCGGCATCGCCTTCTGCTGCGCGCGAAGGGTGCGCGCTGCCGTCATTGCGGCGCCCATAAGCAGCATGAGCTCGCGGCGCCTCATTCGATCACTTCGTCGGCGCGGGCGAGGATCGATTGCGGTATCGTCAGCCCGAGCGCCTTCGCAGTCTTGAGATTGACGACCAGCTCGAATGTGGTTGGCTGCTCGACCGGCAGATCGGCCGGCTTGGCGCCGTTGAGGATCTTGCCGGCGTAAATGCCGACCTGGCGATATATGCCGATCAGGCTCGTCCCATAGCTGATCAACCCGCCGGCCGCGGTGAACTCGCGCCACTCATAAATCGCCGGAACCGCAGAGCGTGCCGCCAGCGCCACGAGCTCCTCGCGCCGGCTAATGAAGAATGAATCGGGGCTGACTAAAAGCGCGCCGGCTTGCACTTGGACGAGAGAGGCGAAGGCGGTCTGGAATTCGCCCTCGGCGACGGCCTTCAGGATATGAAGTTGCAGCCCCTTCGCCTGCGCCGTTTCCTGCACGTCTCGAATGACGCGCTCGGCAAATGCATTGTTGGGGTTGACGAGTAGGGCGATCGACTTGGCTTGGGGAACCAGCTCGGAAAGCAGTTCGAACCGCTTGGGAATGAGCTCGATCGTCATGATACTGACGCCCGTGAGGTTGCCGCCCGGCCGGGCGAGACTGGCGACGAGGCCGACCGCGACCGGGTCGCCGGCGACGAAGACGATCGGGATCGTCGAAGTTGCACTTTTTGCCGCGAGCGCCGAAACGTCGGCCTGCGCCACGATCACGTCGACCCTGCGGCCGACGAGTTCGGCGGCCAATGCCGGCAATCGAGCGTAGCGGCCTTCCGCGCCGCGGTATTCGATCGCCAAATTTTGTCCCTCGACGTAGCCGGTTTCGCTCAGTCCCTGCCGGAACGCGGCCAGAAACGGCGCTGCCGGGACCGGCGACGCGATGCCGAGGTAACCGATGACCGGCATCGCCTTCTGCTGCGCGCGCAGGGCGCGCGCCGCAATCATCGCGCCGCCTAGCAGGAGCATCAACTCGCGGCGCCTCATTCGATCACCTCGTCGGCGCCGGCAGTGGCCGCGAAGAGCCTCTGATGACGGCTGCTCCTCAACATACCATCGAACGGGCGGCAAGCAGCCGTTGATACTTGCGGGCCGCATTTCCGCGTCGCCCATTGCATCTGACGAATGGCGCTGCGCGGACTGTGCACAATCCGGCCGATTTGCCCGGTCCGGTCAGGATCGACCATATCGAGGAGCCGTCGATCACGGCGACATCCTGGTGCCCCGACGCTTATCTCGGGCCGATCCCTCGCTTTGCGGAAGAGCGCCGCGGCGTTCAGGCCGACCTGACCTATGCCGGCAGTCGGGCGATGCTGGTCTATCGCTTGCCGCCGAACGAGGTCGTGTTCGACTTTTATGATCGGCTGAAATCGGTCAGCCGCGACTATGCCAGCTTCGACTATCAGCTCGACGGCTAAACCGAGGGCGACCTCGTGCTGATGAACATCCTGGTCAATGGCGAGCCGGTCGACGCAAAGCAGAAGGAGGGGAAGAAGCGGATGCGGCAGTTCGGCAAGGTCGAGATCCCGCAATCCGCCTTCATCGCCGCCCTCAAGATGGGCGACGGCTGACTGCGGTCGGAGCTCGCGTTCGCCTGCCGAAGAGGGCGAGGATCAGCACACCCAGCACCATGAGCACCGCAAACGCCCACCATAGGAGGATCGTCACGATGATCGGGTCCCATAGGAACGGGTGGATATAGCGCTGCACCACTGCCTGGACGAGGTTGAGGCTCGAACGGTTGAGGTCGTACCACAGCTGGCCGAGCGCGATCGGCGTCCAATGCTTGGTGTCGATCCAAACAAACACGTCGCGAGCCAGCACCGCCAATCCGGCGAGGAAAATGATCCAGCCGATCAGGCGACCGATCATTGGAGAGACCTGCGCCGCCGATCCTTCTGGATCTAGTCAGGCCGGTTGGGCGGGCGCGTTCACGGCGGGAAGGACAGGAAGCATTTGTCCGACGCCAGGATGTAGGTCTCCATGTAATCCTGGATTACCGGACGGCGGTCCAGCCGCTCCATGGCGCCGATCAGGGCCATCCAGTTCAGCATCTCGTGCTGGCCTGCATATTCCATCTCGGCGAGAGAGCGCTTCCGCCAAGTGCCGTAATCGGCCCGCGACACCGCGTCGAACAGCAGCCGGTCGCCTTCGTGATCGGGCCACAGATACCCGTTCTTCGGCGACAGGAAGGCGTGCGACCAGCTCGATGATGCGATGAGTGCAGCCCGGTACGGCGAGGCGGCGAGCACCTCCGCGACGGCGGCGCCGACCTGCATGCAGCGCCAGGGTGCGGGCGAGGGCGGATCTTCGGCTTCGTCGGCCGGCCGCGGTGGCTGAAAGAGATGCGCAAGACCACCCTTGGCGTGCAGGAGGTTTCGGCCGTAGCAATTAACCGCGAACGGGATCACCGGGTACGGAAACCCCTTCCGGTCCCAGTCGAGATAAAGAAATGTATTCGTGAAGGCGTGCGCCATCGGATCGTGCAACGGCTTGTAGGCGTAGGCCATGTCGATGCCGCGTTCGATCAGACCGGTGGCTAGGTATTTTGCCGCGTCGCGGTGCCCGCGTAACGGTAACCGCCAGTCGCCCGGCTCACCCCAGCGGTTGGGCTTGCCGCCATTACCGTTTTGCCAGGGCTTGAGCTCGAAATCCGCGTCGTAGCCCAGCAGACAAAAAGCCGGAACGATGTCCTCGCGGAAATTCTCGTACTGGTCGTCACCCCAGATCACGACGAGATCCGGATTGAAGTCGTCCAGTATCTTGCGGATCGCGCGGAAGTCGTTGCCAAAGCGCTCGCCGCAGCGATTTGCCGCCGACAGCCCTTCGTCATTGCCGAGCTCGGCGATCAGTTCGTCCGGCCAGTTCGCCCGGTCTTTGTACCGGGCTTCGACATTCGGAGCGGTAAGGGTCCGCTTGAAGACGCTGGTCAGCCCTTCGTTGGGCAGGCACAGTGTCGGCCAATGGGTTACGCCCAAACCCAGTATTTCCGCCATCTCGGTGCTCCTTCCTATCTTGGATCGAGGATGCACCCGGACCGAAACCGATACAAAGAAAAAAGATGTCAGTCGGGCGCGGGCTTGTCAGCCGGCGGTCGCGGATAGACTTCGTCGATGACGTCGTCGATCCAATAAGGCGCGAGCCCCGGAACATCGACGATGCTGGGTTCCAGCGCGGTGCCGTGGACCTCGTAGAGAACGGCGCCAAGCCGCTTTTCGCCCGGCATCGGCGGTTGGATCGCGGGGCCCACCAGAAAGCTCGAAGCGGGGGCCCATATGTAACGGGTGCCGTCGCGCACGGTTTGATGCGCCTTATGAAGATGGCCACTGGCGACCAAGGCGACCGAACGCCGCCGAACCAGCTCGATCAGCCGAGAGAACGACTCCGGCTCGACCGACCAATATCCGGTGTCCGGTTCGTCGGGGTTGTCTATAAACAGCGGCCGATGCAGAAACCAGGCAATCTTTCGACCCTCGGAATCTTCCATCATCGCGTCGAGCCACGCTGCTTGGGCCGCCTCTTCGCGGTTCCCGCTGCCGAGCAGCATGGCATCGAGTCCTATGAGGCGAACACCCTCGACATCCTCGACCCACCAGTCCGGCCCGAAATACGCCCGCCAGCGCGCTAGCCGCTCGTCGGTAACCGGCTGCCGCGGGTGCCCGGCATCGCCGACATCGTGATTGCCGGGAACTGCGCGAAAGCGCACGCCTAGATGGCGCATCAGCTCGGCTGCGTATCGCAGGTCGTCCTCGACATCTGCGCCGTCGACCGTGACATCCCCGGTATGGATGACGAGATCGGGGTTCTGTGCGGCAATCCACGCCTCGAGCGGCGGCCAATTGTCGGCGAAATGCGGTTTGCCGCGGCTGAGATGCGTGTCCGATATCTGAATTATCCGCATTCCGCCCTGCACAAAAAGGCCCCTAGATCCGGCATCCCGGTGAAGACGCGCGAGCAGCCGGCAGCGATCAGGCGATCGGCATGATCGGCTGGGCAGTGACCACCGCCGCAAAATCCAACGACTGGCATGCCGGCCGCGACGGCAGCCTCGACGCCGATCGTGCTGTCTTCGACCACGATGCAGTGCTCGCGCGGCGCATCGAACTGCTGGGCCGCGAAGAGGAAGAGGTCGGGAGCCGGCTTCCCCCGCTCGACTTGCGAGGCGCTGAACACGTGCGGATCGAAGAGAGGTAGTAGCCGGGTGATCGAGAGCGCGTGACGAACCCGATCGAGGTGGCTGTTCGAAGCGACGCAGCGCGGCGCCGGCAGTGCGGCGAGCAGCTCTTCGATGCCCGGTATCGCGGTCAGCTCGCTGGCAAACGCGATGTCGACATGGGTGCGGAACGTCTCGAAGAACCCGTCCGGCAGAGTACGCCCGAATCGAGACTCGATCTCGGCGGTCAAGGTGATGCGGTTCTTGCCAAAACCCAGCACCATCGCTTCGTCCATCGCGACCGGAAAATCGGCGGCGATGAGACATTGGCCGAGCACGCGGCCGAAGATGATCTCGCTGTCGATCAGCACCCCATCGCAATCGAAGATGACGAGAGCAGGCAAAAGCGGACCTGAGCTGAACGGTCTCTGAGCGGGCCGGTGGTTAGGGCGTATATGGCCCCGGATCGCAATCTGTCACCCTTGTCGGCGTACCTCTTAAGAATGACAGCTCGGCCTTTTCGGCGGGCGGGTCGGGGGTCATAGTGGCGAGCGACATCCCAGCTCGGTGGAGGAGCACCATGGCCATCACTCTTTACGATCTCGCGGGCGTCGAGGCGGACCGGCGCTTCAGCCCGTTCTGCTGGCGCACACGGATGGCGCTCGCGCACAAGGGGCTCGAGGTCGAGACCTTGCCTTGGCGCTTTACCGAAAAGGACAAGTTGCCGCAGCCGAATGGCGGCCGGGTGCCGGTCATCGTCGATGGCGGTCATGTGGTGCACGATTCTTCGGCAATCGCCGATTATCTCGAAACCCGTTACCCGGATCGTCCCTCTCTTTTCCCCGGCGAGGCGGGACATGCGTTGACCCGGTTCATACAAAACTGGACCGAGACCGTCCTCCAACCCGGCCTCATCGGCTTTGTCGTGCTCGATATTCACCGCCATATCGGGCCCGAAGACCAAGCCTACTTCCGGCAATCGCGCGAGGAGCGCTTTGGCAGAACTCTCGAGGAGGTAGTGCGGGACCGCGATGCCCGACTGCCCGCCTTCCGCGAAAGTCTGACACCGTTGCGCCGTACCGTGGAGCGCCAGGATTTTCTGGGCGGCACAGCTCCGGCCTATGCCGATTATATCGTCTTCGGCGCCTTCCAGTGGGCCCGCGCCGTCAGCGACTACAATCTTCTCGCCGCCGACGACCCGGTCGCCGCATGGCGCGGGCGCTTGCTCGACCTGTTCGGCGGCCTCGCTCGCAAGAGTCCCGCCTACGGCAGTTGAGGATGGCGGCGACGAGCGCGCTCGCAACGGCTGCGCTGATCCTGCACTCGCTTTCGGCCGTTGTTTGGGTTGGCGGCATGTTCTTCGCCCATCAGGTATTGCGGCCGGCCGCCGCGGCGCTCGATCCGAGGCCGCGGCTTCTGCTCTGGTCGCGCGTTCTCGCCCGCTTCTTCGCCTGGGTGATTGCCGCGATCGTCCTCCTATTGGGGAGCGGCTATCTGCTGGTGTTCGCCGTCTTCGGCGGCTTCGGCAAGGTCGGGCTGCACGTGAACCTGATGCAGGGGATCGGCATTCTGATGATGCTGTTGTTCTTTCACCTCTATTTCGCCCCCTGGCGTCGTTTTCGCCTGGCGGTCGGTCGGGAGGACTGGGCCGAGGGCGGCCGCCAACTCGGCCAGATCCGCACGATCGTAACGATCAACCTCGTGCTCGGCCTGATCGTCGTCGCGATCGGCAGCAGCGGCCGCTATTGGGGCTAAGGGCTACCGCGCGTCAGCGTGGCGGGTGAAATGCTGCAAGTCGAGGCGGCGCAGACCTGCTTCCATCGAGGTCTTGGCGTCGGGCGAGGTCCAGGTTGCGCTCAAACCGCCATCGGCGCGCGGCCGGAAATGCAAGGTGCTCTTGCCCTTCTCGTCGAAGATAAACTCGTCATCGACGAGGCGACCCTTGCGGTGGCTCCATTCCGCCGGCTCGTTCTCGTCGATCCCGGGCCCGATGGCGTAGACAGCCGACACTTCGGCGCCGTGCGTCTCCTCGATGGCAAGAAGCACCTCACGCCCGTTTGGGTAGAATCCGTACCAAGACTGCCGGCCGTTGGTCCCGCCGCCGGATACGGGACCTGCCGGCGCGGAAGCGCCCGCCACCGCAGCCGCGGCGTGCAAGGCGGCTCGCGGATGGACGAGCTCGTCCGGCAGGCGCATCTCGGAGCTCGGTGACTCTCCCCAGGCCGGCTCGCAAGCCCGCTCGCCTTCGATCTTCTCGGCGTCGACAAAATCGCGAATGCAGCTGCCGAACCGGCGCAGGAACAAGCCGGTCGACGACGCCCAATGCCCGGCAAGGAATGCCGGCTGGTCGATGACGCTGTAACCGATTTGCCGGCTGGCGAGAATCGCGCGCGAATGCTCGCCGCGTCCGCCCGGATCGAAATCGTCACCGTGGAAGTAGAACAGCATGACACGGGCCCGTTTGATCCGTTCGAGCAGCGGATAGAGCCGGGTCGCATTGAGACGCCACGAATCGTAAAACTCGTCGAAACTGCCGAAAGCAGCGGGCGCCGTCGCCACTACCGCGTCCACATCCTCGGAGGAGTCGGCCGCCATCAGAGCAAGGAACGCACCAAAGGACTGGCCGGCGAGGACAATGCGGCGATACCCTTTACGCTTAAGCTGAGCCACCAGTTCGACCAGCCGGCGGGTACTGGCCGTCAGAGTGTCGCCGTCGCGTAGCCGATTGAAGCGCAGGACGTCCCAGCCGGCATCACGCAACGCCCTCAAATAAGGTGGCGTCGGCGAATCGGAATCTTCCGTGTTGATCGAGCGGCCATGATTCCAAACCACCGCGCCGATTGCTCGATCCGGCCCGCTCGGCCCTTGGTTAAAGGCAGGACCGAGTTCCGCCGCTCCTACTCGAACGCCAGCAAATGTCAGAACACAAAGGACGAACCCCCACACCGTCGCGATCGACCGCTGCCGCATTCCTGATGCCCCCGCCCCTTACCTTGGCCCAGGTTTGGAGGCGGAAGCTTAACAGACTGTAATCCTTTGTGTCCACTTGGTGACGGCCAAGTGATCGTCACCCGCAAGCGCCAATAGCTTAGCGGAGCGAGGTGTTCCAACAGCTGCGACGAACTGGCGCATTTAAATGCGCCGGTGTTTCCCCCCGGGTTTCCCCAGCCGGATTATTCCTGCCGCAGGGTCATCAAAACGATTGCGGCAAGGAGTACGCCGAATGCTTCGAAACCGGTGCTGATCTGGCCCAAAGCCATGCTCAGCAACGTAGTCGCGGCAGTTGCGGCTCCAATCAATAACGGCATCGGCACATTCCGGCTTTTGACTTCGGGGGTGAAGACGCCGATGTAACGATCCGGCATTTGCCGCTATTCCCTTAACGATGCCACTCGGAGGGAGAGAATGCCGATTCTTTATGTTGCCCGCAGCCCCAAGCTCGGCCGCTGGGCCTCCGACGTCGGGCTCGGCAAGAATATTTATAAGGTCGGGGTGGCCGAGGGCGATCCAAAGGCGCTGGCCGCCGCGGGTTGGGCCGGCGAAACCGATTGGACGATCGTGCGCAAAACGGGGGTCCAGGATATCACCGAGGGAGAAGCGCTCGATCGGCTAGGCCGCAAGGAAAAAATGATCGATCCGAACCTCTACCCAAAGCTGAAGGGAGCGGCCGGCGTGTTTCGGCTCACCCCGGCGCGGGTCGAGAACCACATCATCGTGACGCGGGCGCTGGCAGGACAGAGCGACCGCGTCGAGGTCAAGCTGAAACCGGCGGACTACGCCGATTACCTGATTCACAATACGTTGCGGTAAGCGGGAGATAGGCGAGCTATAGCTCGCCAATGGCCCGGACTACCGCCTCCGGAGCCTCGCGCGGCACAAAGTGGCCGGCGCGGGGTATGATGCGGCTCTGATAGGGGCCGCTAAAATGGCGGGCAGCGCCATCTGTCCGATCCGGTGGGGAAACGCCGTCCGCTTCACCCTGCAGAGCGATCGTAGGGACCGTGATCGGCGGTTGGCCCGCCAGCCGCCCCTCGATTGTGTCGAGTGCCGGGTCGCCCGGCGCGGCGCCGTAGCGGTGCCGATAGGATTGGATCACCACCTCGACGAAATCCGGGTTCTCGAAAGACGCTGCGGTTTGTTCATAAGTCGCATCGTCAAACCGGTAATTGGGCGACCACAGTTCCCAAAGCAGCCGGCAAAGCGGGCCCCGGTTGGCCGCCAAACCCGCCCGTCCGCGCTCGGTGTGGAAGTACCATTGGTACCAACGGCGGTACTCGGTCGCGGCTGAAGCCGGTTTTGCGGCTTCGGCGATATTCTGGATGTTGTAGCCGCCGACCGTGACCAACCCGGTGGCGCGCTGCGGCCACAATGCCGCGACGACGCAGGCCGCGCGCCCGCCCCAATCGTATCCGGCGAGAACCGCCTGCTCCAGCCCGAGCGCGTCGATGAAATCGGCGAGATCGCGGCCGAGCGCCGCCTGTTGACCCGATCGCGGCGTCCCGGCATCGAGAAACCGCGTCGGCCCGTACCCGCGAAGGTACGGCACGAACACGCGCCAGCCACGCGCCGCGAGGGTGGGCGCGACCCCATCATAGGCGTGCACGTCGTCGGGAAAGCCATGCAATAGAATGACCGGCCGCCCCGCTGCCGGGCCGCTCTCCTCATAAGCGATCTCGAGGGTCCCAGTGCGGATCGTCTTCATAGTGCGACGAACCGGAACCCGGAGAGGCCATAGCCGCCCTCGGCCAGCCATCCTCTGACGGTCTCGACGTCAACCGATTTGGTCATCCCGTCCCCCTTGCCGCGCACCGATCCGCGGCAAAATCGAAGTATCCCGCCACGGTGGCAAGGCGCCGGATCCGCTGGGCCTTTCCGCTGGCTCAGTAGGCCTTCGCCATGGTCCCGGTGAGCATGTCGGCTTTGCGGTTGAGCGCCGCGATCAAACCGTCGACGCCGTCGGTTCGCAGGATCGCGGCGAATTCGGAGCGGCGGGTCGCTACCTCGCTGATCGCGCCGTCGAGGTAGATGTCGGAAATCAGCCAGCCGTCGCCGGTGCGGCGCATCAGGTAGTCGACCTTGACCGGCTCGCCATTGGCCTTGACGATCTGGCTCTTGACCATGACGCCGGCCGGATTGGGCTGCTCGCCGGTGACCTGCAATTTCTGTCCGGCGTAGCTGTCGAAGCGGTCGGCGTAGATCGCCGAAATGTAGCGGCCGAAGCTGTCGGTGAGCTGCTGGCGTTGCGCTTCGGTGAGACCGGCCCAGTACGACGGACCGACCGACAGGCGGGTCATCGAGGGGATGTCGAAGGTCCGGCGGATGACCGGCTCGATCTGCGTGAACCGCCCGCTCTGCCCGAGGATGCGGCCGTTCTTCATCGTGCCGAGCAGCGCGTCATAGAGCCCCTGCACCGTGTCGCCGCCGCTCGCCGGCGCCGCATGGGCGGAATAGGAAAGCATGGCCAGGGCGGCCCCTGCGGCCAGTGCGATGGCCTTCCATAAGTGAGTTTTCGATGGCCTCGGCTTGCGCATGGCAGGGTCCCTCTTGTTTGCCGTCGCCTGTTGCTCGGCGCTCTTGTTGCACCGGGGCGAGTGACGCTCGTTTGACGGCGCGTAAAGAAATCGTTAAATCGGGTCGAGGCCAGCCCGATACGTTCTCCTTACGCCGGACTGGTGTCGCGGTGGGCAGGATGGGCCGCTGGCACGTCAATATTCTGGGCCGGTTCGAGCTGCGCGCTCCCGATGGGCAGGAGGTCGCGCTCGGCGCTCGGAAATCCATCGCACTGCTGGCGCTCCTTGCCGCGGCGCCCGGGCAACGGATGTCACGCGACCGGGTGCGGTGCTGCTATGGGAGGACATGCCCGATGCGCAGGCGCGGGGCAATCTCCGCCAACTCCTGGCAGCGACCCGACGCCCGGCACCGTTCTTGGTAGCAGACACGGGTTCGATCGGCTTTTCTGCGGGGATGGTCGAAACCGACCTTGCCGCCTTCGAGGCGGCAATCGCGGAGGACACGTCGGCGGCGTTGGAGCGGGCCGCCGGGCTATACCGGGCTGACCTGCTGGATGGCTTTTCGCTGCGGGATCGCGACTTCGACGACTGGCTGACCGGCGAACGCGAGCGGCTGCGCGAGCATGCCGTGCAACTTTTCCTGCGTTTGATGGAGCGTGCCGCAGCAATTGGGACGGAGCCGGCGATCCGCTGGGCTTTGCGCATTCTTGGGGTCGATCCGGTACACGAGCCGGCGCATCGAGCGCTGATGGAACTTTATGCCGCTCAGGGCCGGCACGCCGCCGCTCTTCGGCAATACGAGCAACTGCGCGAGACGCTCGCGCGCGAACTGGACACTCGGCCGGAACCGGAGACGGACGTGCTCGTGCGCCGGATCCGCGATGATCGGCGCAGCCCTGGCCGACCTGTTGTCGAGCATTTATCGGTCGATGGCGACGGCAGGATGCGGGCCGAGGGACCGCCATTGCCCGATCCGCCGCCGGTTCCCGAAACGCCGTCGATTGTCGTGCTGCCGTTCCAAAATCTCAGCGCCGATCCCGAGCAGGAATATTTTTCCGACGGCATCGTCGAGGAGATCACGACGGCCCTGTCGCGTTTCCGGTCGCTGTTTGTGATCTCCCGCAATTCCGCCTTTACCTACAAGGGACGCGCCGTCGACGTCCGACAGGTCGGCCGCGAGCTCGGCGTCCGCTATCTGCTCGAAGGCAGCGTCCGCAAGGCGGCCAATCGGGTGCGCATTACGGGGCAGCTGATCGAGGCCGAGAGCGCAGCCCATCTCTGGGCGGACCGATTCGACGGTACACCCGAGGACATCTTCGATCTGCAAGATCAGGTGACTTCGAGCGTTGTGGGGGCGATCTCGCCGGCGTTGGAACAGGCCGAGATCGACCGCATCAAGCGAAAACCGACCGAGAGCCTGGGCGCCTACGACTACTTTCTGCGCGGGCGAGCGGCTCTCCACGAAGGAAGTGTGCGAGGTCACAAGGAGGCGATGCAGCTTTTCTACCGCGCCATCGAACTCGACCCCGATTTCGCTTCCGCCTACGGGATGGCCGCCTACAGTTACTGTCATCGCAAGACGAATGGCTGGATGGCTGACCGCGAGGAGGAGATTGCAGAGACCGCGCGTTTGGCTCGGCGCGCGGTCGAGCTGGACAAGGATGACGCAGTCGCGCTGAGTTGCGGCGGGTTCGCACTCGCCTATGTCGCCGGTGAGCTCGACGCCGGCGTCGCCTTTATCGACCGGGCCCTTCTGCTCAATCCGAACCTGGCGAACGCATGGAACGTCAGCGGCTGGGTGAGGGTGTGGCTCGGCGAGCCGGAGGTGGCGATCGAGCACCTCGCGAGAGCAACGCGCCTGAGCCCCCTCGATCCGCTGACCAACAGGACGCGGACGACAACCGCCCATGCCCATTTCTTTGCCGGCCGGTACGACGAAGCTTCGTCCTGGGCGGCGATGGCATTGCGCGAGTGGCCCGACTACCAGACTGCGCTGCGCATCGCCGCTGCGAGCTACGCGCTCGCCGGGCGCTCGGAAGACGCCAAGAGGCGCGGGAGCGGCTGCAGAAGCTCGATCCCCAGCTGCGCATTTCCAATCTCAAGGACGAATTGGGTCCGTATCACCGACCGCAAGACGTCTACAGATATGTCGAGGGTTTACGGGCGGCCGGATTGCCCGACTGACCAACCAGCCAATTTCGGATCGGAAGCCCAGTGGCCCCGTCTGGACTGCCGCCTCCCGCTGTGAGATGGTTACCATCATGATCTTCGCCCGTCTTGTCCCCCTGGCGGGGATCGCGCTTGCAATGCTTTTTGTGCCTGCCGCGTTAAAAACGCCGGCAGCGCAGATAGACCGGGTCGACGGCCGGTTCGAGATTTACGGGTTTGCCGGCTTTCACGTGTTGAGCAACCGCACCACCGTCCAGGAAATCGGGGATCAATACGCCATCACGATGGACCTCGACACCAGGGGTCTGGCGAGCGTGTTCGTCAACCTGACAAGCCACTCCGAGGTTCGCGGAGAGTTCGGCCGCGGCCCCGTTCACCCCGAAGCCTACCGGGCTGACGTGCGGCGAAACGGCGTTGAGCGGCATTACGCCCTCGATTACCGCCGCGACGGAACCGTGACCAACTCGTCGGCCCAGGCCGCGGCGAGGCCGCCGTTCCTGGTCGCCGACGAGCAGCTTCGCGGCACCGTCGACCAGCTGACTGCCTATTTCGTGCTCGAGCGCCAGCTCGCCCGCGGCGGCAATTGCTCTCTGGTCGTTCCGGTATTTGACGGCGCCGGCTTTTACAACCTTCGCTTTACCGATCTGAAGCAGGAGACGCTAGCGGCCGACGGCTATCAGAACTTCGCGGGCCCGTCGAAGGAGTGCCAGGTCGTGCGCGAGGATATCGCCACCAACCCGGACCGCAACGAGGACACTTATACGACCGGTCGGATCTGGTACGCGCAAGTCGTGGCGGGCGACCGGATGATGCCGGTGCGAATGGAGTTCGATACCGCGTTCGGGGCCGTACGGGGCTATCTCGCTGAACTTCGCGGACGAGGGGCCCAACTGGACCTGGTGGCGAAATAGACCAGGCGTGTCAGGGCGCGGTGCCCATCGAGGTTTCCTCGACAAAACGCTCGGTTTCCGTATCGATCGACCGTGCTTTGCGCCCTCTCGGGGCATGGACGTAGAGCGCGCCGCCGTCCCGGCGCCGCCGGGGATCAGGCATTGGCGGCAAGGGAATTTGGTACGCCGTGGGAGCGTCATGATCGGCGAGGAGCAGTTCCGGCCGGTAGACCCGGTTGAGCGCAAACAGACTTCTGATGAAATTGGTTTGGCCGCGGAAGAGCAACCGCGCGGCTATGCCGGAGGCGTCCCACAGCTGCCGCCAATCGAGGTGCCTTTTGTAGATCGCCTTCTGGGTCGTGACCAGCTCGCGGTAAAACTCGTCGAGCGGCAGGCGGGTCGGCAATACCGCATGTTGGATATCGAAGAGCCGGTAATCGCGCGTCTCCAATCGGCGTCCGTCGGTGATCCAACTCTCGGTTCCCGGGTACGGGGTGTTGACGCTGATATTGATGACGTCGGGCATTTCCAGGCACCATTCGCGCACGATCTTGAAGCGCTCGTGGTCCCAATCGGGGTCTGCGATCAGGTTGATCGCGACATTGACGCCGAGCGACCGGGCGAATTCGACCGCCTCGAAATTGCGGCCGAGCGAGACGCGCTTGCGGTATCTCCGAAGCCCCTCTTCATCGATCGCCTCCAGGCCGAGAAACATCGTTTTGAGCCCGATCCGTTGCCAGAGCCGGAAGGCCGCTTTGTTGCGCAGTAGGACGTCGCCTCGGGTCTCGAGGTAATAACGCTTGCGGATGCCGGCGCGAGCGATCGTCTCGCCAATCTCCATCCCGTGCCGCTCATGGACAAAGGCGACATCGTCGACGATGAAGACACCCGGTTCGCGGATCGACTGCAGATCCTCGATGACCCGCTGCGGGCTCACCAGCCGGTAGCTGCGGCCGTAAAACGTCCAGGCGCTGCAGAACGAGCAGTCCCACGGACAGCCGCGCGAGAATTCGATCGACGCGCAGGGATCGAGGGTGCCGAGGAAATATTTGCGGCGGTGGCGCAACAGATCTCGTGCCGGCATCAAATCGTCGAGCGAGTGCACAAAGCTCGGAGGTGGTCCTTCTCCCGCTGCGGTGACCGCACCGGGCACGGAGGCGATGCTGGTTCCGGCTTCGATCGCGGCGACCAGGAGCGGCACGGCGGCCTCGCCCTCGCCCTTGAGCACACAATCGATGGCGCCGGCCCCGTGCTCGATGATCGCGCTCGCCGTAAAAGACGCGCTGTGGCCGCCGACGCAAATAAAGATCTCCGGGAACCGTGCCTTGGTCGCCTTGGCGAGATCCACGATCTCGGGCACGTTCGCCAGGTAATTGCAGGAAAACGCGACGATCTCGGGCCGCCAGCTTCGCAGCAGGCGAAAATACGCGCGATGGTCCTCGACCTGCAGATCGATGAGCCGGACCTGGTGAGCGGCCCGGCGCAGCGATTGCGCGACGAGTTCGAGCCCGAGCGGCTCGAGCCGCAAAAAGACCTTTGTGTACATCAAAGGGCCCGGATGGACGCCGAGGACCCGCACGACAACCCCCGCATTTGATCCGTCTGTGCCCGAACCCGCCCAACACAGAAGGGTTCCGCGGCTGATCGAAAAAAGAGTATTGCTGGCGTAAATACGCTCATTCAGAGAGACGCGAATGACGCAGGATTGGACAAAGCTCGCCGCCGACCTGGAGCGCCTGTTGAAGCTGCGGGTGATCCCGTTTGGCATGAAGCTCTTCGAGAATCGCGGCGAGATGGAGGCCATCCCGAGGATTCGCCGTCCGAAATCCGTGCACACGCTCGATCAGGTCGTTGCACAGGCGGCCCGGCTCGGCTGGACCGTCGGCATCACGGGCGAGGACCTCGTCGGAGCGCAATGCCGGGCGGTGGTCGGGCTCGGCCTCGCGAAAGACGAGAAATGGCGTTCCGGCGAGCACATGGTCGGGGTCTGGTACAGCGCGCCCGAGGACGCGCGCACATCAGAGCGCAATGGAATGCATGCCCGACGGCCGCTACGAGGCGCTCGCGGTGGCGCCGCTGGCCAGCGGACGGCTAGACCCGCCGGACATCGCGCTATTCTACGCGACGCCAGGCGCGATGATCTACTTCATCAACGGCTTGCAGTGGTCGGGCTATAAGCGCTTCGACTGGAGTGTCGTCGGCGAGTCGGCTTGCGCCGATTCCTGGGGGCGGGCGCTCAAGACGCGTCAGCCGAGCCTGTCGATACCGTGCTTTGCCGAGCGCCGTTACGGCGGCGTGCTCGATGACGAGATGCTGATGGCATTACCGCCCGACGATATTCCCAAGGCGATCGCCGGTATGGAGGCGCTCGCCAAGAACGGCTTACGCTACCCCTTCCCGCAGTACGGCATCCAGCAGGACGTGCGCGCCGGCATGGCGGTGAGCTACCCCGACCGAGGCTGACGGTGGCTCACCGCGGGCAGGCGCCGGACCCACCAACCCCGCATCTTTTCCGACATTTCCGCGACGCTCTCGGCTTCGAAACAATACAGCACGTCGGAGGACATCGCCCGGCCCACGGTTGTCCGGGCAGCGTCGTAGATTGACATCGGCGGGTGCGGGGCTTATTTCGGCGGTCCCGAGACGCCCAGGTGGCGGAATTGGTAGACGCGCTAGATTCAGGTTCTAGTGGGCGAAAGCTCGTGGAAGTTCGAGTCTTCTCCTGGGCACCATCTCGGGGCGCGGGGGCCCGTTGCCCGGGATGACCAACCGACTTTATTGCGGCGATCTCCCTGAAGGGCTCGACTTCGGACCGATTGTTGCGATCGACACCGAGGCGATGGGGCTCAACCCGCATCGCGACAGGTTGTGCCTCGTCCAGCTGTCGGCCGGCGATGGGGACGCGCATCTCGTCCAGTTCGCGCCCGGGACCTACGCGGCGCCGCGGCTGAGGGAGCTGCTGGCCGATCGCGCCGTAACCAAGCTGTTCCACTTCGCACGCTTCGACCTCGGGATGCTTTATCATTACCTCGGCGTCATGGCGGCGCCGATCTACTGCACCAAAATCGCCTCGCG
>Ga0210396_10003151_pt1 | contig 16562 bp, 9 predicted proteins | sample IncBWH17OmetaG_FD_155466 | JGI IMG/M metagenome (GOLD analysis project Ga0210396, IMG submission 155466) | Forest soil microbial communities from Barre Woods Harvard Forest LTER site, Petersham, Massachusetts, United States - Inc-BW-H-17-O ... | reverse complement strand
GAGAATACGGGGAAGAAAGAAAAGGAGGTGACAAACGGCCGCCCGAACTGCGCCACGTCGCCCGGCTTCGTCCAGAACTTGCCCACCATGGCCTCGGGGTAATTGATCGCCGCAGAGCCGGGAGGACTACCGCCATACACTTTATTCAGATAATTCGGGGCGGTTTGACTCGAGAACTGGAAGAACACGTAAAGGTTGAACCGCTTATAGGTGACCGTGTTCCCGAAACCACCCATATACTTCACCTCCCGGTCGGCGATCGGCTGGATGTCCCCGCCATCTGCCGGAAGCGCGTAGGTCGGGTTGATGGTCTTGTTGCCCTTCCGGTCGTAGTATTCGAAGAGACCTGTCGCGGGGTCGACCCCGGCATATTTGTAACCGAACACAATGGAGGTGGGCTTGCCGATCTGGTAGTCCAGGCGATAGGGGGAGCTCTCCAGGCCCGGCAGGGAGATCAGCTTGTTCCTGTTGAACGTGATATTGAAGGTCGTGGTCCAGCTGACCTTTTTCGACTGTATATTGTGGGAAGTAAGCGTGAATTCCCATCCCTCATTCTGAATATTGGCGGGCAAATTCTCCAGGACCGACCCGAAACCTGCCTGTGACGGCAGGGTGTAGCCGCCGAGCTCGTTGCCTTCCCGATCCCGGTAGAAGGTCGCATTGGCGAGCAGCCGGTCATGGAACACGCCGAGATCCATCGAAACATTCAGTGATTTCTTAAGCGCCCAGCTGTAATTCGGATTATACAGGTTCTGGGGCAACGCCGGCGCAGACCCCTGATAAGCGTTGACACTGTTGATGGAGGTCCAGAACGGTTGGAATTGATAGGCAGCGATCCCATCCGAGCCGCTGGTACCATAGCTGGCGGAAAGCTTACCGAATGAGATGACCCGCACCTGCTTTTTGAAACCTTTTTCCTCAGAGAATATCCAGCCGCCGCCCACCGATCCGAAATCACCGAATTGCCTGCCCGGGCCGAAGTTGCTCGACCCGTCACGCCTGCCCGTGAGGCTCAGGATATACCGTTGGTTATAAATGTATTTGAGCCGCGCGAAAACCGCCGCGTATTTGTAAAGACTCGAATTATCATTGGCGGAGATCGTCGCAGCACCGTCGATGGAACCCAGCAGATCGTCGCTGGCGTAGCCACCCCCGCTGGTAATAGTCTGTGTATTGGTGTTCTTCTTGTAGGTTCCACCCACGAGCGCGGACAGCTGCCCCTTCCCGATGGTGCGATTGAAGTCCACCTGCGGCTCGATGTTGATGGTTTGATAATTATTCGTTGCAAAGGCGGCCGTGCGATTGAAATAGAGCGGGCCTTGGGCGGCGGCGGGATCCGCCGTATGCTCATTGCTGGTATTCCGGTTATAGCCCAGGTTGACGGAGAGGCTGAGCCCGGTCAGGATTTTATAGCTCAGCCGCAAAGAATTGCTCAGATTGTAGGTGGCCAGGTTGGCCGGTTTTTTAAGAAGGTCGTAGAACTGATACTGGCTCATATCGACGCCTTTATAGTTCCAGACGATGTTCCCGGCGGAGTCCAGCAAGGCAGGGGTATTGGGGGGCAGCAGGATCTGCCCGCCGGCTCCAAAGCTGGCAGAGTTGTTCTGATCATAGCTGTAATCCATGATCTCATCCAGGGTCAGCCGGTCATCCGGCGAAAGATGGTGGTAGGCGTTGTGCAACGTGAACCGCTGATCCGCAAAATTTCCGGGGAAATTATAGTCACTCCGGGTATAGCCGCCGGATAGCAGGAAAGTATTGTTGATGCTGCCACCAGAGACGCTGGCGTGGACGTCGGTATTGTTGGAGGTCTTTCCAAAGATGACCTTTTGCCAGTCGGTATACCGGTTCTGGTCAAAGATCGTCAGGTCCGGCGCATAGGTTTGATCATAGGGGTTCTGGCTGGGCGTTATGCTGTCGAGGGCAAACGCTTGGTTCCGCAGCTGCAGGTATTGCTGTGTATTCATGAGCTTGACTTCCCGGGCCGCGGAGTTGAAGCTGGTATTGGCCGTCAGATTGAAGTTCGTCTTGCCGGCCTTGCCTCTTTTCGTCGTGATAAGGATGACGCCGTTGGACCCCTGGGTGCCATAAATAGAGGTGGCGTCGGCGTCCTTCAAAATGGATATGCTCTCGATGTCGGCGGGGTTGATGTCCCCAAAGGCGCCGAGACCCGTCAACTGGTTGATACCGCCACTGAAGTTGGCCGGATTCGCGAGGTTGGTGAACTGGCTGAGCCTGGCGTTCTGCGTTGCAAAGGGCACGCCGTCGATGATGAACAAAGGCTGGTCATAGGGTTTGAACGAGGCTGGGCCGAAGGATGTAGGGTTGCTCGTCATGGTGTTTTGTCCCCGGACCTGTATAAGCACGGTCGAGCCCGGCACGCCGTTGGTGGCATTCACCGCGAGGCCGGGCGCCTGGCCCTCGAGCGCCAGCAGGATATTGGTGACCGGCTGCTTCTCGATCGTGGCGGCATCCACGGTGGAGATGGACCCGACATTGAAACGCCTCGACGTGCTGCCATAGGCCTGGATCACCATCGCGTCCAGCTCACTCGGGCTACTCTTCAACGCAATATAATAATAAGATTGTCCGTGAGCGGAGGCGACGATCTCCCTGTTCTCATAACCGGTAAAGGAGATGACGACCACCGTCCCTTCCGGCAGCCCATTCCAGGTGAACTCGCCGCGCAGGTCCGTGACAATCCCCCTGCTGGCCCCCCGGAAGGAAAGGGATGCGCCCTGCAACGGAGTGCCCGTGCTGTCGACGACCCGGCCGCGAATGGTCACCGGCGTCGATAGATCATCTTTCGTGACCATAGATACCACGACACGCTCCTTTACCACCACCATGTTTCCAATGATCTCGTACGTGAACGGTTGTCCCGAAAAACAGCGGTCGAGGACGTCTTTGAGGTTCGCGTTCTTTACCGATAAGGTCACGTCCTTCGTTTGTTTCAGCCATTCGTCCCGATAGATAAAATTGACGCCGGTCTGGGCAGTTATCTTCTTAAACACCTTATCCAGCGAACTATTCTTTTCGGATAGGGTAATCTGCTGCGCTGCCGCACTTTCACAAAGATGCATACAGGCGAGGAACAGCGCCACCTGCACTAGGCGGCGCAAAAAATGCAATGGCATACATGTAGAGTTTTATTTTATCAATAAGCAGTCATCTGCCCGTTTGGTTTCGGGACAAGGTTATCTGTAACCGTGATCGATCACGATAAGGTTAGCAAAAAATTATATCAGGATGAGTGTTTAGGGGGTCACGACAACCGTCTTCCCCTGAAGTCTGAAATGAATGCCGCTCTTTTGTAAAACTTCCAAAACCGTCGCCAGGTTGGTGTTCCGTGGCACCTGCCCGGTGATATGCCCGGGCGGAACAGCCCCTTCGAACACCACATTGACATCGTACCACCGGCCGATCTGCCGCATCACCGCCGCGATATCCGCGCTCCGGAGATCGAACAAGCCATTCTTCCACGCTAACACCGATACCAGGTCGCCCTCTCCTATCGTACCCAGGCTGCCGTCCCGGTACGTTACCTGCTGACCGGGCCGCTGCAGCGTCACATTCCTCTCCGGCGTCCCTACCAACACTTCCCCGCTGGCCAGGGTGATCACGTCCGCTTCTTCATCTTCATAGGCATCGATGTTGAATGAAGTTCCGATATCCCGGATGGTCTCGCCGCGCACCTGCACCTGGAACGGCTGTTTCGCATTATGCACCACTTCGATGTAGGCCTGCCCTGTGATCCTTACCTGCCTCACCGGCCCGATGAATGCGCTGGGATAGGTGATCGAAGATTCCGCATCGAGCCAGACCTTTGAACCATCCGGCAGCAGCAGCTGATATTGCCCGCCCCTGGGCGTCGCCAGGGTATTGAAGGTGACAGCAGCCGTCCCATTCGATCCTTTTCCCTCCGCTGCTTCGGTATAACTCAGCTCCCCGTCGTGCTTGAAGACCCGTTCGTTGCCCTGGGTCGCCAGTAATCCGTTCGCGGCACTGTCCAGCACGATCCGCTTTCCTCCGCCTATCGTGAGGACCGCGTGGTTACCACCCGGCGGAACGTCATTGACCGCAAAATCCGGCAGTGTATAGGAGGCGGATTCCCGTTTAGGAGCCCGCCAATACCACAACCCGATGGTGATGGCAAGGACCGCGGCAGCGATCCCGATATACCGTCGCCAGGGAATTCGTCGAACCGGCAGCTCCTCCCCCAATCGCTCTTTGATCTTCGACAGCATCCGGTCGTGGACCTTTTTCCCTTCATCGTCCGGTATCGCCCACGGATATTCCGCTTGCAGGTCATCCCACCACGCTTCCAGCAAAGAAGACTCCTCCGGTGTGCAGTCACCGCCCAGATAGCGCTCCAACAACTTCTTTGCTTCTTCCGTTGTCATATCTTAAAGAGTAGCCTCGGATATTAGTGTCAGATCAAGACAACAAGTGGTATCCGAAGGCCAATTTTTTTTTTCAATAATAGATCAAAAGGCAGATCAGGGCCACCACGGGCAAATTTCCAAGCTGATCCCGTAAGATCTGTAAGGCCTTATAGATCTGCTTCCGTACCGTTTCTTCGGAGATGGACAGCCTTTCGGCTATTTCCTTGTAACTCAGCTGCTCGCGCCGACTCAGCAAAAAGACCTCCCGCATCTTCTCCGGCAGCTGTCCAATGGCGCCGTCTATCTTTCCTTCCAATTCACGGCTAAAGATCAAAGCCTCGATGCCCAGACTGTCCGATCCCCCGTCCTTGCCCAGACTCGCCGCCAGTGTCTCCAGATGCTTGTATTTTGTAATATTTTGGCTGATATGCCGCATCGCCGCGTAACGGGCGCTGTTGAAAAGATAAGTGGAAAGCGCCTGTGCAATATCCAGGTCCCCGCGACGGCGCCATATCGACACGAAGAGCTCCTGCACGATGTCTTCTGCATCTTCCTGCCGGCGTACCCCCTTCATCACATAGATCAAAAGCTTGTCCCAATATCGCTCATAGATCTCAGCGAACGCACCTGCATCACCTTCATTGAGGTTTCTCAGCAATTCTTTATCATTATAGGGACCGTATAGAGCCATCAACCAGCGAAAGATACCGAAACGGCTACAACAAACCAAGAATCGGATACTTCCAGCTTTCGATGATGTGCGAGATTTGCGTTAACATAAATCGGATCAAACCATGGAAAATGTACTCGTCACGGGCGCCAATAAAGGGATCGGCTTCGAAACGGCCAAACAGCTGGCGCAATTGGGATATCGTGTCTTTTTGGGCAGCAGGGACAGGAAAAGAGGAGAAGACGCCGTACAACGCCTGAGGGAGCAGGGCCTTTCCAACGTGGAACCCATCGAAATAGACGTTTCGGATCTTGCGTCCGTCAAAGCGGCCAGGGTGGCTTTGGAAGCAAAGATCGATATGCTCGACATCCTCATCAATAACGCGGCTATCTCAGGAGATCAGCCACAGAATAGTTCTGTCGGCGATATCGCTGATCTGCGGAAAGTATTCGACACCAACTATTTCGGCGTCATACAGGTCACACAGCAATTCCTTCCGCTGCTAAAAAGATCCGGCAGCCCCGCGATCCTCAATGTTTCCAGCCAGGTGGGTTCTTTAACCTTGAACACCAGCCCCGGGCGCAATGCTAACTGGGACAACTACAACGCTTACGGTTCTTCCAAAACGGCCTTGAACGCTTTCACGGTGACGTTGGCCAATGAATTCAGAAATACTAACTTTAGGATCAATAGCGTGACGCCACGCTATACCGCCACCGACCTCAACCAATTCCAGGGGATAAAGACTGCGGAAGAAGGGGCGAAACCCATTGTAAGACTGGCAACCCTTTCCGCGGACGGACCCTCCATGAAGTTTTTGGCCGAAGAAGGCGAAGTGCCCTGGTAGGTCATTAACAAAAGTACAATGAACAAGATACATCGGATAAGATCGATCAGGATACAAACGCACCGGACAGGTCCGGGTGGATCCTGCTTATCCACCCGGATTTCCTTTGGAACACTTCCCTCGCCGGCGCCATTGGGTTTCGAACACTCCCAGTCTTTCAGCAAGCTCTTTAAGGCAAAAACGAATATGTCGCCGCTTGAGTTCCGGCAGGGTTTCTAAAACCATTCATTCTACCAGTATCTTCTTTGTCACGTCGATGCTGCCGCTGCGGATACGGACAAAATAGATGCCGGCAGGGAAGGGATGGGCAATGCGGCCCGAACCGGTGAGCCGGGTCGTATAGACCACCTGCCCGGCGAGGTCGGTTACCGAGACCCATATCGGGCTGCCCGTCAAAGCAGATGGCATGGAAATATAGAAAGTACCACCCTTTACAGGATTGGGGTAGAGCTGTACGGCTGTCGCTGCGAGGCTATCCTGGCTGAAGACGGCGGCCTGGGCACTTTGCGCGGAACGCCCGGTGCTGCTCACCGTCGTGGGATTGACGAATTGCCACATGGCGCTGTACCACCCCGTTTGGGCATTGGCATATTCCGCGTAGCCGAGGAGGTGTTCGATATGGACCCATTGGTTGGCCTGCCAGCGGTTTTGAAGGTAGCTCCAGCCACTGCCGGCATCGGCGATGCCCCACATAGCGCTGTACCAGGAGGTCTGGATCGAGCCGCATTCGACATAACCCGTTTGATCCTGGACATGCATGTAGTTGCCGGTTGCCCGGTTTTGCAGATAGACATAGCCGGAAGGTCCCGCGACCTGCGTCCATTGATAGGCATTCCCGGAGGGACTGGTCCCGTATAAGACCTTCCCGTTACCGCCATCGTAGAGATACGTGTTGGCCTGCCACCGGTTGATGATCTGGTAATAGGTCGTGCCGGAAGGTGCACCGGGATTGGAGTCGTACCATACGCCGTTCTGGTACCAGCCATTGGTGCTGCGGCTGAGGTTGGCCGTTTGATTGCTGCCGTCGTTGAAGATGAGGTTGGTGGAGGTGATGTTCGTAAAGGCATAGGAATACCACCCGTTGCCATCGTTAGTCATGGCTACCCCGGGCCAGGTACCGTCGGCAAGCACACCCGCGGGCTGGGCGCTCCACCAATAGATGTTGATCCCCGTGCCCCAGCTGGAAGGCCGCCAGAAATAGACGGTGAAGCCGGTTGCCGGGTTGACCGTGACTGCACAGGTCGAGGTCTTGCCCCCATCGGCCGTTGTGGCCGTGATCGTCGCGGTGCCGGCGGCAACAGCCGTGACCAGGCCAGTTGCACTCACAGTGGCTACGGCCGTGTTGCTGGAAGACCAGCTGACCGTTTGATTAGTGGCGTTGGCGGGTGCAATAGTAGCGGTGAGCTGGGTCGTCAGACCGACGTTGCTGGTGGCCGTAGCCGGGGAAACGGTGACACCGGTGACGGGGACCGTGGGGACATTCTGGTTAGTAAGCACCAGGTATTGATATGCCGTAAGGGAGAGCGTGGTCCCTAGTGTAACAGCCGCGCCGGTGAAGGCGTTGGTCCAGGTAGTGTTTTGCAGCGCAGCCGGCAACGAATAGCCGATAGTGCCGTTACGCAGGTTCGAAAAGACGGCCACCGTCTCGGAGCCGGATGTCTTCGTGAAGGCGCAAATATCATTATTGTCATAGGAGGTGAGCGTGCCGCGGCGGATGGCATTGCTGCTGTTGCGGAAGGCGAGGATCTGTTCGTACTGGCCGGTCACGTCGTGATTCTGGGTCCAGTCGATGACCACGGAGGTGAAGGGGAACGTGATGGCTGTAGGAAAGGCTACCTCGGTGCCGTTGTACACGAATGGCACACCCTTCATATAAGCGATCACAGTAAAAGCGGCCAGGTTTCCGGCCTTGCCGCCGAAGAGCGTTACCGGCGATCCGTCGCTTCCGTCGACATCATGATTGGTGAGATACCGCACGATCTGGTTCGTACCCGAGGCGCCGCTATACTCTACTGTATTGGAGTTGTCGATCTGGGTAACCGCCCCGCCGCCAAAAATACCCTTGAGGGTGGTCCCATAGAACTGCATGCCAAAGTTATAATCGAAACCCGCGCCATAGTTGCCGGAACGGGTTCCCTCGGCGAGCATCAGCAGCTTATGGGTGGTGATGCCCCGCAGGTTGGCAATGGTATTCTGCCAGAAATCGATGGGCGGATTGTCGGCGAAATCGCACCGGAATCCATCCATGTTCGCCCGGAATATCCAGCCGCGCATCGCTTGTACAAGGGCGGCCCGCATGCTGGTGTCGGCGAAGTTCAATGCCGCGACGTCGGTGTAGCTGCCCAGCTGCTCGATATTGCCGCTCCCATCCTGCAGATACCAGTCGGGATGCTGCGTGATCCACGGATGGTCCCAGGAGGTCTGGTTGACAACGAAATCCAGGATAACGGCCATGCCCCGCGAATGCGCCCCATCTACCAGGTTACGCAGGTCCGTGAGACTGCCGAATTCCGTGCCCACGGAATCGAAGCTGCGGATGCAATAAGGGGAGTTCACGGATTTCAACTGCCCCACGGGATAGACAGGCATCAGGTAGACCACGTTGACGCCTAAGGCTTTGATGGAGTCGAGCCGATTGATGACACCCTGGAAATTGTGGGTGGAGCTAAAGGCCCGCATGTTCACCTGATAAATGGAGGCATCGCGGGGATCAGGCACCCCCGCGAACGGCGTTCCATATTGCGGCGGGTCTTGTGCCAGGACCGGCAGACCAAAAAGAAAGGACAATAAAAAAAGGGAAAGCGTGTGTAGAAGACTGCTTTTCATATGCGCAAGTTTAATGGTGGAATGATCCGCCAATCTACACACCCATCCTGCCTTTCGCCAATTTATACAAACGCGATATAGAAAATAATCCTTCTTCCCCGCAGCCGGAGTTTAGGATCCGCCTGACTCCCAACTGCCTACACACACATCATACTATTTATAATATTAACGATTCATCGTGTCTTATGCGTATTCAGGTCGACAGTTACTTTTTGATCGAAGGACTTTCCTGTGGGAGCACCGGTTGCATTTAAAATAACCTCGGTAAAGGCAAAGCTAATCGTTGTAGCCGTTGCTTCGACGGTTAAGAACCCATACCCCTGCAAGGAGCTCTCAAAACTGTAGTCGCCCGTGCGCGCGCCGGTGGCGGCCTTGACATGCGTCACCTGTCTGCCTCCCGTACCCACGACGAATACAGGCACCTCCCAGGACTGCCCGTTTAAGCTGGAATACCAGGTGAAGCGCTGATAACTGTGGGAATGGCCGGAGAGGATGGCATCGGGTAAGATCTGGCTGGTGGTGAAGGAATCCTGGATGTCCTTGAACATCGCCACGCTGGGGGAATGGCCGCCGGCGCTGAGCGGCGGATGGTGCACAGCGATCAGCAGGGCTTTCCTGGTGCCCTTGGTCCGGGCGGACCGGATGCCGGCCAGTGTCTTGTTCAGCCATTTTTTCTGCACCTGGCCGATCTCTGAGCCGGATATGGCTCCCTGGCTTTCGCCGACATTGGAGTAAAGTCCGATGATATCCACAAAAGGGGTATCCAGGTACCAGTAGACGCCGGGTTGTGCTACCATCTGCCGGTAAATGGTTTGGGCGTCCGGCGGTACCCCGGTTTTGGCCTGGCAAAAATTCCGCTGAAATGCTTCCAGGGTCTTTTTTTGCCCGGTGGGCTTGCCGATGGGCAGGTCGTATTTGAATAACTCCCCGTCGTGATTCCCCGGTATGGCAATGATCTTCCCGGGATATTTCTTATACGGCACATAGAACTGTTCCTGGTAGCCCTGGACGGTGTTGTCGTAGTAGATGACATCACCCAGGTGGAGGAGAAAGGAAGGGGAACCCGCCGGGTCCTGGGGCTGATACGCGGCGGTCATGACCTCCGCGATCTCTTCCTGGTTATTGCTATCGGGATGGCCGGAATCTCCGAAGCTGTGAAAAATGATCTTCCCGGCCGTTTCGACATCTTTGACCCCATCTTCGCCAATGATATCCGCCAGCTGCAGGACGGAATTCGCGCGGACCGGCGGGATAGGGAGTAATCGTCCCAGGGAAAACTCAGCCAGGCCCTTCCCAACTCCTGGCACGGACTTTCTTTGATCGGGCGGTGTCGTGGTAAAGAAGGGATGGGCATACCGGAGGGGACCGGTCTTTTTAGCCCTCGAAGTAGCTTTCTTTTTTGGATTGGTCATAAGAGATAATTGAATATTCGTTCAATGTTTACTTTTAAGTTACGAACGTGTTTATCTTAGCAAAAAACACTCCATTGTATATGACCCGAAATAAAATGGGCAGCCTGCTGTTCGCCACCGCCACATTCTTCTCCATCGCGTGCAACCAGCCCGCTGCTCCCAACCAGGCCCCCGCTTCCGACCAGGCAAACCTGGATTATTTCAAGGACACCTCAACAGGCATTCAAACGGGTGGCGTACAAATGATCGCTATCAACACCCCGAAAGGAAAATTCAAGGTCTGGACAAAAAAGATCGGTAATAACCCCAAAATAAAACTGCTGTTGCTCAATGGCGGGCCGGGCGCTACCCATGAATACTTTGAATGCATGGAAAGCTTCCTCCCGGCCGAGGGCATCGAGTTCATCTATTACGACCAGTTAGGCTGCGGCAACTCCGATAATCCCAAGGACACCTCGATGTGGGACCTTTCACGCTATGTGGAGGAAGTAGAACAGGTGCGGCAAGCCCTCAACCTGGATAAAGACAACTTCTATCTGCTGGGGCATTCCTGGGGCGGGTTGCTGGCGGCGCAATATGCGTTAAAATATCAGCAGCACCTCAAAGGGCTTATCATCTCCAATATGATGATGAGCTGTCCCGCCTATGGCAAATATGCCGACGAAGTGCTGGCCAAACAATTTGATCCAAAAGTGCTGGCGCGCATCCGTGAGCTGGAAGCCAAAAAACAATTCGATAACCCCGAATACATGGGATTGCTCCTGCCGAACTTCTACGCCAAACACATCCTCCGTCTTCCTGTAGACCAATGGCCCGAGCCGGTAAACCGGTCGTTAGGAAAGCTGAACAACTCGTTGTATGTGACGATGCAGGGTCCGAGCGAATTCGGCGTCAGCGGAAAGCTGACGAACTGGGACGTCACCGCCCAGCTGCCGACCTTGTCGGTACCTACGTTGACCATCGGCGGTCAGTTCGACACCATGGACCCCAAACACATGCAATGGGTCTCCACCCGGGTACAGAACGGCAGCTATCTGTATTGCGCTAACGGGAGCCATATGTCGATGTACGACGACCAGCAAACTTATATGACGGGACTGATAAAATTCATCAAGGCGGTCGACGCTGGTCAGAAGAAATTATAAAATAATGATTTTCAAATATCTACAACTTACTTACCAGCCACCAGAATAAAAAAGCGGCCGCCATACCCCCAATGAAACAGAGTAGGAGCGTCAGAACGGAGCCTGACTTCTTCGGGTTGGGGTTGTGCTCAGGGCTAATCATTCGAATCATACCGTTGCAAATATACGCTAACCGCGGCCCTTATCTTCCATCCTTTTTCGAATTCGTTCACCCCATGCCGACACGGGACCCCAGGGCCTTTTATCGGATTTTACCGGAATTAATGCGATAATCCCGCAGTCTGTTGCGGGGATCTCCTATTTATCGTCCATTGGCGCGCAAGACCGTAGCCGTCTTCTTGTCGTCATCGTCGTACGTTTTCTTGACGATATAATGCCATCCCCGATCCGATACGTCGACAAAAAAGATCTCACCGGTCTTATGGGTCTTGACGGCGTCCTGGAATTCTTTGGGCATCATCTCTTCGCCAAAGAACCAACCGGTATCACCATGCGCAGTATTCCCATCCATGGTATATTGATCGGAAAGCTGATTCCAGTCACCACCGCCGGAGGCCTTTTGTACGATGATCTTCTTGAGACTGTCGACCTGCGACTCGCTCAGCGATGAACCGTCCAAAAAGATGTAACTCGCCCGGTAGTTGACCTTCTCCGCCGACTCCAGCACCTTATAGGTGACATACCCCACGGAAAAGACATCACCCTGGTTCTGTCGCAGCAGCCGCTTCTCGATCAGGGACGTATCCTTGAGCGAGTTCAGATTGAGCAGGGCCGGCTTGAGTTTCGGATTCGCGTCGATCCATTGCTGCGCCTGCTGCACCGTCGTGATCTTGGCAAACGCATCGTGCACCGGTTGTGCGACTGTCGATAAACATAGAAGCAGCAGGGCGCCGCTTACCACAAGACTATTCTTCATATTGAGCTGAAATTTTACAAGGGGATGAAGATACTACTTTTTCATCCTAACCCTACCGGTTAACGAATTTTAACATTCACTTAATCCCCTCAGTCTCAATCCGCCCGGAGGCCAAAAGCCGCGAAGCGGCTCAATCGCTATGCAATGCCTTCACAGGTTTCGCTTTCGATGCCCTGATCGTCTGCGACGCGATCGTGATCAGCCCCAGCGCCAGCACGAGGGCCGTACCCTCCATCACCGTCCCCCAGCCGAAGTCCACGCGATTAGGAAACTTCCGCAGCCAGGCCGCATTCAGAAAATAGCTCAGCGGCGCGGCAATGCCGATGGCGATCAGCAGCACCTGGATAAACTCGCGGGACAGCAACAAGGTATTCGCCCAATCTCCGGCCCCCAATACTTTGCGGATACCCACCTCTTTCCTCCTTCGCTCCGTGGTATAGGTAGCCATCCCCAGCATCCCGAGACACGCAATGACGACAACCAGGAATGCGATATACCCCAGTATCGAGACGACATCGAAGATGCCCTGCGACTCCGAAGCCAGCTCTTCATCAAAGAATTCGTAATGAAAAGGGTGCACGGGATCGATCGTCCGCCAACGGCTGTTCAGCGCTGTCATCACGGTACGGACATCGCGCGAACCGATCCTGACATTCAGATACTGGAAACTGGCCGGCCGGTTCTGCAATACCAGCGGTTCGATCTTGTCGTTGCCGAGCAGCATCCGCATATGAAAATCCTGGACTACGCCGACCACCACCAGCGGAGAATCGTTGTAGGGCGTCTCAAAGGCCGCGCCAAGGATCGCGGCCGGCCGGTCATAGCCAAAGGCTTTTGCCGCCGCCTCGTTGACGACGACATACCTCCAAGCGGAAGGCGATGCTGCCGGCAGCTCTTGTCCCGCCACCAGCTTCAACCCCAGGTTGGAGATAAAATGCTCGTCCGTCCGTAACGCCATCACGAGCGTATAGAGTGAATCCGCTTTCCGCCGGCGATCCGCCGGACGCCACTGGAAACCTTCAGAACGCGGCGTAGCCGGCAGATATTCACAAGCCGAGATCGCCGTCACCCCCGGCACATTCCGGAATTCCCGGCTCACGATCTGGTAGTCGCTGCCTTGCAGATCGACATTGAGGACCCGCCGTCTGGAATTCGTATTTGAAATGTAGAAAAAAACGAAACTGGTTATAGATCAATATCGAGGTGATGATAAAGAAAAGCGAAAGGACGAACTGGGCGACGCTGAGCACCTTCCGCATAGGCAGTCTTCCGGGCCGCGTTCCTTCGGTGCTTCTCAACGCCAGCACAGGCTCGAAACGCGACAGATAGAAAGCAGGATAAACCCCCGCGACGATGCCCGTGAGCAACGCAAACCCCAGAAAGACCAGGCATACGACCCCATTCATGGGCATCTCGAAGTTCAGGTACTGGTTGACCCAAAGATGCATAAAAGCCGACCGCAAAAAGAAAAGCATCCCGAGCGCCATCCCCATGGCCAACAGCGCGGTCAGCACGCTTTCACCCAGGAACTGAAGGATCAGATCCAGCCGCCCCGCGCCCGCCACTTTACGGACCCCGATCTCCCTGGACCGTTTCAGGGCCCGCGCCACGGAGAGATTGATGTAGTTCAAACAAGCGGAGACCAGGACCACCAGGGCCAGAATAGACAAGAAATAATAGGCCATCATCGGCAGCGCGATGGTCGGCTCATTACCCAGCAGGACCCCCGGTGAGATCTTCGTGAGCGGCTGAGCCATCATCCGGAAATCCTTGAAGTCCTTAAGCCCGCTATACTGTCGCGCGACCAACTGCCCAAGGGCCGAATTCAATTGTCCCGCCGTCTTACCCGGCTCCACCACCACGTAGGTAAAACAGTTGTAGATATCGCTCCAGTTCGTGCTGCGATCCATGATATTCCCCAGCTGGCTTAGAACAGGCAGCGACGCGGCCGATACCAGCACGTCGAATTTCAAATGCGACCGGTAAGGATGGTCTGCGATCACGCCGGTGATCCGGAAACGTCCCCAGGGCGTGGACCTCGAGGCGACCGACCCGCCGTAAACCGTGAGCCCCCGGTCCGTAAATGTGACCGCTTTGCCCACCGGCTCTTCGTCGCGAAACAGCTGCCGCGCCATTGCATGCGTGATGACCATCGAATTGGGCCCGGCGAGCGCCGTGCTCCTGTCCCCCCGTTCCAGTTCATAGCTGAACACCCGGAAGAACGCCGTATCGGCAAAATAGCCGACCATCGCCACATTTTGCTCTCCATACCGGGCGTCACCGCCGACACCCATCAGCAACCGGGTCGACGTCTCGATCATCGGATAGTCCTTCACGAGTACCCCCGCCAGCGGAAAAGGGCTCGTGGCATAAGGATGCCGATAATCCGGTTTGTCGCAAAGGATACGATAGATGCGATCCTTCCTGACGTTGAATCGATCATGGCTTTTCTGATCGGCCAGCATCAAAATGATCAGCATACCCACCGACATCGCCGCCGCCAGTCCGAAGACATTGATGAAGGAAAATACTTTGTACTTCAGGAGATTCCTGATCCCGGTTTTGAGATAGTTGAAGAACATAAAAAAGGTTTATACAGTGATGGTAATCGACTAGGACCAGCCGCCGTCGTAAAAGGTTACAGCCGTGTCCACGGGAAGGAAAAAGTTGGAAGAGAGCCCAAGATAGCCATTTTTGGCATTTTTTCTCTTTTTGGGAACAAAATTAAAAACACACCCGACGTTAAAAACTAAAAATCAATGAGATAAGAATTGGACCGATTATGGTTACCTCAAGGATAGAAATCCCAAATCTATGAAGAGACTTATACTCGTCGCTACATGGTTGACCTTATTTTTCGCGGCCCAGGCCCAGACTTCCTATTCCTGGAATGGTTCCCTTTCTTCCGCATGGAATACAGCGGGCAACTGGACGCCGAACGGCATACCCGGGACCGCCGATAACGTGACGATCGTAACAGGGAGCAATACCTGCCAGCTGACAGCCGGTCAATCGATCAATAATTTCACCCTTACCAGCGGGACGCTGGATCTGGGCGGAACGACGCTGACGATCAATGGCGCCACGGCGACCTTTACCAAGGGCACCATTCAAAACGGCACGCTTAGCGTTCCCTCGGCCACTACCACCAGCTTCGGCGGCGGCCCCGTGATCATGAATTGTGCGGTAAGCATTACTTCTGCAACCATATCACAGCTCAAGAATACGACCTTTCAGCAATCCACAACGATCACCAAAACGGGTTCTTCCTCTGACGGTAATATCGGTGGAAACACCTTCAACGGCACGTTGAGTTTTACCAATTCCGGCACCGGCGCCTTCTACTTTGGCAACGGCAATCCCGATCAGTTCAATGGTTCCGCCACATTCACCAATAGCGGCAGCAATAATCTCGGCATTGGATGGAACAGCACCGGAAATAGTTTCAACGGTCTTACCACCTTCAACAATACCGGGACCAGCGGCGTCTTTGTCAGCTGGAATTCCGCAGGTACGACGTTCAACGGCAATGTCGTCGTTAACTCCACCAGTGGCGCGGGCGTCCAGTTCTGCGGCGGCAACGGTACCGCTACGGTGACCATGGGATCCGGATACGGCATTTCCATCGGCGCCGGCGGCTTTTCGGCAGGAACGCTGTTGCTCCGTCAGTTCACGCAATCCGACGCCACCGCGCTGAATTTTTCCCTCACCGGAACCGCCGGGATCACCTATGGCCCCTCGAGTACCTTTCTGGGAACCGTTAGCAGTACCAGCCCCGCGCTGAGCTTCAACGGCGCTACGTTCAACGGCGTGACCAATTTCACGAAGACGGGTCCCACGGGCGACTGGGGCAATGGCGGCAATGTCTTCAACGCCGTTTGTTCCATTACCAATAGCGGCAGCAGCTATCTCGTCCTTGGTAACGGCAATCCCGATACCTGGAACAGCAATGTCACCTTCACCGACAACGGTTCCGAACGCCTGCTACCCGGGTGGAATTCCATAGGTAACCAGTTCAACGGTAATATCTATGTCAATACGGCCGGCAGCGCCCAGTGCATCCAGTTCTGCGGCGGCAGCACCACCGCAACGGCTACCCTCGCCGCCGGTATGACCATCCAGGCTGGCTCCACGGGTCTGACCGCCGGCTATCTTCATCTGAAACAATTTACCCAGGCGGGAACCACCCCCATCAACCTGACCGCCACCGGTTCTTCGGTTCTCTATCTGGGGCCCTCCAGTTCTTTCGGCGGTGCGGTAACGGTAACGGCTCCCGATATCTGGGCGCAGGGCGCCGTCTACAACAGCCCCGCCGTCTTTACCAAGACCGGCGGCAGCAGCAATCACAACAACCAGAATCA
>Ga0210396_10003147_pt1 | contig 16571 bp, 18 predicted proteins | sample IncBWH17OmetaG_FD_155466 | JGI IMG/M metagenome (GOLD analysis project Ga0210396, IMG submission 155466) | Forest soil microbial communities from Barre Woods Harvard Forest LTER site, Petersham, Massachusetts, United States - Inc-BW-H-17-O ... | reverse complement strand
AGGGGCAGTGTGTCGGACGTCAGGGCGAGAAGGATGACAGGTGTGTCCGCCGGGTTCACTTTTCGGATCGTGGGCGGATACGGTATATTGGCGGGCAAATAGGGACTTGCGGCGTTGATCGCGGCCAGCACGTCCACCGCGGCGCTGTCGACGCTGCGGTCCAGCTGGAATTGCGCGGTCAACTGGACAAACCCGAGCGCGCTCGACGAGGTCAGCTGCGCGATGCCGGGGATCTGGCTCAACTGCTGTTCCAGCGGCGTCGCAACCGAGGACGCCATGGTTTGCGGATCGGCGCCGGGCAATTGGGCGCTGATCTGAATGGTCGGATAGTCGACGTTGGGCAAGGACGCGACCGGCATCAGGCGGTATGCCGCAAGACCGCACAACAGCAGGCCTACCATCAACAGCGATGTCGCGACGGGCCGCTGGATGAAGGGCGCGGATATGTTCATGGCAACGCCTGCTCGACGGCGCTCTGCATATTGGCCTCTTGCGCGGCCTGGCCTTGCAGGATCGTCACATGCGTGCCGGACTGCAGTCTGTATTGGCCATCAACCACGACCGTCTCGCCGGCCTTCAGCCCGGAACTGATCAGCGCCTGACCATCGCTGATCTGTGCAATCTGGACAGGGCGTACCTGTACCGACTGATCCGGCATAACGACGTAGACATAAGAGCCTTTCGGGCCCTGCTGCACGGCGGCCGCGGCAATGGTCAGGCCATCGGGCTCGGTCTTGAGCAGCAAACGTGCGTTCACCAATTCACCGGGCCAGAGCAGCCGCTGCGCATTCAAAAAGGTGGCGCGCAAGCGAATAGTGCCGGTGGTCTGGTTGATCTGGTTGTCGATCAGCAGCAATTCGCCTTCGTCGAGTTTGATTTTCTCGTCCTGGCTGTAGGCGAGAACCTTGACCGGGCCCTTTGCCATCTCTTGCTGGATTTCGGGGAACGTGGTCTGAGGCAGCGTAAAGATCAACGAGATGGGCTGGATCTGTGTTAAATCGACCAGACCGTTCGCATCGGTCGGGTGGATGATGTTGCCTTCATCGATCTGTCGGATCCCGGTCACGCCATCGATCGCTGCTGTCAGTTTGGTGTAGCTCAGATTGACCTGTGCATTCTCGATAACCGCCTGGTCACTCTTTACGGCGGCCTCCAGCTGCGCGACTTGTGCCTTCTGGGTATCGACCAGTTGGCCGGTCGCAAAGCCTTTCGCCTGCAGCGGCACATAGCGACCGAGGTTGGCCTGGGCATTGAGGAGCTGAGCCTGATCGCGATCCCGGTTTGCGATCGCCTGATCGAGCTGCGCCTGATAGGGACGCGGATCTATTTCGGCGAGAACATCGCCTTTGTGCACGGTCTGCCCCTGAACGAAGCTCACCTTGATCAGTGGTCCGGTGATTTGGCTGCGCAGCACAACATTGTTGAACGCGATCACGGTGCCCACACCTCGCAGGTAGATTGGAACCGGATGGGCATCGACCGTGGCCGCCACCACGGGCGTCGGAGGTGTCGGCGCCTCTTTGGTCGGCGCGGCTCTGGACTGGCGCCACCAGGTTACGCCTGCCGTGGAGATCGTCGCGATCAACACGACAGTCAGAACCAGAGGACTCTTGCGCATGCGGTGAACCTTGTTGGAGGCGGCCTAGCAACCGCCAGCAGAAGCAATCCCGCTCGTCATCGACGTCCCTTGCGGGGATGTCGTCGTCGCCGGACAAGGGGTTACGGATACATTGGGGACGACCAGGTTCTGACTCTCGCCGGGCGTTCCAAGATCGGTGGCGCCCATGGGAATGCCGGAACCACTCGTTGATCCCAGTGTCGAGGCCGTGGAGCCGGAGGCCGTCGAGATTCCCGACGAACTGCTCGTTGTGGCTGAGCCGCATGCTGAAGAGGCCGTGGAGCCGCCACCGTCGAAGGCTGAATTCGAGGACGTATTCGGGCACGGCATCTGGAGCGGACTTATGCCGGGCGTGTCGACTTCGGTTGCGCCAAGCGGGATTCCGCTTGAGCCTGAAGCAGAGGATGGCTCGGACAGCGTCGTACCTAGCGGGGAAGTCGCACCCATGCCGGGATTGGGAGCTGCTTGCGCACCAGCCGCAGTGACACCCGCGAACCATATGATCGCAGCCAAAGCCTGTCTTCCCTGCATCGAGGTCTCTCGCGTCGTGGATTAATTTGCGTCGTGGGTTAACTTGTCAACGACCGTTCTCCTAAACACAACTGCGTTTGGAGGCACGACGGCGAGCCCATATTTCGCAATTCCACAAACCCATTTGTCAATTCACAAACCCATTTCGGCCGAACGGGTTCCTCCACCCAATCGTCGGCGTTGTCGGATTGCCTGCCTTATGGCAATGCGAGTAATCCCTGTTTTTAAAGCGTTTTTGCAAGACGACGAGACCTGTCGAAATATCGCTGGGCGCGCAGAACCTAACAAAAATTTTATGCTTGAAATTTGCGCGGCGACTCCACGCTGGTGCTTCACGCCTATTTGAGGCGCACAAATCCATGAAACGCCAAATAGCGCTCGTAATTTTTCGCTCCATCGATCTGCGCTTGATGCTGAAGATGCGGAAGTTTCCTGCAAGACGTTCGAGCACTGGATCGGGGCTAAGGATCTGGGCCAAGTCGGGGCGATGTGCGGGGACAAATTGAATCATGCGCAAGAGGCTTGCGGCTTCGGCCGTGTACTGGTTCACCGGGTTGATCGGCGCGGCCGCCATCGCCTACCTGTTCGACGACATCGCACACTATCACTGGGGACTGCCGAACAGACTGATCCGGCAGGACGCCCTGACAATGACGGGATTTCTGGGCGCCGCGCTGATCCTGAAATTGCTTTTTCCGCGGCGGCCTGGATGAATTTCCCTGCAACTCCCGGAGCAGACTCAGTTTTAACCGGCGGCTACGAGCGTTCGGATGCTAACCCAGCCGCGTTTTCGAGGAGATGTGAGATGAGGGTTCGCGCGACAGTTCGGACAAGGACCGACCCATACGCCTGAGCATCTCACTCGCCCGGTTGGCGCTGTAATCAAGCAACCAACGCCCGAATGCGGGGGGTGACAGCGCAGGGGCGCAGAGAAATCCTTGAATAACGTCGCATCCAAGATCCGCCAGCAATTTTCTTTGCCCGTCGGTCTCCACGCCTTCGGCGACGACAGTGAGTTGCAAACTCTGGCCGACGCGAACGACGGTCGTCACGATCGCCCGCGCGCTGGGGTCGCTCTCGAAATCACGCATGAAGCTGCGATCGATCTTCAACTCGCGAATGGGCAGATGCGCCAGGCGGCTGAGGCTCGAATAACCGGTTCCGAAATCGTCCAGCGAGAGCCCGACTCCCAGTTGGCGAATGGCATTCATCGTCTCGATCGCGACGGAGCGTTCGTTCAGAAACACGCCTTCGGTAATTTCGAGCATAAGCACTTCCGGCGGCAGACCATAGTCCGCGAGGATCTCGCCGACCGCCGCTGCCAGCTTCTCGTTCTGGAAATTGATGGGAGACAGATTGACCGACACGCAGGGGATATCCAGTCCGGCTTTGCGCCACGCCGCCATTTGCCGGCAGGCCTCACGTATCGACCACAGCCCGATCTGCTCGATCAGTCCGCCCTCTTCGGCCAGCGGGATGAACTTCGCCGGCGAAACCTCGCCGAACTCCGGGTCATGCCAACGCGCCAGCGCCTCGACGCCGTGGATGGCGCCATCGATGGTCCGGATTTGTGGCTGATAGTGCAATTTCAAGCCGTCATTGGCGATCGCGCCGCGCAGTGCGGTGCTGTAGGCCAGCCGTTGTTCGGTGAGCCTGTTCATGTCGGCGCTGAAGAAGCGATATGTCGAACGGCCCGCTTCCTTGGCCTTGTACATGGCCGCATCGGCCTGCTGTATCAGAGCATCAATGTCGGTCGCGTTGTCCGGATAGATACTGATGCCCATACTGGCTGACATCGGGACCTGTTTGGTTCCGATCTGCAGCGGCACGGCCAAAGCCTCGGTAATCCGCGAAGCGACCGCGGAAGCTTCGCTGGCATCGCAATTGGGCAGCACAATCACGAATTCGTCGCCGCCCAGACGCCCCAGCATGTCGTCCGGCTGAATCTGGGCGCGCAGGCGCTGGGCGAAATGGACCAGTAATTCGTCGCCGGCCGAGTGTCCGAGCGTATCGTTGACGTCCTTGAAATTATCGACATCGAGAAACGCCAGCGCAACGTGTTTTCCGGCGGGACAGGCCTCGATCGCTTCGGAGATCAGATGCCGCAAGCGCGCGCGGTTCGGCAGGCCGGTCAACATATCGTAATAGGCGAGCCGCGCGATCTGGGCTCGGGATTCCTGGCGCTCGATCGCCAAGGCCCCGAGATGGACGCAGGCGTCGACAATGCGCTGATGCCAGCGACTCGGCGGGCGGCATTCCCTGAAATAGAAAGCGAAGGTTCCGATGACGCGGCCATCCTTGGCCTTGATCGGCGTGGACCAGCAAGCGCGCAGACCTGCTTCGAGCGGCCGGGTTTTGAACGGCTGCCAGCGCGGATCGGTGTCGATATCGATCGCCAGCACTGGCTTCCCGTAAAACGCAGCGGATCCGCAGGAGCCGATATCCGGACCGATCGCGACGCCGTCCAGCGCCCTGGAAAAGTCTTCAGGCAGGCTGGGAGCGCCCAACGGATGAACCAGTCCGCCGGCGTCAATGTGGAGCAGCGAGGAAACGACATCGGGCGCGATCTCCTCGACGCGCCTGCAAAGCTGGTCGGCGATATCGGTAATCGGGATTTCATCGGCCAGCGCGCTCATGATCAACTGCTGCAGCGATCGTAACTGCTTGGTCTCGGTGATATCGGTCAGCAGGGCGAACAGGTACTTGACCCGCCCGCGCCGATTGCGGAACGCCTTGGCGTTAGCCGAGATCCAGATTTCGTCGCCATTTTTGTCATAGGTAAGGATTTCTTCCTCGCCGCCGCTTCCCTCGCCAATCGCGCGTCGCAACCTTACCAGTGTCTTGCGGTCGGTATGCCGACCCACAAGTAGTTCATTTACCTGCCGCCCCTTCGCCTCCTCGGACGAATATCCGAACATCGTCGTAAACGCGGCGTTGGTATAGACGATCCTCAGATCCTGATCGGTGACGATTGCGGTGCGGTTGGTCTCGTCGGCGACCTTTGTGAGCAGCGCCAACCGTTCTCGCCGGTCGACCTCGGTGGTGATGTCGCGAATGAAGGCGATGATGTGGCTTTGACCGCCGACCTCTGCCCGCGAAAACGATAGTGAGGCAAGAATCCGGCTGCCGTCCTTGCGATGGATCACGATCTCGGAGATGGTGTCGCCGCCGTTGACCCGACCTGAGGCCGGCGTCGCCATGGGATGCTGCTGCAGATCCCCCAGTCCCAGACGGCTTACATGGCAACCGAGCAGTTCTGCACGATTTAGTCCCCAGATGAGTTCGGCCGCCGCGTTGAAATGACTCACATGAAGATCGCTATCGACGATCACCACGGCATCGTTCGCCCGCTCAAAGGCTGCGACCAGGAGGTTTGGAGTTTCGACGGCAGGGTAATCGGGCGCGCGCATCATCCATCCTGATGCCCGTTTTAAGACTCCGGGAGGAGAGGCACCGTGTTGGCGGAAACCATATCGTCGCCAAGGTATTAAAAAGGTTGTCCGATGCCTTGCCGCGCGACGGAAACGTATCATCCTTAAAAATTCACTACTGGTCGGCGCGAATCCGGCCCGCGCAAGCGGAACTCGAGACGAGCGAAGCTGGCTGTTGGAAGCTCGCTCCTGGAGCGTTTTCGAACGAAGCATGCCCCCGGACTTGATCCGGGGGTGGATACCGGTTCGCGTGAAGAAAGCGCGTCAAAACCAAAGATTAAACTATCGGTTCTGATTCAATCAGGGTGAGGGGTTCCTGGCGATGGTGCATCACCTCTCACCCGATTGCTTCGCAATTCGAGCTCTCCCAATGGAAGAGGTAAAGCTGGGCGCCTCGCCTGCGGCTCTTAATGCGTGTCCTCGTCCGCGCCTCGTGCCGCGGACTTGTGCTGCGTCTGCGTCTGTGCCTGCGACGTGCCGCCGCCCTCCTGGCATGGTAGCTGGTTCCACGTTCCGTCGGGAGCCTGCTGATAGGCGTGGCACGTTGGTGAAGCTGATGAAGCCGATGCCGATGTGTCGTCGATCTTCTGGGCGTGGGAATTCTTCGCCAGCGCAGGCGCCGTCAGCACGGCGAGGGCGGCGATCGAACCCGTGAAGATCAATTGCCTGATCCGCATGTGAGGTTCTCCTTCTCGAAACCAACTTCATTTCGAAAAGGATTGTGACAATTTTTTGCCACGACGGTTTCCCGCGCGGACCTTTGCTTAACAATTGGGAAAGCCTGGGGGCAGGGCCGACGACGGAGTTTCGCAGGCAGGGGGCCCGACGGGTTGTGGTGGCTGCTGCGCCTTCAATTTGGTGATCATCCCGGCGCCGGCGATGGCATCGAGCGAAAAGAACATGAAGGGTGAAGCCGCGGTAAAGCGGCCGGCAACGGGGCGTCCCTTGATCTCCAGCGCGTCGAGCTTGGCCTGAGCGACGTTCACATCAACCGCGGGTCCGATTTCGAAATAATACGACGTTGCGGCTTCGATCTGGATATCCGCGTCGAAACCGGCGGCATCGCCGGGGCGGCCGACGGTCATCTTGTGCGCTCCCTCGGGACGATCGGCGACAATGTAGACGCTGGTGCCCGGGGCGAGCGAGCCGATTGGCTTGCCGTCAATCCTGATATCGGCGGCCATGAAGCCGCCCATATCCGTCGGATTCCGGGTTTGCCGAAAGAAGTAGATGCGCGCCTGACGCGTATCGAGCAACTGGTCCTGGGGTTCAAAGGCGGTTGTCCTGGCGCATGCGCCCAGCAGCAGGAGCATGCCGCACGCAATACCAGCCTTTGAAAACCGCCCCATCTGCCCCCCGGCTAGCATCAATGAACGCCACGGCCGCAGCGGATCGGTGCCGTTCTACAGGGAAGGGTGAGCGGGTGCAATTGGGGTTGTGAACGGTAGCGGCGGGCAGGGCGCCATACCAACGGGGCGGGTCCGATCCGCTCGGTGGGGAAGATTATCCCTGGCTGGCGGTGCATCGCGCGGGGTCCAATTCCGGCGTCAGAGATTCCCGTCACATGCAATTGAAAGGCTCCATGATGATTATGGCTCGCGCGTGTAACAAATCGAAGCTCAGGGGCGAAGCAGTCAACATGAATGTCTTGTGTGTAACAGATCAAAGCTCTGGAGCGAAGTTCCACATGGATACCTTGATAGCCCGTTGCGTCCGACTAATGCCATCACTTGCATCATGCTGGTATGCGATCCCGCTCCGTTTGATTGTCGGCTATGGTTTTATGGAACATGGCTTCGCAAAGCTTGCACGTGGTCCGGAGTCGTTTATCGGCATCCTCAGCGCGTTAGGCGTGTTTGAGCCGCAGTTGTCGGCCTGGGCCACCATCCTCGTCGAGATATTCGGAGGACTGGCCGTACTGGCAGGCTTGTTTATTCCGCTTGCGAGCGTGCCGATGATCGTCGTGCTATTGGTTGCGATCTTCACGGTACATCTTCCCAACGGCTTCAGTTCGATCAAGCTTCAGTCCGTGACCGCCGCCGGCGCTCATTTTGGACAACCCGGGTATGAGACGGACCTGCTTTACCTCGCCGCGATCCTCGCTCTCGTTTTGGGTGGGTCGGGACCGCTGGCGCTGGACCGCTATCTGTTTCGTTCGTGGTCCGGTCACAAGATCGTATCGAGCAACTAACGACGACCCATCATTTTTCCGAGCCCTCTTCAGGACAGCATGTCGCGTACAAGCGGAATGACCTTGCTGCCATAGAGTTCGATGCAGCGCATGAGCCTGTCGTGGCGCAGTGCGCCGGCGCTATATTTCATGTCGAAACGCGAGAGGCCGAGGGCCTTTGCGGTCGCCGCGATCTTGCGCGCGACGGTTTCGGCCGACCCCACATACAGCGATCCGAGATCCGCTTCGCGGTCGAATTCCTTCCGCTCCATCGGCGGCCAGCCGCGCTCCTTGCCGATCCGGTCACGCATGACCTTGTAATCGGGCCAAAGTTCTTCGCGCGCCTGCTGATCGGTCTCGGCGACATAGCCGGGCGAGTGGACGCCGATGGGGAGGACGGGCCTGCCAAGCTGCGCGAACGCCCGGCGATACAGGTCCGCATAGGGCGCGAACCGCAACGGGTCGCCGCCGATGATGGCGAGCATCAGCGGCAGATCGTATTTGGCGGCGCGAACCACGGATTCAGGACTGCCCCCGACACCGATCCAGGTTTTGAGCGAGCCGCGTTCGATCTTTGGAAAAACCTGCTGGTTGGAAAGTGGAGGACGCGTGGTCCCGCTCCAGTCTATGGCTGATTGCGAAAGCAGCGCCGCAAACAAATCGAGCTTCTCCTCGAACAGCCTTTCATAGTCGCGCAGTTCATAGCCGAACAGCGGAAACGATTCCGTGAACGAGCCGCGGCCGAGAATGACCTCGGCTCTTCCGTTGGAGACGGCATCGAGCGTGGAGAAGCGCTGAAACACCCGGATCGGATCGTCCGAACTCAGCACGGTCACCGCGGACCCCAACCGGATGCGTTTGGTGCGTGACGCGATCGCAGCCAACAGAACTTCGGGCGCAGAAATCGCGAAGTCGGCGCGATGATGTTCGCCGACACCGATGAAGTCGATGCCGAGGCTGTCGGCGAGCACCGCTTCCTCGATCACATCGCGGAGTACCTGTGCCTGCGACAGCAGGACTCCGTCAGGCCCGGCGGTGACGTCGCCGAACGTATCGATGCCTAACTCGAGAGGTGCTGCCATGCGGAAATGGGCTCCTTAACAGGGGTGCATTGACGGCGGATTACGCTTGTCCACCCCCCGGGAATTTATCAATTTGTCGTAGTCAGCGTGCGAGCCGATCCAGAACCAGAGATAGCCGCCGTCGACGTCAATAGCTAGCGCGCGATAGCGCAGGCGAACGCGGATGGACCAATAGCGTCCAACCTTCTTGAACTGCAATGATGGATGGCGCGGATCGCGTTTGAAAAACGCATAATTGGCATCGGCCAGCTTGCGAACGGAAACCGGCAACGTAAGCGGCCCAGAATTTCGGTGATGCGAAATGCTTACAAGTCGCGCGAGCGACCGGCGCGATGCTCGGCAAGAGCTTCTTCCGCATGCGCATCAAGCTTGCCGGCGCGCGCGTCCCGCTCAATGCGAAGGCGGCAGTTTCTCCGAGCCGCCGACGCAAATGTCACATTTAATTTTTTGAAGCGCGCAAGTATTAGCGCAGCGGCATCGGCGGCCGCACCACGGGACCGCCATCCGACTCAACGGTGGCTTGCGGTTGCGGCTCCGACAGCGCGGGAGGTGCTGCGGATGGCGGTGGCGGCAACGGCGAAGCCGCCGCGGCTTGCGCGGGCGGGAAGGCCGGCTTTGGCTTGCGCACCGGCGCCGCAACAACCGGCCGCGGCGGAAGTGTCGCGACCCGGGACCGCAGGTTCTGCTCGGACGCCTTGGCAACGTCGCGGGATATTTGGGCCTGGCCGGCCTTGAGTTGCTCGATGCTGGCCTTGAGCAGTTCGATCTGCTGACTCATCGTTGCAAGATCGCGCGCCATTGACTGCACCGATGGCGACGGCACCGACGGCGACTGCGCCGACGGCGTCGATTCCGCAGCGGCCGGCGCCGGTGCGGCGGTATCCGGGGGCGGAGCCGGTGGCGCGGGCGCCGCCTGATCAGCCGTGGCGGCCTGGACGGGAGCGGCGTCCGGTTGCTGCTCGGCTGGGGCAGGCGTTTCTGCGGGCGACGATGGCGACGTTGACGATGGCAACGCTAAAGCCAGGACGAACGGCGGTACCCAGTTCGCGAGCATCTGTTTGGCCGCATCGCTGTGGTGCCTCCAGGTCTGGGCCGCGATCGCGCTGCACAGCGCGAACAGGAAGGCGATGGATGTAGTCTTCGCCCATTTGGCAAATGCCGACCGCTGGCCCGGGAGCTTCGCAGCCGGGCCGACGGCAGCGGCACGAAACGTGGTATCGACCGTGGGAATCGGGGCGGTCGGGGTGCCGGCGGAAACCTCGGGGGTCGCGTGGGCCGCCCGGTGCGCAAGACGGCTCAGGGCGTCTTGCACCGGATCGGGCAGCGCCTGATCCCTGCGCGCGGCCAGAACGACGTCGGGCTCGATCAGAAAAGCGTCGTGCGGATCGGTTTCTTGCGGTGTCAGCGTGGATTGCATTGGCGCTCCTTACCCGGTCCAATGTCATCCGCATTAGCGCAGCCAGCGGATTGACGCTACATCGGTCCTCTGCCCACGCCCCACACGCCAGCGAGATTTGACCAAAGCAAGGCGATGGGATGGAGAGGTTGGGGCCACTTACTGCGGAAAATGGAACATTTGTTGCTAAATCCCCCCGAATCATGGCGGAGCCTCACACCGCTGATAGTGACTTCGCGATGAGATCTTTCGACATGGTTTGCACCACCGGATCGGCAGAATGACGCAACCGCTCCGATCGGCGCTGGTGACCGGCTCAAGCGGCGGATTAGGTTTCGCCGTCGCGGAAAGTCTGGCCGCGGCCGGTTTCAATATCATCCTGCATGGGCTCGAGGAGGCCGCGGCGGTGCAGCCGGCGACGGCGGCGCTGGCGGCGCGGCATGGCATCGGCGCCGTCTATTGCCAGGCCGATCTCGCCGATCCCGGCGCGGTGCACCGGTTGATGCGATTTGCGTCCGATGCGTTCGGCGGGCCCGATGTCGTCGTCAACAATGCGGTGGTGCGGCACTTCGCGCCGGTGGAGGAAATGTCCATCGCCGACTGGCAGCGTTCGCTCGCCGTCAACCTGACGGCGCCGCTGCGGATCATCCAGCTCGCGCTGCCGGGGATGCGGGCGCGCGATTTCGGCCGCATCGTCAACCTGTCCTCGCAATACGGGCAGCGCGGCGCGCGCAATCGCGTCGATTACGCCACCACGAAAACCGGCATCCTCGGACTGACGCGCACGGTCGCGCTGGAAACCGCCGGTACCGGCGTCACCTGCAACGCCGTCAGTCCGGGCACCTTGCCGACGCCGGCGATCTACACCCGGATCGATGCGCTCGCCTCGGCGCGGGGCCTGTCGCGCGAGGACGCGGTGCGCGAATACATGAAGGAGCGCCAGCCGAGCCGCCGCTTCGTCGAACCCGCCGATGTCGGCGCCACCATTGTCTTTCTGTGCAGCCCGGCGGCGCGCGACATCACCGGCGCGTTGATCCCGATCGACGGCGGCTGGTCGGCGGAATAGGCCGCAATACAACGGGCCGCGCGTAGGCACGCCCGACGATGACGAACGTCGCATCGCGCGCCGGCCGGTCCGGTCGGCGGAGGATCCGCTATCGCCCGGCGAGCCCTATGCTTCGTTCTTGGGAACGTATTTGCCCATCACGCACTTGTACCTTTGAAGCGTCCACTCATGGTACGGACCGTTCGCGAGCCACTCGGCGATGCCGATTTGTGCATTGACCTGACAGGCCGTCATGGTGATGCCGGATTGCTCGCTGGTGGTGACGACCTTCTCCATGCATAGCGGGCCGTTGCAGAGAACGGCGACGAGAGTAACAAGCATTGGTGCCCTTTGTTAATGAGGTAAACCCGGCCGGTACGACCATGCAGGGTTCATGCCAGCAGCGGTGGTGTGGTGACGACGCGTGAAAGCAGCCACCGCCGGCCGCGCAGGGGCGGGACTGATTCGACGAGTGATTCGCGCTGCGATCTGCGAGACGGGCGCGCCAGGTGCAAAAGTATGGGCCGCGCCGGAAGGGAACGAGACCTTCGGTTCCGCAATTCTAGAGCAGCCTCGGCGTCGCCTGATTCGATCCCTGCGGCGCCGAAGGCTGAAAGATGAGGAGAGCGACATGATGCCCGAAACGCAAGTCTACACCATTGCGCGGCAGATGTTCGAGCGGCACGGCCTGGAGGCGATTGCCCTTGCGGCCAGCAATGCCCTGGCCAGCGAGAGAAAGGGCGATGCCGACCAGGCCCAGGAGTGGCGTCATATCGAGGATGCCATCAAGATGATGCGGGGACCGCATCAAAGCTGATGGAGGGGGCGTCCGCCCAGCCGGTCGACGTCATTCGCCTTTGACAAAGTGCAGCCATCGCTCCTGCTGCGATTGCAGCAGGCGCTTTCGTTCCTGCTCCAGTTCAGCGACCGGCTTTGCGGCTGCGGTCATCGCCTGGGCCGCGACATTGTAACGGTCCGCGGTGCGCTTGAGCGGGAATATGAACTCGCCGTCCACGAACTTGTAGGCGCCGAATTCCCCGACGAGAATCCCGATATAGTTTTGATAGGCGCGGTAATAATCGGCGCGCGCCGACGACATACGGGAAGCCAGCGCGCTGATTTCCGCGTGCCGCTTGTCGATCTCGTCCAGAACCCTGGTGCTGGTATCCTTTCCCAGTTGGATCGAGGCCGCGTATTTTTCGATAGTGTCGCGTTCGGCTTTCAGGATGGCCGCGTAGCGCGGCGTCAATGTCGTCGCATTGGTTTCCGCCGTTTTCAGATCGCGGCGAAGCGCCTCGAGGTCGCTCCGGCTCGCCGTGCCGGGATTGCCGGCGGTTGAAATCTCCGGCGGCTCGATTTCGCCGGACAATTTCTCAAAGGCGGCATTGGTTTCATCCGACGCTTTGGTCGCCATCGCCATGATCCGCAGCAGTTTATTGGAGGGAAGCCGCCTCAGCACCTGGTCGATCTGGCTTGCGTCGGCGATCCCTCGCAATGCCACCTGAGCGTCGCGCGCGGCAATCATGTCGTGCAGTTTGCCCAGATCGGCAACGAAATAGACGCCAACCAAAGCCGCGGTCATGAAAACGAACAGCAACAGGAAAGCTATCCGTGGACGCGTGCGGGCTTTCGGATCTGAAGGCATTTTTCATCGGCCTCCGGTCGCGGTACGTGTGCCCCCGTCGGGGACGGACGGCGAAATGATAGCATGGCGGCGGGGTGGCCCAACGGGTCCGCGCAAGGCGCAACCCTGGGGTAGTCCTCCAAACCGCTTTTCCGCCCTTGCTCAAAAGAAACGACTGGGATCAAATTCGATCATTGGAGTCATTCCAAGGGAGGGAACCATGCTCAGGAAATTGATGTTGGCTGTATTGGTCACGGCATTTGCCGGTGGCGCCGCCTTCGCGCAGGAAACCTGTGACAGCAAGGCGGTCGGCAAGGATGGCAAGCCGCTCGCGGGCGCGGCAAAGACCTCATTCATGAAAAAATGCATGGCCGACAGCTGCGCGGCCAAGGCGGTGAGCCAGGATGGCAAGCCGCTTTCGGGAGCCGCGAAGACCAGTTTCATGAAGAAGTGCGAGCAGGGCGCCTAACCGCCGCCGTGGACCGCGCTGACGACAACAAAGCCGCCGAGGTTTCGCCTTGGCGGCTCGATGTCGCGCAGGCCGGAACGACTATAGTCCGTCAGAAGGATGACCAAGGGACCATGAAAATCTATCTGGCCGGCCCGCTATTTTCGACCGCGGAAATTGCCTTCAACAAGGAGTTGGCGAGCCTGCTTCGCAAGCGGGGGCATGACGTTTTCCTGCCGCAGGAGCACGAGCAGCGCAAGGACCTGCCCAAGGCCATCTTCGAAAGCGACCTCAAAGGTCTCGATTGGGCCGACGCGGTGGTGGCGTGCCTGGACGGACCAGATCCGGACAGCGGCACGTGCTGGGAGCTGGGCTACGCCTACGCCAGGAAAAAGTTGTCGATCGTGTATCGTACCGACTTTCGGCTGTTTGAGAGGAGCGATCCCATCAACCTGATGATGACCGACAGCGCTGATCACGTGATCATCATGCCGACGGCGCCGATCGCCGATCTTGCGGCCGAAATTGGCAGGCTGCTCGATGAGGAGTCCGATGAGATCAGGAAGTAGGAGGGGTTGAGCCTCGCGAAACCCATCATTTTAGTGAACTGCAATTGATGGGTATCGGTTCGCTCCACCCCTGCGTGCGGGACAGTCCGAATCCGGTTGAAATGCTTCTGCAAATGGCAGTTAGAGGAGTTAGAGGAGTGTTGGAATGATCGGGAGGAGGGAGCTTGCGACGGCTGCTTTACCGGCCGCTATTTTCGCGGCCGCTATTTTCGCATCCTTGGCCGTGCTCGTGTGCGTGGGAACCAAGGCGAACGCCGCTCAGTGCGGCAGCGGGCCTGCCGGCTTCGAGGCGTGGAAGCGGGAATTCGCCGAGGAGGCCAGGGCAAAAGGGATCGGCGCCGCTGGTATCGCAGCGTTGATGCAGGCGAACTATGCGGCGGCGACCATCGCCGCCGATCGCGGCCAGCGCAGCTTCGGTCTGTCGCTCGAGCAGTTTCTCGCCAAGCGCGGCGCCGCCGCCATTGTCGCGCGCGGCCGTTCGCTGAAGCACTCGCAGGCGGCGCTGTTCGCATCGATCCAGCAGCGCTACGGCGTCCCGCCCGGACCGCTGATCGCCATCTGGGGCATGGAGACCGGTTTCGGCAGCCAGCGCGGCAATCAGAACATGCTGTCGTCGATCGCCACGCTCGCCTATGACTGCCGGCGGCCGGAATTCTTCACCGACCAGCTCTACGCGGCGCTGCGCCTGATCGATCGCGGCATGCTTTCGCCGGGCGCGCGCGGCTCCATGCACGGCGAGGTCGGCCAGACGCAGTTCATGCCCAAGAACATCCTGGCTTACGGCACCGGCAATCTCGATGTCGCCGCCAACGCGCTGAGTTCGACCGCGAACTTCCTGAAAGCCCATGGCTGGCGGCCCGGTGCGGGGTACCAGCCCGGCGAGCCGAATTTCGCGGCTATCGAGGCCTGGAACGCGGCCTCGGTCTATCAGCGCGCCATCGCGCTGATGGGCCGTCAGATCGACGGTGGCGAATAACGCGTTTTCCGGTCGCTCGAATCATTGCGGCTTTTCCTGTGGCCTCAAGGTTCGTCGCGCGAATGCGCGCCCGATGACAGGCTCCGCGACATCCGGGGTCTTGGCTTTATCGATCGCGCATATCAGCTGCGCTGATGCGGGCTACTTGCTATCCAACCAGTTCGCCATGGCCGGGATAAAACCCGGCCGTGGGGGAAAGCTTCATCGATCAGTGCAGACCGCCGGTCACGTGCAGCGTTTCGCCGGTGATGTAGGAAGCATCGTTCGACGCGAAGAAAGCCACCGCCGCCGCGATCTCCTCGACCTTGCCGATCCGCCCGAGCGGCGTGACGGACTCGATCCACTTGCGCATGTCGCCCTCGGCTATGCCGGCTGAGACGACGCCTTCGGTGGCGATCATGCCGGGATTGACGGTGTTGACGCGGATCTTGCGCGGCGCCAATTCCTTTGAAAGTACCGAGGAGATGGCGTCCACCGAGGCTTTTGTTGCGGTGTAGACGGCGGAGTTCGGCGGCGCAATCGTCGACGCGCCGGAGCTGATGTTGATGATGCTTCCGCCGGCCGGATTGAAATGGCGCACCGCTTCCTGCGAAACCAGGAGAAGGCCGAGCACGTTGAGATCGAAATGCTTGTGGAAGTGTTCGGCTGTTATGCCATCCAGCGGCGCGAACTCGTAGAGGCCAGCGTTATTGACGAGGATGTCGATCGCGCCGAACGCCTTGACGGTCTCGGCCACCACTGTTTTCACATGATTGTCGTCGGTCAGATTGCCATGGACCGCGACGGCCTTGCCGCCCTTGCCGGTGATGGCAGCCACCACGCGCTCGGCGGCCTGCTTGCTGGCGCTGTAGTTGACCGCTACCGCGGCGCCCTCCGCTGCAAGGCGGACCGCGATCTCCGCGCCGATACCCTTTGATGCGCCGGTTACCAGTGCCACTTTGCCTTCAAGTCTCTTCGTCATCTTGCTCTCCATTGATCGCGCGAACGCGCAACTTGTTCAATAGTTCAGTAATAGTGAACTATTGAATGAATTCAAGAGCGGCGCTATATATTTGGTCATGGTGCAATTTGTTCACCCGTCGCGCGAGGACATCACATTGGCGGGAGTGCTGGCCGCGCTCGCCGACCCGATGCGGCTGCGCATTGTCAAAAGCCTGCTTGAGCAGAACGACTGCATGTCCTGCACCGAGGCCGCACCGTGCCCTGACATGGCCAAATCGACCCTGTCGAACCATTTTCGGATTCTACGCGAAGCCGGCTTGATCCAGACATCAAAAAAAGGTGTCGAACACCGCAACGTCGTTCGCGAGGCCGACATCAACGCGCGGTTTCCAAGATTGTTGAAGACGATCTTGGGGTATTCGGAGCAAGCGTAGCCCGAGTGAGCCAGCGGGCCGCGCGAATGCGCGCCCGATGACAGGTTCCGCGACATCCGGGGTCTTCGCTTTATCGGTCCCGCGTGTCGCTTCGCTCATGCGGGCTACTTGTTCGGTTGAACCGGAAGCGATTTCAATACGCTTGCAATTAGCTTGGGATTTCGCAAATCCGGTTTGATTGTTCGCGGAACAATTGGAGCCCGCCGAGCGAGCCCCAACCGGTCGTCAGGATCTTCGCTCAGGCGAACATCTCGGGCTGGCGCCTGGCGATGTGATCGTAAAGCGGCTGGAAGTGGAGCCATCCG
>Ga0210396_10003144_pt1 | contig 16583 bp, 16 predicted proteins | sample IncBWH17OmetaG_FD_155466 | JGI IMG/M metagenome (GOLD analysis project Ga0210396, IMG submission 155466) | Forest soil microbial communities from Barre Woods Harvard Forest LTER site, Petersham, Massachusetts, United States - Inc-BW-H-17-O ... | reverse complement strand
TCATGAGAGATTTCTACCTCCGGTTTGAAGTTTGGGTGTACGCGAAAGGGCTGCTCGGTTACTTCGCCGTGGTCGTCCGGGTGGATCAGTGAAAGCCGGAGGCTCCCCAAATCACCTCGCCCGCCGACGCTGCAAGACTGCCTGGACGGGTCATTGAACATGGGCGGGTCATTGATCCGCAAACCCCGTTCTTGCGAATAGACCGAGGATGACTCAGCTCAACCAGCCCAGGTCTCGATAGATGTCCAGATCCAGTCGCCAGATCGATCTCTCGCCCTCGAAGCTCCGTGAGCTCGCCGACGAGGATCTGATGGAGCTTGTCTGCAACAACGAGGCCGCGGCGTTCGAGGTCGTGATGGAGCGCCATGTCAATGCTGCCTTTTCGCTTGCCTACCGCATGATCGGGCGGCGGGCGCTGGCTGAGGATGTGGTGCAGGAGGCGCTTCTGTCGTTGTGGCGCGGGGGTGCGCGCTATGACCGCTCGCGCGGGAGCGTGCGCAATTGGATCCTCGGCATAACCCACCACCGCGCGGTCGATTCGCTGCGCCGCGATGCGCTGCGCACCGCCAGGAACGTCAGCGACGACGACCTCCACGAGCGCCTGGAGGCGCCCGAGCAAACCGAGGTCGAGGTGGTCCGTCGCGATGAGGCCAAAGAGGTCCGCACCGCTCTGGACGCACTGCCCGCTGAGCAGGTCCGTGTGATCGAGCTGGCCTATTTCGGTGGTTTCACCCATACGGAGATCGCCGCGATGCTCGGTCTCCCCGTAGGGACTGTCAAGGGCCGGATGCGTCTTGGCCTGGAGAAGATGCGAAGTCGGCTTTCAACCTCGGAGGCGGTCACATGAGCAGGTCCGACCAGAGCCCGGAGTGCGAGCAGCGCGAGCAGGCGGCCGCCTACGCGTTGCGGGCGCTCCGACACGAGGAAGCGGAGAGCTACCGTGAGCATCTTGATGGTTGCGCCAGGTGCAGGGCAGACGTATCGAGCCTGCAGCCGGTCGTCGATTCGCTGCCGGTCGCCGTACCGCGGGTGGTCGCCTCCCAGGAGCTTCGCTCGCGGGTGATGACCACCGTGCGCTCAGAGGCCGAGCTGTTGCACGCCGCCGGCGCCGGCGCCGACCGTCCCCAGTCAGCTCGTCCGCGCTGGCGCTCGCGCCGTCTGCAGGCGCTCACGGTCGCGGTTGCCATGGGGGTCGGTGTGCTGGTCGGAGCGGTGGTGCTGGACACCGGCTCTCAAGGACCTGCCTCGCGTGTCACTCCGGCACAGCTGGGCTCGCTGCCCGCAGGCGCCAAAGCCGTCCTGCGTCAGGTCGGCGGGCACGCGGAACTCGTCGTCTCAGGGGTATCCCAGCCTCCGAGCGGCAAGATCTACCAGCTGTGGCTTGCCCGTGAAGGCAGCGCGCCGCAGGCGACCGACGCGCTGTTCGGGGTGAACCACAGCGGCAATGCGTCGGTGAACGTACCCGGCAGCCTTGCAGGCGTGCATCAGGTGATGGTGACGGCCGAGCCGATCGGCGGCAGCTCCCATCCAACGAGCACCCCGATCATCGTGGCTACGCTGCCATCGTCCTAGAAGGGCGCTCTGGAGTGGATCGGCTCCACCTGGCCTGTCGGACAGGTTTCGTCTCGGCCAGATATTCCGGCGGATCAGTCAGACAGGACCTTCGTCTCGGCCAGGTATTGCCAGTCGTGCAGGAAGATCTTCTGGAAGTACAGCGCTGCCGGCTCGCTGTCGATAATTATGCCGGCGTCTCGGTTGTAGAGCGTGCCGTCGGTTGACCAGTTCTGGCTGCTGACGAGCACCCTCTTGCCATCGACGATGATTCCCTTGTTGTGCACGTTGTTCTGGATCTTGACGTTGTTGACCACGTTCAGGCCGATGGCCTGAAGCTGTTCGAGGTAGCCCGCCTTCTCGTACTCGCTCATGATGATCTTTACCTCGACGCCGGCGTTCTGACGATCGATGACTGTCTGGACGAGTTCGAGGAAGCCTTGGGAGGTGGTGCTCCCCGCCTTGGGCAGCTGGATGTACTGGAACTGCATATAGAGAGTTTGCTTGGCGCCCGCGATCATCGCCTTGATGGCTTGCACATATACCCCAGGATCGGGGGTCAGCAGTGGCGTGAACGTGAACGTGCCGGTGATTGAGTCTGAGGGGAAGAACTCGTGAAAGGCCTTGGTCTCCGACGCGCCGCCGGTCGGTGGCGGCAGGGGCAAGCCGGGTGACTCGGGTGGGCCGTTGTGAGATCTGGCCACGGACAGGTCGTTGAGGATGTAGTCCTCGAAGATCCCGGCCAGCTGCGGATGCTCGATGACGACGTGCCAGTCTCGATCGCGGTGTCGAGCCGCGGTCGCGTCAGCCGCATTGGCGCCCGGATCGATGTCGGGCTGGTTGGAGTTGTTCCAGTTCCCGCTTGACAGCCAGAAGGCCGAGCGGTCCCGCACGGCGACCTTGATGTGGTAGGAGGTCGGGTAGATCCATGCTGTGGCCTGTCGATCTAGCCTGGTCAGCGCCCAGGCTTGGTCGAAGTCGTCTCCCAAGGCTTGGCGCAGGTAGGCCACGGTGTCGGCGTCCGTCTGATCTGCCGTAGCGTTCTGCGGCGGATGATCCAATACCAGCTTCAGCTGCTTGCCGGCCATCGCCGCCGTGAGCGTCGTCTCGATATGGGCGGAGGTGAAGTCGTACAGCCCGACCGTCAGCGACTCGCCGGTCTGCTTCAGGAAGCCCTCGAGCACGGGCCAACCGCTGTCGGGGCTGGCGCTCAGGTGGATCGTGGCCTGTGCCTCGACGGTTGGGAGAGTCCCGCCGGCGGGGCCGCTGTAGTCCAGTTTCGGCTTCGGGATGGCGGCGAGTTGCGCATGGGCTGAGGCGGATCGCGTGGGATGCGCTCCGGCAGGTGTGCGCTCGTCGGGGAAATGTGGAACCGAGCCGGTGTCCGGCGTCAGCCGCAGGCTCGCTGAGTAGGCCTTTGGATTCTGGACCTCCTCGCGCTTCTCCGGGGAGGCCTGTCGAACGTCGACGGGCACCCCCTCGACTTCGCTCGGCAGCATCTCTCCCTCGGGAGGTGAAGGAACCTTCTGGAGGACGGTGGCAACGATCGAATGCTTACTGGTCAACCAGTTGTTGGTCACCTTGAATCCGGGTCTGATGGAGAGGACGCCGGGCTTGTCGAACACCTGCAGGTTGCGAGCAATGACCGCATTGACATCTGGTGATCCGAGCGCCACTTTAACCCCCGATTCTGAACGTTAGAACGAAACTGACCTTACCAATGATTGTCGGACATGGAAGTTACCCTTGGGTTATCGATCGATGGCATCCCTCACCGATCGATGGCATCGGTCACGGCTCCTGTCTGCTGGCCGGGAGGCTAGGATCCGAGCGTGATCGAGCAAGGGCAACGGGCCCCAGACTTCGAGCTGCCCGACCAGGATGGCCGCTTGGTCAAGCTCTCGGATCTCCGTGGCCAGCCGGTGGTCGTCTACTTCTATCCGAAGGCCGACACCCCCGGATGCACGACGCAGGCGTGTGGGGTGCGCGACCACAACGTCGACTATGCGCGTGTCGGAGCAGTTGTGCTCGGCGTCTCCCCCGACCCGGTGGCGAAGGTCAAGCGCTTCCACGACAAGCAGGCTCTCAACTTCAAGCTGCTGGCCGACGAGGACCATGCTGTCGCCGATCGCTATGGCGTGTGGGTCCAGAAGTCGATGTATGGACGCACCTACTTCGGCGCCGAGCGCACCACGTTCGTGATCGACCCTGCTGGAGCCGTCAGCGAGATCCTGCGCAAGGTCAAGCCGACCGAGCACGACAAGTTGGTTCTCGCGGCGCTTCGCTGAGCCCGTACTGCCGCCGCCGTGTCCTGAGGAGCATCGTAGGCTTGGGGCGTGGCGCCCACCTTCACAGAGACGAGCCAGGTGCTGATCGCTTCAACGTCGGTCACGCACAGCTTCGACTCGTTCGTCGAAGCCGCCGGACAGTTCTTCTCCGACCTGGCGGCCGTCCACTGGGGAGCGCTCGTGCTCGGGCTGACATTCTTCGGGCTCAACCTGACGCTACGCTCCCGCGCCTTCTTTCACAGCCTGCAGGCTGCCTATCCATCGGTCAGCTTCCAGTGGCGACGCATCTGGGGCGCTTATTTCGCGGCGGTCGGCTTCAACAACGTGGTGCCCGCACGCGGCGGAGACATCATCAAGCTGTTCCTGGCCCGCAGCTCGATCCCAGGCTCCTCCTATCCGACCGTCGCCTCGGCCTTCTTCGTAGAGGCGGTCTTCGACGTGAGCGTCGGTGTGTTCGTGCTGATCTTCGCCTTCAGCCAGGGTGTATTCCCAAAGCCCCCCGACTTCTCCAGACTGAACTCCTTCGACATCTCCTACCTGGCCGAGCATTTCCGCTTCACGCTCTTTCTGATCACGCTGCTCGCCGTCGTCGGCCTCGCAGCGTTCGCGCTGCTGTCGGCGCGGGTCAAGGCGTTCTGGGCTCGAGTGCGCCAGGGACTCACGATCCTCACCGACCGCCGGCGCTACCTGCGCGAGGTCGCTGCCTGGCAAGCGGTCGCATGGATATGTCGCTTCGTGGCCTTCTGGTTTCTGCTCGACGCCTTCCGCGTCGGGGGCTCCGTCGAGAACGTGCTGCTGGTCTTCGGCTGCGGTCAGGTCGCGGGCGCGGTGCCCTTCACCCCCGGAGGGGCCGGTGTTCAGCAGGCTCTGCTGGTGAAGGTGTTCGCAAGGAGCGCCCCCACCGCCGTCGTCGCCGCCTACTCGGTCGGCCAGCAGATCGCGATAGCGGCGTTCACAGCGACCGTCGGTCTCGCGGCCGTCGTGTTCATCTTCCGCTTCCGCTCCTTCAAAGAGGTCATCACCGCAGGGCGCGCCTCGCGCGAAGCGGAGCGCGAATCCGAAAGCGCTGGGGAGGAACGCGCTACTGAAGTCCCTCGCGCGCCTCGCGCACGAGTGTGACCGCCTCGGGGAACACGAGCGCGATCACACGGCGGATCTGTTCCGCCTGGGCCTCGGCGTTGCCCTGGACGTTCACCCGGTTCACGGCTGCGACCGTCATGTCGACGGCGAGCTTGATCGCGTTGTCCGCCCAGGCAAGCGCCTGCTGCCCCTGCATCTGCTCGGCGAACTGGGCAAGCCGTCGCTGAAGCTCCTCGGGGTCACCGAACAGATCGCCAAAGCCTCCACTCTCCATCTGGCCATCCTAGCGTCCGGCACGCCGAGTTTCGTCAGTCCATCCTTTCGCCCACCCGTCCGCCCGGATGCGGCCAGACGAGGTTTGGCGACTGCTCTTCAGGACACCCAGGGCGACCGCCAGGCTCCCGCAACGGGTCTCAGCTCATAGACTGCCGTGCCGATGGCCACCACCGCAGAGATCAAGCAGCGAACAGCCTTCGAGTCCGAGCGCCGTGCCCGCCTCGCCGTGCCCGCGGTGGCCGGCGGCGTGCTGTACCTGCTGAGCGGGATCATCCTGAGCGCGACGCTCAAAGAACTGCCGGCCGTGGGCGTCGTGCAGGGCCTCGAACCGGTATTGCGCGGGGAACCCAATCCGGCTATCAGTCCTAGAGCTGCGGAGGTCAAGTACATCGACCACCACGCCCTCGGCCTGATCGCCGGCAGCCTGCTCACGGCGGTTTCGGTCGCTGCGCTCACGCTAGTGCTGCTGTTCCTGCTCGACGCCAACCGCTTCCGCGGGAAGGTCTGGCCGGTGGCGCGCCCGCTGGTGCTGATCGGCGGGATCGGAGTTGGCCTTCTGAATGTCATCCACGAGGTGATCCTCGTGGTGGAAGCCCACAAATTCACGACTGGCGGCGACTTCACAAACAAGGCTGTCGACCGTGCCCTCCTGACCACCGGCTCAGGAGGAATCCTGCTCGGAATACTTGGTCTCGTGGCTGCGCTCGCGCTGGCCGTCGGAATGATCGCGGTGATGATGGGGGCGATGCGGGTCGGACTGCTTCCCCGCTGGCTCGGCGTGCTGGGCATCCTCTCCGGCCTGCTGTTCCTGCCCTTCTTCGGCACGACCACGCTGCAACTGATCCCCACATTCTGGCTGGTCGCGACCGGCATCCTGTTGATGGAGCGCTATCCGAACGGAGATCCCCCAGCCTGGGCCGCCGGCGAGGCGCGACCGTGGCCAAGCCAGGCCGATCTTCGTGCCAAGCGCGAACAGGAGAGCGGTGGGGCGGCGGCCGGCAAGGACACGAAGGGCAGAGGTCCAAAGGAATCATCAAAGAGCTCCCCCAACGGCGACGAGCCCGCCGCCGACCTGGCGCCTGCCCCGACGCCTGCCGCAACGGGCTCCAGACGCAAGCGCCGCAAGCGCGGTTAGAGCGCTCGCTTGGCCCACCGCAAGCGAGGATTGGGGCGCCGGTCGAGCGGGAATAACTAAAGGAGAACCGCCGGTCGGCCAATAGTCGACCGCGACGGATAGTTTTGACAAGCGTCAATGCCGCCCAGGCATTGTGGCGGCGCGAAGGGAGGGCCCATGGAGGCCGCCTCTATCCATTCTCGTCCTGCACGCGACGTGAGCCCGCCGGTTGCGGACGAGCGCCCTGTTGCAAGCTCTTGGTCGCCAGCCAACCCGGCGCCGCTCGGTCTTGCCGCATTCGCGATGACCACGTTTGTGCTCTCTATGTTCAACTCAAACCTGGTCGACGAAAAGGGCACGCCGGTCGTACTCGGATTGGCGCTTGCCTACGGCGGCGTGGTGCAGCTCTTGGCGGGCATGTGGGAGTTCAGGACCGGCAACACCTTCGGTGCGGTCGCGTTCTGCTCGTTCGGTGCTTTCTGGATCTCCTTCTGGGCCTTGGAGGTGTTCTATGCGAAGAGCATCGGCGGCAACGCCGGCCACGCGGTTGGCGTCTATCTGTGGGCATGGGCGATCTTCACGGCCTACATGACAGTCGCCGCCCTGCGCGTCAGCGGCGCGGTCCTGCTCGTGTTCGTGCTTTTGACCGCTACCTTCGTTCTCCTGGCGATCGGAGCAGTCGGGCCACACACGACGGTCACGCACTGGGGTGGCTATGTGGGTCTCGCGACGGCTGCTGCGGCCTGGTACGCCTCGTTTGCGGTAGTCACGAACTCGACGTTCAAACGCACGGTCATGCCGGTGATGCCACTCGGCGACCGGTAGAGTCAAATGCAAATGGGAATAGGAGGGGAGGCCTAGGTCATGGCGACCGATACAGACATGCTCGACAGCGAGCTCGCCCAGATGCTCGATGTGGAGCGATTCGAGCCCCCCTCCCATTTTCGGGAGGATGCGCTTCTGAACGATCCCGCCGTCTACGAGCAGGCGGCTCGCGACCGGCAGGCCTGGTGGGCCAAACAGGCCGAGGAGCTTGACTGGTTCAGACCGTGGGACCAGGTGCTCGATGACTCGAACCCGCCCTTCTACAAGTGGTTCGTGGGTGGAGAGCTCAACGCTTCCCACAATTGCCTGGATCGCCACGTCGCCGCCGGGCGGGGCGAGCGTGTCGCCCTGCACTGGCGCGGCGAGGACGGCGAGGAGCGGGACATCACCTACGCGGAGCTGCTGGTTGAGGTCAAGCGGTTTGCCAGTGCGCTGAAGGACCAGGGTGTGAGCAAGGGCGATGTCGTTGGCATCTACCTCCCGATGATCCCCGAGGTGGTCGTCGCGATGCTCGCCTGTGCCCGAATCGGCGCTCCTCACAACGTCGTCTTCGGAGGCTTCTCGGCCGAGGCGGTGCGTGAGCGCATGGAGTTCTCTGAGGCGAAGGCGCTGATAACCGTCGACGGCGCAGCCCGCAAGGGCAAGATAGCTCCGGTCAAGGAGCGCGTGGACGAGGTGATGGGCGATCTATCCACACTGCAGACGATCGTCGTGGTTCGCAGCAAGGGCACGCCATGTGAGATGAAGACCGGTCGCGACGTCTACTACGACGAGATCCTTGCGGCGGCCGATCCCGAATGCCCAGCCGAGCCGCTGGATGCCGAGCATCCGCTTTACATCCTCTACACCTCGGGCTCGACCGCCAAGCCGAAGGGAATCCTGCACACGACCGGCGGCTATCTGACCGGAGTCAGCGCGACCCATCGCTACGTCTTCGACCTCAAACCGGAGTCAGACGTGTACTGGTGCGCAGCCGACGTCGGCTGGGTCACCGGCCACTCCTACATCGTCTACGGGCCCTTGGCGAACGGCGCCACGTCGGTCATGTGGGAGGGCGCCCCCGACTATCCCAACAAGGGCATCTGGTGGGAGCTGATCGAGCGCTACAAAGTCAGCATCCTGTACTGCGCTCCAACCGCGATCCGCGCCTGCATCAAGTGGGGCGCGCAGTGGCCGGAGAAGCACGACCTCTCCTCGTTGCGTCTGCTCGGCACGGTCGGCGAGCCGATCAATCCGAAGGCGTGGCTCTGGTACCACAAGGTGATCGGCGGGGAGCGCTGCCCGATCGTGGACACGTGGTGGCAGACCGAGACCGGGGCGATCATGATCACCCCGCTTCCAGGCATCACTGCAACCAAGCCGGGATCCGCGACCCAGCCTTTCCCGGGCATCGAGGCGCAGGTTCTCAGCGAGTCAACGGGTGAGCCGATCACCGAAGGCCAAGGCCTGCTGGTGCTCACCCGGCCGTGGCCTTCGATGCTGCGCACTCTCTATCGAGAGGACGAGCGCTACATCGACACCTATTTCAAGCGCTTTGGCAAGGAGACCTATCTGGTTGGCGACGCGGCACGGCGGGACTCCGACGGCTACATCTGGGTGATCGGGCGCATCGACGACGTTGTAAACGTCTCCGGACACAGGCTCTCCACGGCAGAGGTGGAGTCGGCGATCGTCGCTCACCCCGACGTCGCAGAGGCAGCCGTGATCGGCCAGCACGACGAGCAGACCGGTCAGGCGATCGTCGCGTTCGTGACGCTCCAGGGCGACCTGCAGGGTGACGAGGCCGAGGTCGAGAGCGTACGGGACACGGTTGCCGGGCGGATCGGCAAGTTCGCTCGCCCGAAGCGCATCATCTGGGCGGACGATCTGCCCAAGACCCGCTCGGGCAAGATCATGCGCCGGCTGCTACGGGATATCGCCGAGGGGCGTGCGCTCGGGGATGTCACCACTCTGCGTGACCCCGAAGTCATGGCGCAGCTGGAGGGACGCATCAAGGAGTTGCAGGCGCAGGAGGACTGAGGCTGGCGGCTGCTGCGGCTCTCGCTTGTGTGGGTAGTCAGATTGACCTACGTGTCCTTGCGCAAAAGCAACGTGATTGCGGCTCCGCGATGTCCGGTTCGCTCCAGGGGAGCCGCGGCCCTACTCAGCCAGAGACCCACCTTGTAGCGAGGTAGCGATATGCCCTCTGCAGGGCGCCGTCGAATCACGCTCAGCCATCCCAGCAAGTTGCACTCACGCCCGTCTGGATCGTTCGTCGTCATGGCTACACACCGAAGTCCAGACTCCTCTCCCTTCCTGACGAGCGTCGCCGGAGGAATCAGACAAAGGTGACGGGGTGCATCGAGATGGACCCATCGCTTGCCGAGCAGGCGGAATTGAAGCGAGCGGGGGTTCGGAACTGTGATTGCGAGAACCCCACCCGGATCGAGCTTGTCGGCGACGCGCGCGATCACCTCACCCGGCTCTTCAAGATGCTCCAGCACATGCCACATGGCCACCACATCGGCCTGAGGAAGCGAGGCCAAGGCCTCAAGCGGGCGATCGCTGCAAATGGCCCGGATCCCCTGACGGTCCCGCAAATATTGACAGCACCGCTCGTTCATCTCTATCGCGCTGACGTCAAAACCCGCATTCTGCGCGGGTACTGCGAAGGCGCCATTTCCGGAGCCGATCTCGATCAGTCGTCGACCCGATGTGTGCCGGCTTACCAAGGCCGTCCTATAGGCCGCCGCCGCCACCCGTGGCTGCTCTGTCTCCCACATCGGGTCACCATCTGGCCCAAAGTGATAATAATCGCCCTCGTAATATCGCGCAAGGTCAGACGGTATGTCTGCCAAGAACATTGTGCCGCACTCACCACATTGGGCATACGGAAAATGCTCGAGCGTGATGCCCCGATTGCGATCCTCGGCGTCGAATGTGTGCCTACCTTGGCCGCCACACAGTGGGCATGAAGCCGACCTTATTGCGGTTTGCGCCATATGCCGGACATCTCCTTCCTGACTTGAGGCGCCCGAGTGACCCGAGCTTCGCCAGAGGCAGACGGCGATCAACGGTATCCATAAATACCTCTACGCGCGCGAGCATTCTTACGGAGGGGAGTAGTAAGACTTACGGAATGGAGCAGTAAAACTTGACTGTTACGCTTTTGCCGCCGGTTAGCCTCACGGTCTTCGGAGGGCCACACTGTGTCCGAGGGCGGCTTTCTGGTGGTTCGATGGCCGCTTCTATACGATAAACGTCAGGCCTGACCACGAATGCTGCATGCCCATTGGTCGTGCGCTTTACCCCTACGGGGGTGCCGGTTCCTGTGCCTGACGACTTGCGTACGCGGACGGTAGCGTCACTCACCATATGCACACCCGTTGCATGGCGCGGACCGCCTGAGGTATAGGTAAGCACGTTGACTACGGTGTGCGAGCTTGCCGTCACGGGCAGCAGCATATGGCGCACAAGTGCGCCATATGCGGTGGGCGCCAGTTGCGTCAACGACGCTGCCATAAGAGCTACCAGGACGCTGGGCACGAACAAAGGTGTGGTGAGGGAATATCGCTGTCGCATTTTTTATGCCTCCCGAATGGGCGTGACCAGCAGATACCTATTATCTGAAGTCTACCATAGATTGATATTTAGAGGTCCATTGTTAATTGGCAACGCCAGGCAATAGGGAGCCTAGCAACAGCTGGATCCACGAGGTGGGCTGGGTCCCTCAGAAGTCCTGACAGTCTAGATTATTCCATCTAGCCGTACGCGTGCCCTCGGGTGAGAGGTCGTGCCCGGGCATGGACTTAGGGGCTCTATGTGGGCGCGAGGCGATCACCCGCCTCGCGCCCACATAGTACCGGTGTGGGTTGCTCGAATTGCCTACTGGCCTACTAGCTGTGTGACTGGCCCGAGTGTCTGGAGTTCTGGAGTGACCGCACCCACGTACCGCCCCTCAGGAAAGCCGGTATGAGCATCCAGAATTAGGGCCATTACCGAGCCTCCGGGGTCGGCGGCACCCTTCGGCCTCGGCGCATTCAGCGTGAAGCTCCCATGCATCACCACAAGAAACACCGGTTCGCTCGTGCCAGCAACGCCTGCAGCCGGTGTCGTATTCGCTCCGGCGCTCCCATCGACAAGAGATTGGGCGCGTGCAAACGAGCCGCGTGCCATGCTCACAGAGGCTGGCCTCGCATCTTGGGCGATTCCTGCGAACTTCAGCGCCACTGCTTCTATTTGGAGGGAAGTCAATTCCGGTCCAACGGGCGGCCCAGACGTCCCCAGCGATTCTTGTGCTGCGGCCGTCGTGCTCGATAGGGCACCAGGACCAGCGAATTGTGCTCCGGCTGCTACTAGGCCCGCAAGCGCTCCCACGACAAGCAAGGCTTGGATAGGTCTGATTTTCAGCATCTGGTGGTCCTTTCTCTCGCGATGTCGCTGGTAGGGCATCAACAGGGAGTGTGGTAGGTCGCGTTACCTGGCCACGAACCTGACATTTGCGCGATACAGGTGGCTGGACTGGCAGAGAAGGTCACCCCTTTGTAGACCCCTCCCCACGGGTGCCAACCCTCGGGCGAACCCCAGACACCAGCCAACTCCTGATCGCCTTCATTCGTTGGCTGAGAGTTCGTTGCACCCTCCATACCAGCTTCCAGTTCGTCTATATGGGGCCAAAACCCGCCATATTCATGGGCGAGGGTCCATTCGGTGTTTTCATACCCCCAATAGATTCCCCATGCGCCGTTGTGGCTGAGATCTTGGATTACGTAACTGTGGTACTGATTTATAGGGACAGAGTCAGGCTGATCGTACTCGTAGTAATTTAAGTTGTTAGTAGACTCCGCCGCAAAGAATCGATGCTCCGAGCAGCAATCCATTCCGTTGCCGGCGACCTGTCCTGTCTCAACCCAACCTTCGCCGTTTGTGGATGCCCACATCTCGTTGGTGACGAATGCGCCTTTTTCCCAACCAGGTACATTGGCCGACTGCGAAGTAATGTCGGCAACGCCTCCATCTATGCATTCTGTCGAGCAACCAGCCATATGCCATTCCGCGAGGGCATAGCAATGGCTAGATTCGGTGCATTTCCATGTCGCCGCCTTTGCGGGTGCGACGGTTATCAGGCCAACCGCCATCATCGTGAGTACGCCTGCGGGCAGAGCGAACGGCGCCAGTTGGCTACGGATAGACATAGGTCCTTCTACCTCCCGTTTGGTGTTACAGAGGTCCAAGGGCGATATGGGTTGGCCATGTAGGCAATCCCATATAGTGAGTTTTTCGTATATTGCGAACACTCAACGTTTGGGCTGTGGTGCTCATAACCGGCAGGACTCTAGTTGCGCAACTGGTCCACTTGTTCAGAGCTGACCGCCCAATGTGGGTCTGTTAGACGAATAGAATGCGCCATGTTGGCTCTTTCCATCACCATCGAATGTGGAGTGCATAACAGTTCGCTCACAGCCACTACAGTGCGCGGAAGTCTCGTAGGCTAAGCGCCAACTGCAACTCTGCATCACACGTGTGAAGCAAGCGCTCAAGGCGTTTCTCGATGGCTCGGAGGCGCCGTTGGACCGTGTGTCGCTGCAGGCCCATGCTCGCAGCTGTCCCTGCCACGCTGCGCTGTGCTGCGAAGTAGGCACGGAGCGTGTCAACCAAAACCGTCTCGCCCGCTCTATGTCCGGCGAGCGGCGCCAGATAAACGTCCTCCAAGGACCTTGCGAGGGTGTCGTCCTGTAGAGCGGCTGCCAGCAACATCACCTCGGAATAGGACGTAATACCTCGGGACTTGTGTATCGCAACCAGAAGCGCTGCTTGTGCTTGCTGGTGGGTCAGACGCCATCCAGGTAGGCCCCGACTGGGCTCGCCAAGAGCGAGCAAGGTGCCGTCGACCTCAAGGGCTGTCAGCCGGGATATCACGTCGTCCAGTACCGGTCTACTGCGATTGCCGAGCCACGCCCAAACAGTCTTCTCGCCATGCTGGGCGAAGAGAAATTGACAATCAAAGCTGGCGGTGAGACCCCGAAAAATAGTGCGGGCACCCAAGCCCAAGGCTATAACGCCGACATGCCACACATCGGCAAACTCATAGTCAAATGCGCTCACATCGACCATCTCGTGAGAAAGCAGCTTCCGCACCCGCTCGGCCCGACGATGATCGGCGGTACGCAATGACTGCTCGACCTCAGCCTTGTACTCGCAGGAGACCGCAGTCATAAGCTCCGTTAGCAGTAAGCCCTGTATGTCCAGCGCGCAGCGCAACACCTGACCTGGCAACTGGTCGGCCTCCTCTATGAGAAACCCACAGAGGCACCTGTGACCAGTTACATAGCCGAGCAAAACCGTCTCTAGAGTCAGGCCACGCTGGGCTGCAAGGCGAGTCTGTAGGATCGCCACGGATGGAATGGTCCCTAACCACTCGTCGTCGTGCTCTATTGCCATGATCGCGTAGTCCAAGACTGCTGACACGACTGCACGCAATCCAGCTCGGTACTCGGTATCTCTGCCTGTCGGATCGGCGTCCGCATTAAGGCGCTCAAGTAGCACCGTCTCCATTTCCCCACGGCGTGACCGCAATCCTCTCCCCAGGCGAACGCGGAGTTCCATGCTGGATCCATCACTCATGAGCAAGAGTGAGGTCTCGTTGGCATTCTGGTCTGACGATCCTCCTTGCGAGGTTACCGAGGTAGAGTTGCCCAACTAACGGAATCCTACTGTTTGACGATATTTGAGTCCAGGTGTGGTCCGCGCGTTCGCCTAGAAATGTCTCCAGCTCGTTATCCCCTGGGCCAAGGGAAGGAAATCTCTGACCTGTGAGCCAGCCTTCCTGTCCGGCTATGCCTCCCAGCAACCCCTGCGGAAGCGCTCTGGCCTATGGCGGCAGCACACTGCCGACAGGCAAAAGACGCTTGCGACCGTCAGACCTTGCGGTGCTCAGGCACCCATGCGCCGTCGTCCTGGCGCGAGAAGTCCTGGAAGAGACCTGGAGCCTCGGTCTGCATGATGTGTGCGACCCGATCGAAGACGAGTCGCAGCTCCTCCTCGGCGCCCTCGGCCGTGCGCATCTCGATCACATGGCGCAGTGTGCGGGCATTGGCCGTCCAGATGATGTCGGTGCTCAGGCCGATCGGCGCCAGCCGGCGCAGCGCGGAGGTGACCTCCTTCTTGACGTGGAAAGGCACGCCCTCCTGGTCGATCCCCAGCTCATTCGCGGCGCTCACCTGCAGCTCCTCCAGCTGCTCCACGATGCTCACCACCTGCTCGCGGATCGGCTCCAGCGCCGGCGGTACACGAAAGCCGATGTCCGTCAGCCGCACGTAGCGCAGGCTCTCCTGGCTGAAGGCGGAGCCGGCGCGGTGGCGGACGAGCTCGTGGGTGAACACCCGACTGACGTTGCGCAGCGCGAACGACCAGTTGGCGTGCTCCATCACGCTTCCGTGGGCGCTGCGCAGGATGTTGGCGAAGTACTCGCGCTGATCGGTGCGCACCTTGGTGACGTTTGGATTCAGGCCCGGCTCCCAGCTGCGGTAGCACGCCCTCCCGCCGAACTCCACGATCAGCTCGCCGCCGTTGGGTGTTCCGTCGGCCTCCCCCAGACGGCGCTCCAGCCACGACTCGCCGCCGACGTCCCGCAGGTAGCCGCGCATCCCCTCGATGTCGATCGAGGGCCTTGCGATCAGGAAGACGGTCGGAGAGGTCTCGTGCATGGTGGCGGGCGATCCTACAGCCCCGGTCGGGCGTCCCTCCGTGTTCGGCTGCCCATGCCCATATGCCGCGCACCGCCGCGCACCCAATTGTCCTCCCGGCCATCGCGAGAACGTCCGCGGGGTGTCACATGCGACCACTACACTCGCGCTATGAGCACCGCGGACATCGATGGCGGGTCGCCCAACATCGTCCGGGCTCGCAACGTCAGTCGCCGCTATGGCGAGGGTGAGGCGGCTGTGGATGCACTTGTGGACGTCAGCGTGGGCTTCCCGAGCGGTCGCTTCGCGGCGATCATGGGACCGTCAGGATCGGGCAAGTCGACGCTGATGCACACGCTCGCCGGGCTGGACCGCCCGACTTCGGGGTCGGTCGAGATCGACGGTGTCGAGCTGGGCGACCTTGACGATCGCAAGCTCACACAGTTGCGCCGCGACCAGGTCGGGTTCATCTTCCAGACATTCAACCTTCTGCCGGTGCTCAGCGCCGAAGAGAACATCCTGCTGCCGCTGTCGATCGCCGGGCGCAAGCCCGATCGCGAGTGGCTTGACCGGCTGATCGACACGGTTGGCATTCGCGACCGTCTTCACCATCGCCCGGCCGAGCTGTCCGGTGGCCAGCAGCAGCGTGTCGCTGTAGCGCGCGCGCTCGTGTCGCGGCCCTCGGTGGTGTTCGCCGATGAGCCCTCAGGTAACCTCGACTCGAAGGCTTCCGACGACGTGTTGGGACTGCTGCGCCATGCCGTGGACGACTTCTCCCAGACGGTCGTGATGGTCACCCACGACGCGCACGCCGCGTCATTTGCCGACCGTCTGCTGGTGCTGGTGGACGGGCGCATCGCCCACGACGGGGAGGCGACGAGCGCAGAGCAGGCCTTGGACCTGATGAAGACCGTCGGCTGATGCCTGCTGCTCACGCGAGCCCGCCGGCGTGGGGCGCGACTGATGCTCCCGCTCGCCGGTCGTGCAACTCCCCTGGCGTGGGGGCGCGGCTGATGCTCGCCGGTCACGCAACTCTCTTGACACGGGCGCACGGCTGATGCTCGCGCTGGTCCTTAGAGGCTTCATGCAGCGCAAGCTGCGGGTGTTGCTCACAGGGATCGCGGTCGCGCTGGGCGTGGCCTTGATGGCGGGCACCTATGTGCTCACCGACACGATCAACCAATCCTTCGCCGGCATCTTCCAGACGGCCAACCGCGGCCACGACGTCGTGATCACGCCGACGCAAGTGCTTGGGCGCAACAGTGGCTCGGAAACCACGCCGATCACCGACACGATGCTCACGCGTGTGCGCGCCACGGCGGGCGTCAGTCAGGCCTCCGGCTCGATCTTCTCGCCGGGCACGTTCCTCGACGTGAACCGCAAACGGCTGACCAAGGGCGGGGCGCCCGCGTTCGTGGCCTCCGAGGTGCCCGCGCGCTTCAACTCGTTCACACCGGTTCAAGGCCGCTTCGCCTCGGGCCCGGACGAACTGGCGATCGACGAAGCCACCGCTGAGCGCGCCAAACTGAAGGTCGGCGGGCAGATGCTGGTCGCGGGCGGCTCCGCGTCGGCCAAGCGCTACACGATCGTGGGCATCGTCAAGTTTGGTGGCGGCGCGTCCTTTGGCGGTGCGGGCATCGCGGTCCTCACGCTGCCCGAGGCCCAGCGCGTGGTCGGTGAGCGCGGCGCCTTCGACCAGATCGACGTGGCCGGCAAGCCCGGTGTCACACCGGGCGACCTGCGCGACCGCTTGCGCGTCGTCCTGCCACGCACAGTGGACGTGCG
>Ga0210396_10003140_pt1 | contig 16596 bp, 13 predicted proteins | sample IncBWH17OmetaG_FD_155466 | JGI IMG/M metagenome (GOLD analysis project Ga0210396, IMG submission 155466) | Forest soil microbial communities from Barre Woods Harvard Forest LTER site, Petersham, Massachusetts, United States - Inc-BW-H-17-O ... | reverse complement strand
CTCTCGGTGTTCATCGTCGACATGCGCGAGGTGAAGGGCAAGGGACTGGAGATCCGCCCGATCCGCACCATGATGAACCACGCCACGACCGAAGTGTTCTTCACCGACATGCGGGTGCCTGCCGAGAACCTGATCGGCGAGGAAGGCAAGGGCTTTCGCTATATCCTGTCCGGCATGAATGCCGAGCGCATCTTGATTGCGGCGGAATGCGTCGGCGATGCCAAATGGTTCATCGCCAAGGCCTCGAACTATGCCCGGGAACGCGTAGTGTTCGGCCGGCCGATCGGCCAGAATCAAGGCATCCAGTTTCCGATTGCCAAGGCCTATGCGTCGATGCGCGCTGCTGAGTTGATGGTCCGGGAAGCCACCCGCAAGTATGAGGCGGGTCAGGATTGCGGCGCCGAGGCCAATATGGCCAAGATGCTCGCGGCCGATGCGTCCTGGGAAGCCGCCAATGCCTGTGTGCAGACCCATGGCGGATTCGGTTTCGCGGAAGAATACGACGTCGAGCGCAAGTTCCGCGAGACCCGGCTCTATCAGGTCGCGCCGATCTCGACCAATCTCATTTTGTCGTTCCTCGCCGAGCATGTGCTGGGCATGCCCCGCTCCTACTGAGAATCAAAGATGCTGCCACTTGAGGGACTGATCGTCATTGCCGTCGAACAGGCGGTCGCCGCCCCGTTCTGCAGCTCGCGGCTCGCCGATGCCGGCGCCCATGTCATCAAGGTGGAGCGGCCCGAAGGCGATTTCGCCCGCGGCTATGACGCCGCGGCAAAGGGACAAAGCAGCTATTTCGTCTGGCTCAACCGCGGCAAGGATTCCGTGGTCATCGACCTCGCCAGCCAAGAGGGCCGCGCCAGCCTGGAAGCGCTGATCGCCGGCGCCGACGTGCTGATCCAGAACCTCAAGCCGGGCGCGATGGACAGACTCGGCTTCTCGCTGGAGCGTCTTAAGGAGGATTATCCGGTGCTGATTTGCTGCACCATCTCCGGTTATGGCGATGACGGCCCCTACGCCGATCGCAAGGCCTACGATCTCCTGATCCAGGCCGAAAGCGGGCTTGCCTCGATCACGGGCGGACCGGAGGGCCCGTCGCGGGTGGGATTGTCGATCGTCGATATCGCCACCGGCGCCACCGCCCACGCCTCTATCCTCGAAGCCCTGATCGCGCGGTCACGCAGCGGCAAGGGCGCGGACATCCGGATTTCGATGTTCGACGTGATGGCCGACTGGCTGACGGTGCCGCTGCTCAACTCGGAAGCCGGTCATCCGCCGCAACGGATCGGCCTCGCCCATCCCTCGATCGCGCCCTATGGCGTGTTTCGTTCGAAGGACGGCAAGGACATCCTGATTTCGATCCAGAACGAGCGCGAATGGAAGAAATTATGCGCTGACGTGCTGGGTCAGCCTGACCTGCCCAACGATCCCAGATTTGCCACCATGGTCGAGCGCGTTCGCCATCGCCAACTGACCGACAAGACCGTCGGCGACAGCTTTGCGGCCATGACGCGCGACGAGCTGCTGAAGCGCTTGTCGGATGCCGACATCGCATTCGCCGAGGTCAACACCATGGCCGATCTCGCGCGTCACCCGCATCTGCGCCGCATCGAGGTGAACACGCCCAACGGGCCGCTGACCTATCCGGCGCCCGCCGCCATTGTCGTCGACCAGCCGCGTCATTATGGCGCCGTGCCCGGGATCGGCGAACATCCCTCCGAGACAGCCAAGCGTTTCCCCAAGGGAGCGAGTAAGGCAGCGGGTAAGGCAGCGAGCCAGCCATGACAGAAGCCATCGATCTCGTTCATCTCCGGCAATGGATCGGCCGCACCGAGGAAAGAACCGACGTCGTCACGGCCCACCTGGTGGCGGGATTGCGCTCGGTGCTGTTTCTCGATGTGGGTAAACCGAAAGACGGCGATGCCGCGCCATTCACCGCGCATTGGTGCCTGACGCTTCCTGTCGTGCCGATGTCGGAAGTCGGCCCCGACGGCCACCCCACCCGCGGCGGCTTCCTGCCGCCGGTGCCATTGCCGCGCCGGATGTGGGCCGGCGGCGAGATCAGCTTCATCGAACCGCTGCGGGTCGGCGACGTCGTGACGCGGACTTCGACCATCAAGGAAATAAATCTCAAGCCCGGCAGCACCGGCTTGCTGTGCTTCGTCTCGGTCGACCACGTCTTCAGCACGCCGCGCGGGGTTGCGACCCGCGAGCGCCATAACATCGTCTATCGCGAGATGCCCGCCGCCGGACAGAACGCCGCGCCAGTGAAGCCGCCGGCCGCGCCCGCGACCGCCCAGCATTCCGAACGGCATCTCGCCGATCCCGTGCTGCTGTTTCGCTATTCGGCGCTGACCTTCAACGGACACCGCATCCATTACGATCGCGATTACGTCACCAAGGTGGAAGGCTATCCCGGCCTGATCGTCCACGGCCCGCTACAGGCGGCGTTGCTGATTGAACTGGCGGCGAAACTGCATGGCGGCAAGGCCCCCGCGACATTCGTGTATCGCGGCCTCCAGCCGCTGTTCGACGGCAGCGAGTTCAGCGTCAACGCATCCGACATTTCGACCGGGCTCGACCTGTGGACCGCCAACGCCCAGGGCGAACCGACCATGCGGGGCACCGCGACGTGGTGAGACCCAGCCCGTCATTCCGGGGCGATGCAAAGCATCGAACCCGGAATCTCGAGATTCCGGGTCTGCTGCTAACGCACCATCCCGGAATGACGGAGTAGAGCATTTGTCCCGTAAATCCGTAAAAACCGCCGGAGCATCCGTCAGCGTCAAGGACGCGACGCTCGATCTGTTGCGCGCGTTCGGCATCAAAAAGGTGTTCGGCAATCCCGGTTCGACCGAATTGCCGTTCCTGAGCGACTGGCCCGACGATATCGACTATGTACTGGGCCTGCAGGAAGCCTCCGTGATCGGGATGGCCGATGGCTATGCCCAGGCCACCCGCAATGCCGGCTTCGTCAATCTGCATTCCGCCGCCGGCGTCGGCAACGCGCTCGGCAACATCTATACCGCGCACCGCAACCAGACCCCGCTGGTGATCACCGCGGGCCAGCAGGCGCGCAGCATCCTGCCGCTGCAGGCCTTTCTCTATGCCGAGCGCGCCTCCGAATTTCCGCGACCCTACGTCAAATTCTCGATCGAGCCGGCGCGGGCCGAAGACGTTCCGGCGGCGATCGCGCGCGCCTATTACGTGGCGATGCAGCCGCCGTGCGGGCCGACCTTCGTATCGGTGCCGATCGACGACTGGACCCGTCAAACGCAAACCGTAGAAGCCCGCAACGTCAGCAGGGAAATCGGTCCCGATCCCGACGCGATGAAGACACTGGCCGCGGCGCTCGCGGCAAGCCAGCGCCCGGCCCTCGTGGTCGGCCCCGGCGTCGACCGCGCGGAGGCCGTCGGGCTGATGGTACGCGTTGCGGAGAAAACCAAAGCCGCGGTCTGGGCCAGTCCATTTTCGGCGCGCTGCAGTTTCCCGGAACGGCATCCGCAATTCGCGGGCTTCCTGCATGCCTCGCCGGCGCAGCTCTCTGACACGCTTCGCGACTATGATCTGATCGTCGTGATCGGCGCGCCGGTCTTCACATTTCACGTCGAAGGCCATGCCTCGATCTTCGATGGCGCGGCGACGATCTTCCAGATCACCGACGATCCGACCGCGGCTGCGGCAACGCCTGTCGGCACCAGCATCATCGCCACCATGAAGCCGGCGCTGACCATGCTGCTGGAACTGCTGCCGCAGACCAAGCGCGCGATAGCGAAAGGCCGCGTCTTGCCGCCCGCGCCCGCCGCGAGCGATCCTATTCCGGTTGAATTCCTGCTGCACATGCTCTCGACCGCGATGCCTGACGATGCGGTGCTGGTGGAGGAAGCCCCCTCGCATCGACCGGCGATGCAAAAATTCATGCCGATGCGCGGACAGGACAGTTTTTACACCATGACCAGCGGCGGCCTCGGGTTTGGCCTGCCGGCCGCGGTCGGCATGGCACTGGGACGCCCCGGCATCCGAACCGTTTGCCTGATCGGCGACGGCTCGGCGATGTATTCGATCCAGGCGCTGTGGACCGCCGCGCAACGCAAGCTGCCGCTCACCGTCGTGGTCATCAACAATGCCGGCTATGGCGCGATGCGCTCGTTCAGCGAGGTGATGCAGGTACGCGATGTTCCCGGCCTCGATTTGCCGGATATCGATTTCGTCAAGATCGCGCAGGGACTCGGCTGCGACGCGGTGCGCATCAGCAAATCATCCGAGTTGGCGGGCGCGCTCCAGCGCGGTCTCGCCCATGACGGCACCAGCCTGATCGAGGTCATCGTGGATTCGTCGGTGCCGCTGCTGTATGCGCAGAAGAGGTAGGCGCGGGAACGATCCAAGCCGTCATTCCGGGACGATGCGAAGCATCGAGCCCGGAATCTCGAGATTCCGGGTTCGTGTCTTCGACACGCCCCGGAATGACGGAACTCACTTCCCGTATTCTTCGCGCATCTTCGCCTGGATCTTCGCCATGCCCGCGATCCAGCGGTCGTAATTCTCGGTCTTCTTGCGCATGTAGCCGGCGACCTGCGGGTGCGGCAGGATGACGAAGGTTTCCCGCTCGATTCCATCAAGCGCATCCTTTGCCACCTGCTCCGGCGTGAGATCGCCGTCGCCGGATTGCGGGCCTTTCGGGATCGACCGCAGCATGTTGGTGTCGACGCCCTGCGGACACAGGATCGACACCCGGATGCCATCGGCCTTGTGCGAGATCGCCAGGTTCTCGGCAAATCCTACCGCCGCGTGCTTGGTGGTCGAATAGGCCGGGCTTCCGACCTGCGAAAGAAGTCCGGCGGCGGAAATCGTGTTGAGGAAATAGCCGCCGCCGCGCGCCTTCATGCGCGGGATCAGATGCCGCGCGGCATAGACATGCGCCATGACGTGAATGGCCCAGCTCTTCGCCCACGGCTCATCGGATGTGCCGCCGGCATTCTCCGACATCGGATCGAACCCGCCGCCGATGCCGGCGTTCGAACAAAACAGCGCAATCGGACCAAACCGCCGCTCGGTTTCCTCGATGACATAACGGACGTCCTGCTCCTGGCCGACATCGCATTTGAATGCCACACCATCGATCGAAGCGGCGACCGCTTCCGCGCCGGCCAGATCGAGATCGGCGACTATGACTTTCGCGGCCCCGGCGCGATGAAAGGCCGCGCAGAGCGCCCGGCCGATGCCGTTGGCGCCTCCGGTAACAACCACGACCTGGCCTGCGACCTGCATTGTTACACCGGCGATTTGAAGAGCCTTAAGCCAGAACCAGATCGAGCACGGCCGTATAATGACAGGCCGCGCCCAAGAGCACAAAAGAATGCCAGATTACATTCTGAAAACGAAGCCGCTGCCATGCGTGAAAAATGACCCCGAAACTGTAGAGCATGCCACCGGCGATGATGAACCAGAACGCCAGCTGCGGCAGCGACGACAGCCCGGCATCATAGGCGATCAATCCGCTCCAGCCCATCGCCAGATAGAGACCCACCGATATCCGGTCGAAGCGGCCCGGGAAAAACAGTTTCAGCACGATCCCGACCGCCGCCACGCTCCAAACGCCAGCCAGCAACGACATCGCGAAGACGCGGTCCCGCAATTGGGCAAACACCGGCGTGTAAGTCGCGGCGATCAGAATGTAGATCGCGGAATGATCAAAGCGGCGCAGCAGCCATTTGCGTCGCGACACCGGCCAGAGATTATAGGCCGCCGAGAATCCCAGCATCGCGAGCAGGCCTACCGCGTAGACCGACACCGAGACGATCTCATAGGCGGAGGCGAAAATTGCAGCCAGCACGATCAGTACTGTGGCGGCAATCAAGCCGCTCAATACGCCGATGCCATGCACGATGCCATCGGCGATCAATTCGGCCCGGTCGTAATTCCAGCGCATGACGTCCACTGCCGCATGGGCCGAGGTCGAGGCGAGTTGCTTCAGTCTGAAGATGGTCATGGTGGCCCAGCAAGCGTCAAAATGGCGATACAAGATAACGCCAGGAGGTCAAAGGACCATAAAACCCCAATAGCGTCCGAAGTGTGAAACTTGATTTTGGCCCGCCAATCGCCACTTTCCAAACAGTTATTTCGCCGATTGCCTCCGCAAACCGAGCTTTTCACGCCCGCATGGCCCTCCGTTTTTCCGATATTGTCGAGGAGGCGCGCCTGACGGCGCGGGCGCTCAGGGACTATGGCGATGCCTTTTTCAATCCGACGGTTCGGCTAGGCGTCACCGGACTGTCACGTGCCGGAAAGACCGTGTTCATCACGGCGCTGATTCATGGCCTCAGCCGCGGCGGCCGCTTTCCTGTTTTCGAGCCGTTCGCGACCGGGCGGATCGCCCGCGCCCGGCTTGAGCCGCAGCCGGACGATGCGGTGCCGCGTTTCAACTATGAGGGCCATGTCCGCACCCTGATCGAAGCGCGCCGCTGGCCGGACTCCACGGTCGATATCAGCGAGCTTCGGCTCGTCATCGACTACCAGCGGCGGAGCGGCGCGGATCGCACGCTGACGCTCGATATCGTCGACTATCCCGGCGAATGGCTGCTCGATTTGCCGCTGCTTCACAAAAGTTACGAGCAATGGTCGCATGAAAGTCTCGCGCTGTCGCGCGAGCAGCCCCGCTCGGCGCTCGCGACGCCGTGGCACGCGCATCTTGCGACGTTGAACGCCTCTGGCCGCGAAGACGAACAGGCCGCGCTCGCTGCCGCGCGGCTGTTCACGGATTATCTGCGCGCCTGCCGCGATGAGCGTTTTGCGATGAGCCTGCTGCCGCCGGGCCGTTTCCTGATGCCGGGCAATCTTGTGGGCTCGCCGGCGCTGACCTTCGCGCCGCTTGATCTGCCCGATGATGGCGTAGCGCCGGAGGGATCGCTGTGGGCGATGATGGTCCGGCGTTACGAGGCCTACAAGGACGTGGTGGTCCGGCCGTTCTTCAGGGATCATTTCTCACGGCTCGATCGCCAGATCGTGCTGGTCGATGCGCTCTCGGCGTTCAACGCGGGACGGGAGGCGCTGGCGGATCTCGAGGCAGCGCTGGCGGGAATCCTAGATTGCTTTCGGATCGGCCGCAGTACGCTGCTCAGCACCCTGTTCCGGCCGAGGATCGACCGGATATTGTTCGCCGCCGCCAAGGCCGATCATCTGCACCATTCGAGCCATGATCGCCTGGAGGCGGTGTTGCGGCGGGCCGTCGCCAAGGCCGTCGCCCACGCCGAGGATACCGGCGCGCAGATCGACGTTGTCGCTTTGGCCGCGGTTCGCGCCACCCGCGAGGCGACGGTCGCGCGCGGCCGCGAAAAATTGCCCTCCATCCTGGGCACGCCTGCCTCAGGCGAGATCGCCAACGGCGAGACCTTCGACGGCAACACCGAGGTCGCGACCTTTCCGGGCGATCTGCCGCTTGATCCCGAGCAACTGTTCACGGGCGACACCGCGTTTCGCGGCCTCTCCAGCGCTGCGGCCGACAAAGCCGATTTTCGCTTTCTGCGGTTTCGGCCGCCGCAGCTCGAGAACGAAGGGCCGGACGGCCCGGCGCTGCCTCACATCCGCCTTGACCGCGCCCTCCAGTTCCTGATCGGAGACAAACTGCAATGAGCGAGCGCTCCCAGCATCGGCGGCCGGCGACTTTCAAGCTCGACGATCCCGGCGTGATCGTGATGGATCCGGATGACGCCAGCAGTCCGCCCCGCGGCACGGTCCACATCACGCCGGAAACCGACCCTGCGCTGCTGCCGGTCCCGATCGAGGCGCCGGCCCTTCCCGTGCAACGGGGATTCCGCTGGGGCGCGGTGTTCTGGACCGCGATCTGCGGCCTGGTGCTGCTCGGTACCGGGCTTGGCGTAACTCATCTGATCGAGGATCTGTTTGCGCGCAGCGAGGGCCTCGGCCTGCTCGGACTGGCTTTCGCCTTTGTCGCCACGCTCGCGCTTGTCGTCGTCAGCGCGCGCGAAGCGCTCGGGTTGGCGCGCCTGGCGACCATCGAGAAGCTGCATCAGCGCGCGGCCGCGGTACTCTTGAGCGACGATCGTACCGAGAGCCGGGCGATCATGCAGGATCTCCTGAAGGTGGCGCACCAGAACCCGCAACTGGCGCGGGCCCGCGCCACGCTGATAGGTCATGCCGACGATATCATCGACGGCGCCGATTTGATTCGATTGGCTGAGCGCGAGTTGATGACCCCGCTCGATCAGGAGGCGCGCCGCCTGATCTCGTCGGCCGCGCAACGGGTCTCGATCGTCACCGCCGTCAGTCCGCGCGCCGTGATCGATGTTCTCTTTGTATTTGCCGCGTCGCTGCGTTTGATCCGGCAGTTGGCGCGGCTCTATGGCGGACGGCCGGGCGCGCTCGGCATGATCCGGCTGATGCGCCATGTCATCGCGCATGTCGCCATCACCGGCGGCATGGCCGCGAGCGACAGCCTGATCCAGCAAGTGCTCGGCCATGGCCTCGCGGCGAAATTGTCGCAACGGCTCGGCGAAGGCGTGCTCAACGGCCTGCTTACCGCGCGGCTCGGCCTTGCCGCCATCGACGTCACCCGCCCGCTGCCCTTTACCGCCTTGCCGCGGCCAGCCCTCGGCGATCTTGCCAAGGACCTGCTGCTCAAGCGCGACGCTAGCGAATGACTATTGAACCAAGGTGGCGATAACGAAGCCCCGGTCATCCCGCCACGTTCGGGGATCGCCCGCCAGCACGCGCCAGCTATAGAGCGGTGAATCCGGCGGCGGCGAAAGTTCTGGCGTCCAGCCGGTCAGTTTCTCCAGCGCATAGGTGTCCATGACGCTGCCGCGCCAGCTCCGCTCGACCCGTTCGAGCGGCTCCCTGATCGCCGTTATCGAAGCCCAGAACGAATTGGTGTTGCTGTTGTCGGGCTCGCGCCCGACATAAAGGCCGGTGTGACCCCTGATTAAATTCATGCCGGGATCGCGAAAGCCGAGATAGCGCCCGCGCTCGTTGATCTGGATCACCGGCACGCGATCCCCGAAAAACCAGCGCAACATGGCGTAGGTCCGGTAATCCGTGGTCGCGATCCAGGTCGCACCGGTTTTTTGCAGCTCGGCCTGCGCCCTGTCCACGATCTGCTCATAACCCGCTTCGCCGCCGCCCGGGTCGGCCCTGCCCATCAGGTTCCAGGGGGTCACAATATAATAGAAAAAAACCACGACCACGAAGGCGATACCGGACCCAATCGCCGCCAACGACCACGAGACCGCCGATTTGACCATCGCCGGCCGGCCTTCGCGTTGCAGCATCGTGATGTTGATGGCGGCGGCGGCAAATCCGATCGGCCACATGAACATCGGCCAGGTGTCGCCGACCCGCAGCGTCAGCGATCGCCAGAAGAAATAGCCGAATGGAACGATGACGCAGGTCGACAGCAGGATGGCGATCGCGTCAAACCGGCGATATCCCCGCCACGCCGTTGTCGCCAGCGCCGACAAAACCACCGGAAGCGAGATGAATCCGACCAGCCCGAATTGCAGGCCGATAAAATCGCCCACGGTGCGAAGCGACCATCCATGGATCGCGGTTGCGCGCACGAACTGGAATCGGAACGACGCCCAGTCATGCCCGGCATTCCAGATCAGGACCGGCAGGAACAGCGCGATCGCGATCAGCGCCGCAAGCCACGGATAGGGGCTGCGCAGCCAGCGCCCGCGCCAATCCGGCACCAGCATGAAGGCCAGCACGGCCGGGATCAACATCACGGCGGTGAATTTCGACAATAGCGCCAGCCCGCCGAACACGCCTGCGGCCAGCCACCAGCGCGCATCGCCGCTTTCCCAAAGCCGGATCAGCGCCCATACCATGGCGGTGGCAAACGGGATCAGCGCGACATCCGGCGAGACCTTGGCCATCAGCAGGCCGTAGTAGAGTGCGGCTTCCGGCAACAGCAGCACGATCACCACCGCGCGGAGGTCATGCGTCACGCGCCGGACGATATCGGCGAGCAGCAGTTGCGTGACCAGCATCGCCAGGATGCCGGCAAACCGGACCCCCAAATTGGTGTCGCCGAAGATCGCAGTGCCGAAACGAATGAACCAGGCGATCATCGGCGGGTGATCGAGGAAGGAGAGCACATTCTCCTTGGACCAGGTCCAGTAATAGGCCTCATCCGTGCGCAGATCGAGCAGGCTGGCGTAAGTCAGCCGCAACGCCGTCATGGCCGCGATCAGCGCGGCAACGGCAAGCCATTGCCGAAGAGCAGAACTGTCCGGTTTGGGGAGGCTGCGAGCGGGCGAAGCAATCGTCACGAGGCTTTTTCCTCGACTCGCCGGGAGGTGTCAACTTGAGACGATCTCAATCCTCGTCCCGGGCGAGGCCAGCAAAGATGCGCGCTCACGGAATTAAACCCCCATTATCGTGGTCTATTGTATTATTCGATGGAATCGCATGACCGAACCCAGCCGGACCCAGTTCGAAAAGTTCATTCGCGGCATCAGCGTCCGGCAGATCCGTATGGCCTGCGGGCTGGTGCTGTTCGCCTATCTGGTCAGCCATTTTCTCAACCACGCGCTCGGCAATATTTCGCTGGATGCCCTTGCCGTCGGTGTCCATTACCACATCCTGTTCTGGCAGTTTCTCCCGGTCGCGATCATCTTTTACGCCGCCGCGCTGGTCCACGCCGGTCTCGGGATCTGGGCGCTCTATCAGCGCCGGCAGTTTAGCTGGAAGGCCATGGAGCCGCTCCAGCTCCTGCTCGGATTGAGCATCCCGATGCTGATCATCTCCCACATTACCGGTGTTCGGCTCGGCCGTGCGCTTTTCGGGATAGATAAGCTCTACCCGCAGGTGTTCTACGCGGATTGGGTGGTCGCGCCGTCGAAGATGTGGATGCTGTTCGCCCTCCTGATCATCGCCTGGATCCATGGCTGTATCGGTCTTTATTTCTGGCTGCGGATGAAAGCGTTCTTCAAGCGCACTGCACCATTTCTGCTCGCCGCGGCGGTACTGGTTCCGACGCTGGCGATGCTCGGTCTCTATCAGGGCGGACGAAGCGTCATTCAGCAAGGTGCCAGCGCTGCATGGCGGGCGGAAAATTACTCGCAGCGCAATGCCGGCACGCCGGCGCAACAGGGCGTGCTGGGAAGCATCGTGGATTATTTCCTGATCGGCTATTTCGGCCTGATCGGATTTGCCGTCGCGGCACGGGGAGCGCGCGCCCTCCACGAACGCCGCGGCGGTATGATCTCGCTGTCCTACGGCAATGGCAGGACGATTCGGGTGCCGAAAGGCCTGAGCGTGCTCGAGGCGAGCCTGCGTTATCGGGTTCCGCATGCCAGCGTCTGCGGCGGACGCGCACGCTGCTCCACCTGCCGCATTCGGGTGATCGGAGACTGCACGTCGCTGCCGGCGCCATCCCAGCGGGAGGCCTTCGTGCTCGACCGCGTCGGGACCAACGCAGATCCGGCGATCCGCCTCGCCTGCCAGCTCAGGCCCGAGGCTGACCTGTCATTCTTCCAGATATTTCTGCCGCACACCACCGCCGCCGGCGCGACTTCAGCCCCAACGCACATCGGCGAGGAGCGCTATCTGGTCAGCATGTTCGTCGATATGCGCAGTTCGACCCAGCTTGCGGAAAACCGGTTGCCGTTCGATACGGTTTTCATCGTCAACCGATTTCTAAGCGCGGTATCGCAGGCCGTGATCGAATGCGGCGGTCAACCCAACCAGTTTCTCGGCGACGGGCAATTGGCCCTGTTCGGCCTTCGCACCAGCCGGCAAAATGCCTGCCGGCAGGCACTCGAGGCGGCGGCCATGATCGGCGCCAATGTCGCCGAGTTGAATCAATTTCTCAAACACGATCTGCGCGAGCCGATCCGCTTCGGCATCGGCATTCACGGCGGCGAAGTGATCGTCGGTGACATCGGTTACCGCGATCACATGGTGTTCACCGCGCTCGGCGACGCGGTCAATGTCGCGGCACGGCTGCAGGACATGACAAAGAGCGCCGGATGTGAGGCCGTCGTATCGGAAGAGGTTCGCACGACCGCTGGCTTGCCGGCCGATGCCTTGCCGCAACAGCAAGTCGAAATCCGCGGCCGCACCGAGCCGATGATTGTGCGCATCGTCGCGAGCACGAAGACGCTGTCTCCGCTGACCGACGCGGCTTAGAGCATTTTCGGATTCGCTCGAACCGTCACCACTGCTCCGGGGCCTCATGGTTCGAGACGCGCAAGGTGCGCTCCTTCATCGTGAGGGTCCGAGACCTAGCGGCACGCCATCGCGTGTGACCTGGAACACGTCTGAACAGCCATTCAGGAAATTGTCGCCGCATCGCGGGTGGTTTTCTCGAACCCGCATGCTCAGTGACACGACTGATGGGCGATGGGTGGGACTGTAACGATCAACCCGCGCCACCGAACACTCTCAAGGCGCACATTCGAGGAGAACGACCATGTTACGCAAATTGAGTCTCGCACTTGTTGCCGCGGCTTCCCTCAGCGCCATGGCGCTGGCTCCCTCCGCTGCTTCCGCCCATCCGGGCTGGGGCGGTGGATGGTTTCACGGCTTTCATCACCACTTCGGCGGCTTCGGTATCGGCTACGCCGGCTATGACGACGGCGGATGCTATGTGACGCGCCGCGTATTCACCCCGTTCGGCTATCGCCTGCGCACCATTGATGTCTGCGAGTGATCGAACCGCGGCTTGAATAAAAACTCCGGCCATCTTGCGGATGACCGGAGCTTTCTCACAAGCCGACGAACGAAACTGGTCAGCCAGTTATCGGCTAGTTAAAAGTATTGTCGTAGGCGGGACTGTCATAGTAGCCGTACGAATCGCCGTAGTAATAATCGGGGGCATCATAGTAACCATACGCCCCGCCCAGCACCGAGCCCGCGATCAAGCCGGCCGCGATCCCGGGTCCGATGCCTCCGCCACCGTAGCCACCGCCGCGGAAGCCTCCACCCGCGAAGTGAGCGCCGCCGCCGTGAAAGCCTCCGCCATGGAAACCTCCGCCGCCATGACCGCCTCGGGCGAGCGCCGGCGATGCCGCCGCGAGCGAAACTGCAAGACATATCGCGCCTAAAGTTTTGAATTTGGTCACGCTATTTCCTCCATCGATAAATTGAACACGGAGAGGAAACGGGGCGTTTGCCCGATTGTTCCGAACATCGCCCGGATGAGGAAGCTTTCATCTTCGCGCGCGCAAGCGAATCGAGCCCTCGACGGTCCGGAATTAACGATTGAGATGACGAATTAACGATTGAGATAACGATCGCAATGCTTCCTCGCATGGCTGCGTTGCCCCCGGGGCGTCGATGCCGTGGAACGTTAAGATTCGACCGCCCTCGTCATCGCAAAATTAACACTGATCGGTTGCGGTCACGCACTGCTCACGTAAAGTCTACTGGGGTCACAAGCGCGTATGCTTTATGGTATCGGCATTAGCGGAATTTGATTCCGGCGACATTTGCCGAAGTACGAACAACAGTCATGAATATTAACGCCAGTCCCGCGCAAGACGCGCGCGATGTGAGACTCGATCTGTTTCTTGGAATTGCGAACTGGTTCCTGTTTCTGGATCACATTCCTGATAACGTCGTGAGCTGGATCACAATCAGGAATTTTGGATTCAGCGGCGCTGCGGACGTTTTCGTCTTCATCATCGGCTATACCGCCTCGCTTACGTACGCCGGCATCATGCTGGAGCGCGGCACCCTCGTCGGCGTCACCAGGATATTCAAGCGCGCATGGCAACTCTATGCCGCCTATATCGTCCTGTTCGCGATCTACATTGTCACGATCGGCGATGTCGCGGCACGCTATGCCGCTCCCGAGATCTTCTACGTATTCAATATCGCCGGCCTGGTCGACCAGCCGATCCGGATCATCGGCCACGGGCTGTTCCTGCAATCCAGGGTGCTGAACCTCGACGTGTTGCAGCTCTGCGTCCTGTTGATGGGATGCTTTCCCGCGGTGTTATGGATGATGCTGTGCAAGCCAGGCTTTACGATGGCCGCATCCATCGTGCTGTATTTTGCTGCCCACACCTTCGAATGGAATTTGTCGTCCTATCCCGATGGTGTTTGGTATTTTAATCCATTCTGCTGGCAACTTCTTTTTGTGTTTGGCGCCTGGTGTGCGCTCGCCAGGAAGAGCTGGTCCTTTCTCAAATCGCCGACCCTGTTCTATCTCGGTATCACTTATTTGATCTTTGCGCTCGTGATGACGATGGCGGGGCGTTTCCCCGAATTCGGAACCATGTTCCCGAGCTGGTTGGTCGACGCCTTCAATCCCAACGACAAGATCAATCTGGCGCCATATCGCGTTTTGCATCTGGTCGTCATCGTGTTCCTCGCGGCGCGATTTCTGCCGAAGGACTGGCGCGGACTGCAATGGCCGATCTTTCAGCCTCTCATCATCTGTGGCCAGCAAGCGCTTTCGGTATTTTGTGTCGGTGTCTTCCTCGCTTTCGCCAGCCGTCTGGCCCTGATGACCAGTTCGGGCTCGCTGACCGCGCAGATTTCCGTCAGCGCTTTCGGCATGGCCATCATGACGCTGGTCGCCTGTTACATTTCCTGGTCGAAACGGCAGGATCATCCGCTTCCAGGCCGGGCACTTCGAAAGCCCTCGGTGAAAGTTGCTGACCGGACATTGTTGGCGAGCGATCCCGGATAAACGCGCGTTCACGCGGCCTGCGGTCCAGGATTTTGACTTAAATTGAACCGTATGGTCGCAATTCGCGGGCCTGCATGCGCCGAGCTTTCCCAAACCAAAGAACTTAAAATGCCGCCTTCAGAGGCGCTCATCAGGGCAAATGCTCGCCAAACACGAAAAAACGGCAAATGCGCCGCGATAATGATCGTTTTCCGCCAGAATCCCGATGTCGTTTGAGCTATCAAGCGCGCCCCATACCGCGTATCCTGCGCAGATCGGACATGCCGGTTTGCGGGGATCGGCAGTTCGTTTTTATTTTTGATCCCGCGGAGACGACGCGATGGCTAAAGGTACTGTGAAGTGGTTCAACGCGACCAAGGGTTTTGGTTTCATCCAGCCCTCGAGTGGCGGCAAAGATGTTTTTGTTCATATTTCGGCGGTCGAGAAAGCCGGGCTTTCGACGCTCAACGAAGGACAAACGGTCGAATACGAAGAAGTTGCCAATCGGGGCAAGACCTCGGCCGAGAACCTCAAGGTTTGATGCGCGAGCACGGTCGATAGCGGCGCACTCTCGGACGCAATCCGGGAGTGGGGTCCAACAAGATCTCAAAAAAACAAAGCTCAACTGGCAAGAGTGTGAACCGCTCTTGCATCTATTTGAATCGGCGCAGAATGCGCTGGTTCGGCCGCCCGGTCCCGTTGATCCATTTTACAACGGTCGTGACATCCGGCGGTGGTAACGCGCCGCGCGGCATGGTTTTGCATCCGGTCGCGGCTCTATATTTAAAGCGTTTTCTTCACGCGAACCGGTATCCACTTCGCTCGAAAACGCTCTTAAATTATCAAGAGCGCATGATCTCTCCGCCAAACCGGTGATACCCTTAAGGCCGCGGCCGGGCTTAAGCTTGGGCTGATCGTGCGCCAGGGCATGCCATGAAATCCGACCCCGCCTCCATTCCCTTGTTCACGGCGCCCTACGCGCCGGACGATGGCGCGATAGCGGCCCGGCTGCTCGCATCGGCATCGTTGAGCGCGACGCAGGACAAGCGCATCGACCGCACCGCCGCGCGCCTGATCGATGCTATTCGCGCCAATGACGACCGGCTCGGCGGCGTCGAAGACATGCTTCGCGAGTTCGCGCTTTCCACCAAGGAAGGCCTCGCGCTGATGGTGCTGGCGGAAGCGCTGTTGCGTGTACCTGATGCCAAAACGGCCGATCGGTTCATCGAAGACAGGCTCGGCGAAGGCGACTTCGTCCACCACGAGACCAAATCCAGCGCGTTCCTGGTCAATGCCTCGGCGTGGGCGCTCGGGATGTCGGCCCGCGTGATTCAGCCCGGCGAAACCCCGCAAGGGACGATCGGGCGGCTCGCAAAACGTTTGGGCGTGCCAGCGGTACGCGCCGCGACCAGGCAGGCGATGCGGCTGATGGGGAGCCATTTCGTGCTGGGCGAGACCATCGAAGCCGCGTTGGCGCGCGCGGAGCCGCATTCGAAGAGGACCGCGCGCTATTCCTTCGACATGCTCGGCGAAGGCGCGCGCACCGCCGCCGATGCGACGCGCTATTTCAACTCCTACGCCAGCGCGATCGACACCATCGGCCGCGCCGCCGATCAACGGCCCCTGCCCGACCGGCCCGGCATCTCGGTCAAGCTCTCCGCCCTGCATCCGCGTTTCGAGGCGCTGGGACGTCAACGGGTGATGACGGAACTGGTTCCGCGGCTGATCGATCTGGCCCGCCGGGCCCGGGCGCATGATCTGAATTTCACGGTTGATGCCGAGGAAGCGGACCGGCTGGAATTGTCGCTGGAGGTGATCGCTGCCGCGTTCAGCGACGCATCGCTCAAAGGCTGGGACGGTTTTGGATTGGCGATCCAAGCCTATCAGAAGCGTGCGGGTGATGTAATCGACTATATCGACGCGCTCGCGCGCGCGCAGAACCGGCGGATGATGGTGCGCCTTGT
>Ga0210396_10003139_pt1 | contig 16598 bp, 14 predicted proteins | sample IncBWH17OmetaG_FD_155466 | JGI IMG/M metagenome (GOLD analysis project Ga0210396, IMG submission 155466) | Forest soil microbial communities from Barre Woods Harvard Forest LTER site, Petersham, Massachusetts, United States - Inc-BW-H-17-O ... | reverse complement strand
GGGAATTACCGGGATTCAAAGAAGCATCGGTTTGGATGATATCGTCGATCAGCCGTCCATTCGTGGCGCGAAGGGTTCGTCCAAGGGCGCTCACCACGCCGGCCGTCACCGTATGCTGGAGTCCCAGGGGATTTCCAATGGCGATGGCGATCTGTCCTGGCTGCAGGGTCTCGGAGTCGGCGAAAGAAAGTGCTTTCAACCCGGATACGTCGATCTTGAGCACGGCGATATCCGTGGAGGGGTCGGCGCCTTTGAGTTCCGCGGCCACTGTTCGGCCGTCGGCCAGCGAGACCCGGATGTCCCTGGCATTCTCGATCACGTGATTATTCGTGACAACGAAGCCGTCGGTGGAGATGATGAAGCCCGAGCCGGAGGCCGGCGCCAACTGTGGCTCTTTAGGTCCTCGCCCCGAGCGCCCGTCCGGCTTCCGCCGGTCATCCGCCGGTTTTTGTACCTGTATGTGTACGACAGCCTCCGCGACCTGTCCTACTACCCCGGTGATGGTCCGGGAGTAGCTGTCCAGCAGCTCCTCATCGCGGCGGGGTGCATAACTGATAAAATTAGTTTGGATTTCCATCCTGTTGCGACGGCAAAATACCGACCAGTTTTTTTTGACTGCCACAGTGGCACGGAAGCCGGACGGGCGCCGACGGTCCGGCGTGGGGGGCGGATGAAAAATCGTTACCTTAGTCTCGCACAAACGATTGTACTATTATGACGAAGCTAGGAAACTACGTTACCGGTAGCTGGATCACCGGCGACGGCGAAGGACAGACTTTGTTCAATGCGTTCAACGGCGAGCCTATCACGCAGGCCAGCACCAAAGGACTGGATTTCGGCGCTGTCCTGGATTATGCCCGCGGGACGGGCAATCCGGCGCTTCGCCGGATGAGTTTTCACGAGCGGGGCCGGATGCTAAAGGCCCTCGCGCTGCATTTGCGGGAACATCTCGAAAAATTTTACCGGATCAGTTTTCTCACCGGCGCCACCCGCGCCGACAGCTGGATAGACCTGGAGGGGGGCATCGGGAACCTGTTTTCCTATGCTTCGCTCAGGCGCAAATTCCCGGATGAGCCCTTTTGCCCGGACGGCGAGGGTATGTCCCTGGGTAAGGCGGGTACTTTTATGGGCCAGCACCTGCTGGTTCCCAAGGAAGGGGTGGCCATTCATATCAACGCCTTTAACTTTCCCGTGTGGGGAATGCTGGAAAAGATCGCCGTCAATCTGCTGGCCGGGGTGCCCGCCGTGGTCAAGCCGGCTACGGCAACCTGTTTTTTGACGGAGGCGGTCGTCCGCGAGATCGTGGCGTCCGGCATCCTTCCCGCCGGCGCTTTACAGCTCCTTTGCGGGAGCGCCGGCGATCTGCTGGATCATGTCACATCCCAGGACGTCGTCACCTTCACGGGGTCGGCGAGCACCGGTCTGCAGCTCAAAGCCCATCCCGCGATCCTAAGGGAAAGTACCCCGTTCAATATGGAGGCCGACTCGCTCAACTGCCTGGTGCTGGGGGAAGACGTCGGGCCCGGGATGCCGGAATGGGATCTTTTTATAAAGGAGCTGCGCAAGGAGATGACGGTCAAGGCCGGGCAGAAATGTACAGCGGTCCGACGAATCTTTGTCCCGGAAAACCGCCTCGAGGAAGCCCAAAAGGCCCTGATCCAGGCGTTGGCGCAGACCATCATTGGCAACCCGGAAAACGAAAAAGTACGGATGGGCCCGTTAGCAGGGCAGGCACAGCGGATAGAGGTCCGGGCGCAGGTGACGAAACTGCTGGCTTCTTCCCAGCTGATCTACGGCGCGCTCGACAGCGTCAAATTGCTGGACGGAGATGCCGACAAGGGAGCCTTTCTCAGCCCCCTGCTGTTGTTGAACGAACGGCCTTTCGACAGCGAGGAACCCCATGCCATCGAGGCCTTTGGTCCCGTGAGCACCCTCATGCCATACAAAACGCTGGATGCGGCGATCGCTTTATCGAAAAAAGGCAAGGGGTCCCTTTGCAGCTCCATCGTGACGGCCGATCCGGCTATCGCGCGCGGCTATGTCCTGGGCGCCGCGACCCATCATGGCCGCATCCTGATCCTCAACAGCGAATGCGCCAAAGAAAGCACCGGCCATGGCAGCCCGTTGCCGTTACTGGTACATGGAGGCCCCGGCAGGGCCGGCGGCGGGGAAGAGATGGGCGGTATCCGTGGGGTAAAGCATTATATGCAGCGGGTGGCGGTACAGGGCTCTCCTTCCATGATCACCGCGGTGACCCACGTCTATCAGCCGCATGCCCGGCAGACGATCGAAGAAAAACATCCTTTCCGGAAATATTTTGAAGAATTACAAATAGGCGATACGGTTATCACGCACAAACGCACTGTCACAGAAGCAGACATTGTTAACTTTGCCAATATAAGCTGGGATCACTTTTATGCTCATACGGACCACACCTCTCTGACGGAAACCTTGTTTGAAAAGCCTGTCGCCCATGGATATTTTATCCTCAGCGCGGCAGCCGGTCTTTTTGTCGACCCCGGCAAGGGTCCTGTGATGTTGAACTATGGCCTGGAGGAATGCCGTTTTCTCAAGCCCGTTTATGCCGGCAGCACTATTGGCGTAAAGCTGACCTGTAAGGAAAAGATCGCACAAGAAAAAAAAGAAGAAAAAGATCTGCCGAGGGGCATCGTAAAATGGTATGTGGACGTTTATGATGAAACGGGGGAAAGTGTGGCGATAGCCACCATCCTTACGATGGTACAGCGGAAACCCTGAGGTAGATCCTGAATCAAAAAACAATAAATCGCATGCTCCGAGAAATCAAGGACGGCTATGTAAAGGCCGAACGACACAATGGCATAATGACGGTCGAGTTCTATCATCCTCAAAGCAACTCACTTCCCGGCCCTTTACTCGAGGCGCTTACTCATGAGATCCACAGTGCGGGTCACGATCATGACAGCCATGTGATCGTCCTCCGGAGTGCGGGGGAGCGGGCTTTTTGCGCGGGGGCTTCCTTCGAAGAGCTGATGGCCATCGAGACGGCGGAACAGGGGTTACAATTCTTCAGCGGGTTTGCCCATCTCATCAATGAAATGCGGAAATGCCCTAAGATGATCATCGTCCGTCTCCAGGGCCGATGTGTCGGGGGAGGAGTAGGGATTGCCGCCGCCGCGGATTATGCCATTGCCGCGGAGGGCGCGGATGTGAAGCTGAGCGAGCTGGCCATCGGTATCGGGCCTTTTGTCGTCGGGCCTGCCGTGGAGCGGAAGATAGGTCTGGCCAATTTCAGCAGTCTGGCGATCGACTCCACGATGTGGCGGGATGCGGAGTGGGCCAGGAGAAGGGGTTTATATGCAGAATTGCACAGTCATGTCACCGATATGGACGAGTCGATCAACCGGCTGGCGGGTCAGCTCGCGCATTCCAGCCCCGAGGCCATGACCCAGTTAAAACAATGTCTCTGGAAGGGGACCGAGCATTGGGACCATTTGTTGCTGGAGCGTGCGGCGATGAGCGGACGGCTGGTGCTGAGTCCTTTTGCAAAGGCCGCCATTCAAAAATTCAAAAAGAAATAGAGCCGCGGCTCAAAAGGTTAGGGCGGCCTCGGGGCCGGCCCGATATTAAAGGTCGTCGTACTGGTAGATCGGATCTAAGGTGGACTGCGCATCCATATCGAACACCGGCTTGATCAGCCCGTCCTTTAGTCCATAGACCCAGCCATGCAGCTGCGGCCGCTGTTCCTGTTTCCAGGCCCGCTGGATGATGGAGGTCTTGGCGAGATGCGTCACCTGCTCCTTCACGTTGAGCTCGGTGAGCCGGTCGGCACGTTTTTCGAGGTCTTCGATGGCATCGAGCTCCTGGCTGTATAAACGGTAGACGTCCTTGATATTCCGCAGCCACATATTCAGCACATATTTGTAGTCGTGGTTGGTCATCGCGGCCTTGACGCCGCCGCAGCCGTAGTGACCACAGACGATCACGTGATTAACTTTGAGATGATTCACGGCAAAGTCGAGCACGCTGAGCAGGTTCACGTCCGTGTGGATCACCATATTGGCGATATTACGATGGACAAAGATCTCCCCCGGCTGTGTACCCGTTATCCTGTCCGCGGGCACCCGGCTGTCGCTACAGCCGATCCACAGGAATTCCGGCGTCTGCAGTTTGGCGAGCCGTTCGAAATAAGCCGGATCGACGGCTTTTATCTCCGAAGCCCAGGCCTTGTTCTCCAGTAATAGCTTCTCTATTGGTGTCATGATGTGTATCCTAAATATTTAACCCCCCGTCGACGGTGATGACCTGACCGGTGAGATAGCTGCTGAGATCGCTGGCCAGGAAAAGCGTGGTATTGGCGATCTCTTCGGCCCGGCCAAAACGACCCAGGGGAATGCCTTCCAGGAATTTCTTTGCGCTATCGCCTTCTTTGAGGTAGTGGGTCATATCCGTTTCTACAAAACCGGGAGCGATAGCGTTGCAACGAATATTGCGGCTACCCAGTTCCTTGGCTACCGACATCGTAAAGCCGAGGATACCGGCCTTGGAAGCGGCATAACTGGCCTGGCCCGCGTTGCCGCTGACGCCCACGATCGAGCTCATATTGATGATGGAACCTTTTTTTGCCTTCATCATGGGCTTGATCACCTGCTTCGTCATATTGAAAATGCTCGTGAGATTGGTATTGATCACATCATCCCATTGTTCGGGAGAGAGCCGGAGCAGGAGGTTATCCTTGGAGATGCCGGCATTGTTGACACAAATATCTACATTGCCGAACTCTTTTATCACGTCGTTGACCATGGCTTCACAATCCGCAAAGATACCCGCATTGCTTTTATAAGCCTTGGCGTTGACACCCAATGCTTTTAGTTTTTCTTCCAGGGTTTTGGCTTTTTCTTCGCTGCTCAGGTATGAAAAGGCCACGTGTGCGCCGTGCTCGGCCAGTTTCAGGGCAATGGCTTCGCCGATGCCGCGGCTGGCGCCGGTGACAATAGCGATTTTGTTTTCGAGTAATTTCATGGGCCAAATATATATCTTTAGCACCTATGAACCGCCCGAAAAATTTGCCGTCCGTGCTGCTGGCAGTTTTTGCCGTCGAAACATTGAGCGCCACCTGGTTTCTGAAAATTCCCCATGCGGCGCCGTGTTGCGCAATCCTTTATTTTCTCTCGGGTATCTGTATTTCCTTTTTGCTCCTGCGCTTCCCTCCCTTGTCGCTTCCCCGGCTGGACAGGAAAGGCTGGAACACTCCCGTGAACCATTACCGGCTTGTTGCCGCGGGTCTTATCGTCCTGGCCACCTGGTCCTGGTGTCAATACTGGTTCGACGAGAGCCCTATCGACATCACCAACGCCGATATGTTACCTATCATCAAGGTCATGGGGGATCGCTTCATTGCCGGCCAGCACAGTCATATCTACGATACGATCCCCTGGATCTGGCACGGCACAAAACCGATCTATCTGCCGGCTATGTGGTTGCCTTATGTGCCGGCTATCTTCCTGGGTATCGACATGCGTTGGGTGGCTATTGCCGGGCTCCTTTTCGCCTTTATCGCCTTTTTATTTCTATACCGGCCCAACAGCCATACCTATCTCTCCTTCTTTCTGGGTGCGCTGGCGTTCCTTCTTTTCTGGTGGGTCGTGGCGGATAATACCCCGGGCATCATAAGCGTCGCCGAGGAAGGCACCGTTATCGGTTATTATGTATTGCTCGTCCTGGCGCTGTTATCGGGCCGATCCTGGCTAACGGGGATTGCTATTTCGTTATGCATGCTGAGCCGGTATGCTTTAGTAGGCTGGGTCCCGGCCTACCTGTTGTACCTGGTATTGGAAAAGAGATGGAAATCATTACTTACTATTGTCGTATCGGGATTGGCGTGTTTTGTATTGTTATTCCTGCTGCCCGTGGGATGGGTGACATTTTTGCGTTTGGCGAAGCTGCCGGGCGACTACATTGCCTTCGCCGGCCGGGTCTGGAAGGACAGTCCCGACGTCTTTGCCACCGCCCCGGCCTTTGCCTGGTTTTTCGGACCACATCGGATCGCACTTTTGCATGGGGTACTGCTGACGCTGAGTTTTTCGGTACCGTTGATCTTTACGTGGGCGGGTCGACGGTGGCAGCAAAGCGTGAACCTTCCGCTGGCGGCATTGAAGATAAGCCTGGTCGTATTCTATTGTTTTATCGACGTGCCTTACCTGTATCTTTTCTACACCTCCTCCTTCGTCAGCCTGATCATTGTGGCTATGTTGCTCCGGGAGTCAAGCCAGGACCCAGTATAGCCTGGATCTCTTCGATGTATTTGCGGTCGTTACTGAGCCGGGGGACCTTGTGCTGTCCGCCTAGTTTTCCTTTTTGTTTGAGCCAGGAGGCGAAGACGCCTTTTTCCAGCACGTGAAGGATGGGCAGACGTAAGGCGATATTCTTATGGCGTTTGGCCTCGTAATCGCTATTGACGCTTTGGAGGGCTTTGTCCAGCTCGATCACGAACTCGTCGAGATCGGCGGGCTTTTTTTCAAATTCCACCAGCCATTCGTGGGCGCCGTTCCCCTGGTCGCCGAAATAAACCGGGGCTGCCGTGTAGTCGTTGACGATGGCGCCTGTTTTCTCGCTGGCGATAGCGATGGCCTTGTCTGTATTGTCGACGATGACCTCTTCGCCAAAGGCATTGATGAAGTGTTTGAGCCGTCCGGTTACCTTGATGCGAAAAGGGTCCCGGGATGTGAACTGGATCGTGTCTCCCAGCAGGTAACGCCAGAGGCCTCCGTTTGTATTGATCACCAGGGCGTAATGCTGTCCGGGCTCGACGGCATCCAATCCTATGGTCTCCGGTTGCGCCTTGCCATATTCTTCCACCGGCATAAACTCCATGAAGATGCCATGGTCCAGGAAGAGCAGCATCCCATCGTCATGGGGGTTGCCCTGTGCGGCGAAAAAGCCTTCGCTCGCATTGTACATGTCCAGGTAGTAAATATCCTTCCCGATGAGTTTTTTAAATTGTTCCTGGTAGGGCGTGAAGGCGACGCCTCCGTGAATATACAATTCCAGCGAGGGCCACACCTCGGCGAGAGTATCCTTGCCCGTGATCTCCAGGATGCGGCGGATCAACACCAGGGTCCAGGTAGGCACGCCCGAGATGGAGGTGACGTTCTCGAGGATCGTGTTCTTCGCCAGCCGTTCGATCTTGTCTTCCCATTCGTCCAATAGGGCGATGCTGAGTTCGGGCGTCCTGATCCAGTGTCCCCAGAAGGGTGAATTTTGAAGCAGCACAGCGCTCAGGTCGCCATAGTGAACATCCTCGTTCATCTGGCTGATCGTATGGCTGCCGCCGATCACCAGTCCCTTGCCGGTGAGCAGGTCGGATTCGGGATTGAAATTGTAGTACATCGTCAGCACATCCTTTGCCCCTTTGTAATGACAGTCCTGCAGACTTTCATCGCTCACGGGGATGAACTTGCTTTTATCGCTCGTGGTGCCGCTGCTTTTGGCGAACCAGTTGATCGGAGTATTCCAGAGAATATTCTGTTCCCCGTTCATGATGCGCTGTATGTAGGGCTTGAGATCGTCGTATTCGTGGATGGGCACGGCCTGTTTGAATTCACGGATCGAGAAGATCCTGGAAAAATTATACTTACGACCGAACTCCGTGTACTGTGCGGAGGTAACCAGGTGTTGTAAGACTTCGCGCTGTACGGCTACAGGGTTATGCATCCAATGTTCGATGCGTCCCTGGCGAAATCGGGCAAGTCTTGATATTGCCGGGCTGAGTAACTTCATAAATATGTGCCGGAAATGCGCCTCCAGAAAATTAGCGCATTTCCGGCAAAGCGCCAATGTCGGTCCTTCGGACGAAAACGCTAGCGCGTTTTCAGTGCTCCATCTGTGGCAAAATAACTAATCGCCGGGACATAACGAAGAAAATCGCTGCGCGGCAAAGCGCGCCGCGGCACGGTTTCGGGGAAGGAGGGCTCTTTATTGGTTATCCTGCGCCAGGGCGTTCTTTTCTTCCTGCTGGCGGGCTTCCTCGTGAAGATAGTCCTTTCGCTTCAATTCAAAATTGCGGCCGAGATAGAGCCGTCTGACCTGTTCATCTTCGGCCAGTTCCTCCGCCGTGCCGTGTTTGAAGATCTTACCATCGATGAGCAGATAGGCCCGGTCGCAGATACTCAGGGTTTCGTTCACGTTGTGGTCGGTGATCAGGATACCGATGTTCCTGAATTTGAGCCGCGCTACCACGGTCTGGATGTCTTCGACGGCGATGGGGTCGACACCGGCAAAGGGTTCGTCGAGTAAAATAAACTTGGGGTCCACGGCCAGGGCGCGGGCGATCTCCGTTCGCCGCCGTTCACCGCCGCTCAGGGAGTCGCCATTGTTCTTGCGAACATGATGGAGGTGGAATTCGTCCAGCAGGGCCTCTAATTTTTCCTTTTGCCCGGCTTTGGTGAGTTTGGTCATCTCCAGCACAGCGCGGATATTATCTTCCACGCTCAATTTCCGGAAAACGGAAGCCTCCTGTGGCAGATAGCCGATGCCCATCTGAGCCCGTTTGTACATGGGCTGACGGGTGATATTGACATCGTCCAGGAAAACATCGCCGGCATCGGGTTTGATCAGTCCCACGACCATGTAAAAGGTCGTAGTCTTGCCGGCGCCGTTGGGGCCCAGCAAACCCACGATCTCGCCTTGCTCCAGCTTCACGGAAACGTGATTCACCACGGTCCTGTTGTGGTAAGTTTTTACAAGGTCTTGGGAATGAATGGTTAGGCTCAAGTTTGTTTATTTTGCCCGCAAAAATAAGTCCCGAAAGTGAAGCCGCAAGCTCCCTGCTTTAAATTTATAGGTGTTTTAAGACTTATCCAAAGCGGCCGGAGGCCGGTCCCGACATTATGCATGTTACGGCAAAAAATTATATTTATGGCGTTTTTTGCCGTAATCAATTATTTTTGCGACCTTATGAAGGTTATAGACCATATCAAAAGTGCACAAGATACGCTGGTTTCTTTTGAGATCCTACCCCCGCTCAAAGGTAAGACCATCAGCTCGATATATGAACATCTCGACCCGTTGATGCAATTTGGTCCGGCGTTTATCAATGTTACCTATCACCGCAGCGAGACGATGTTCAAGAAAAAGCCGGACGGAACCTTTGAAAAGGTGGAGGTCCGGAAACGTCCGGGCACGGTGGGCATCTGCGCTGCGATCATGAACCATTATAAGATCGATGCCGTTCCCCATCTCATCTGCGGCGGTTTTGGCAAACGCGAGACGGAAGACGCGTTGATCGATCTGCATTTCCTCGGGATCGATAACGTGCTGGTCCTGCGGGGAGATGCGGCCAAAAATGAAAGCTCGTTCGAGCCGGAGCCGGACGGAAACCGGTATGCCATCGATCTCCTCAAACAGGTTGCCTGTCTCAACCAGGGGATCTATCTGGAGGAGGACATCAAAAATGGCGGAAAGACTAATTTCTGCATTGGCGTCGCGGGGTATCCGGAAAAGCATTTTGAAGCGCCGAACCTGGAAACCGACCTGATGTATCTCAAAGCCAAGGTCGCTGCCGGCGCGGAATACGTCACCACGCAAATGTTCTTCGACAATCAGAAATATTTCGATTTTGTAAAGGTCTGTCGGGAACAAGGCATCAGTGTCCCCGTTATCCCGGGTCTAAAACCGATCACCACCCGGAAGCAGCTAAGCATGTTGCCGAAGGTCTTTCATGTCGATCTGCCCACCGATCTTTCCAACGCCATCCTGCCATGCAAGACCGATGCGGAAGTGGAGAAGGTAGGTACCGAGTGGCTGATCCAGCAGAGCCGGGAGCTTAAGAAGGCGGGCGTACCCGTCCTGCACTATTACACGCTCGGGAAACCCCACGTCATCGAAACGGTCGTCAAGGCAACGTTTTAAGCACTTTCTCGTCGATCTTCACCGGGTATTTCTTTTTCAACTCCGTGATCCACTGATCTTCCATCCAGTTTTGGTAGTCGTTGATCACGAAACCCCGCGCATCATGGAAATTGCGGGGCGCCTTATCGTGGTATACGGTAAGGATATAGGCGAAGCTTACGCTCTTGTCCGCCGAATTGGTAGAAAAAGGCGTATACATCATGGGGCTCAGGTCCGTCCGGGTGGGGTTGGGGATCTGCCCCAGCTCATACCGGCCCGAATCCGCCTGGATCGACATCGCTCCGCTGTCGGTCATCAGCCGCCAGTCCGCCAGTGGATGGGCGGCCAGCCTGGCTTTCAGCGCATCTGCGATACCCTGGTTCTTACAGGTGAACAGCAGGGCATCCGCGCTGGCTTCCCACCAATACTTGTTCTTATGTTCGTCGTAGTACTTCCTTAGACCGGCGCTATCGATGGAAGCCTTGTCCCAGATCTTGCGCTGCATGATCTCGAACAGGAGGTTGCCTTCCTTGAATTCGGTGAGCTGAAAGGCAAAATCCGGGTTATAGTCTTCGAGGTGATTGCGGTAGTAGTCCTGCGCCGTCCGTTCAATCCAGCGGTCGAACAGCTCCTTGTCTGCCTGGGTACCGCCGGGCCGCTGGCCTCGTACGGAGCGGACATAATCCAGCCATTCCTTGAGCGTATATACCTGGCGGGCAAAAGAGATCAGCGTGGTCGAGTAGTTCATACCGCGAAACAAAGAGAGACCGGTGTTCCGCATGGCGCTATCGGTAAAGGCCCAGAGATCGAGATCGGAGAACTCGGACCGGTGGAAACCTGCCTGCTGTTCGATCCGGGCCAATAAGGCCTTTCGGGATACTTCGATTCGTGGGTCGTTCATCACCTGCTGTTTCAGCTGGGTCTGGGTCGTCGCGTCCCATTGCGTGGGAAAAGGTTTCCGGGCGATGCGTTTCAGGATATGATAGCCGTAAGCGCTCTCCAGCGGTTGGCTGATGGCGCCGTCTTTATCCAGGGAGAAGGCGGTGGCTTCGAAAGCCGAATCGTAACGGCCGATGCCGAATTCCGGGATCTCTCCGCCGCTCTGGTAGCTGAGGTTATCACCGCTATAGACCCGCGCCAGGATGGCGAAATCCGCGCCGCTCCCGAGCTTGTCGTAGATAGAATCCGCTTTACGGTGCACGGCGTCCCGCATGGCCGCCGTTGCCCCCGGGGGAAACGACAACAGGATCTGCGCTATCCTGATTCGGCCGAGGGCTTCCCGCTCGTGCTCATTCAAGAAAATATGATAGCCGCCCCTGGTGCGGTAAGGTTTGGAGAATTTTCCCGGCGGGGTCGAATAAGCCAGGTTTTCCAGCTCATAGGGAAGCGTGAAGACCGTAATATAGCCGATATCGCCGCCATTGGTCTTTACGCCAGGGTCTTCCGAGTACTGCAGGGCTACGTCGCTGAATTTCCTGCCTTTTTTCAGGGCGGCGTATGCGGCCGTCACTTTTTCAAAAGCCTTTAGCGTATCGACGGGCAGAGCATTCTTCGGCAGCGCGACGAGGATATGCGCCACCCGGATATCCTTCCGGCCGCGGTCAAAGACCTCCTTTACCAGCTTATCGAGACTGTTCTCGTCTTTCAGATAGGTCTCTGCCACCTGGGCGCGAAAATTTTGCAGTTCCGTCCGCTGGGAGGGAAGCGTGTCGAGCTGTGCATCATAGGCGGCCTGTACCTTGAGCTTATAGCGGATATACAGGTCGAGGTAATCCCGATAGGATCTTTCGGAAGGTTTCCCGCTGTTATTGTTCTTGTTATAGGCTTTCAGGAATTCGTCTTTGGTCACGCTGGTGCCATCGACGGTAAAAAGGGTTTGCGCGTGAAGGCCGGACAGCAAGAACAAAAAGACGATAAAAAGGGTAAGCTTTTTAACCGGTGGGCACATATCAATTGGATTTTTTTTGGTGCATTTTCAGCGTTATAACCTCGTCAAGCTGTTGATAAGAAAGTTTTTTCGCGATGATGCGTTTGTCTTTGTCCAGCAAATAGAGGATGGGGGTCTGATACACGTCATACAGCTGGCGGTAGCCTGGTTGACCCGCTTTTTCGACACTGTCCTGGTGTTCCTTGGTCTCATAAACGTGAATCCAATCGGTTAAATTGTGATCTTTAATGAATTGCAGCCAGGCTTCTTTGCCTCCATCCACCATGACCCCGTATAGCTTTACCCCTTCCTGTTTCCATTTCGCCTGGAACATGGAATCCAGTTTAGGTACGGTTTCCTTGCAGTGGCTGCAGGTCGCATCCCAGAAACAGATCACGACAAAAGGGGCTTCGACCCCATACAGCGGACGCAGGGCTCCTGCAGTATCGACCATCTCCATATTGGCGGCAGGTTCGCCTATCAGGTTGGCCATCAGGCTATAGGCCCTGTCGTTTAAGAACTTCCGGTATTTTTCCGTAAAGAAATCGGTCATGCCGGTGTTGATGTATTTTTCAAAAAGGTGGACGAACACGGCATCCTGGCCCATATACTCCGGGTTCACATATTTTTGAACGAAATACACCATGAGATATTGGAACATGGGTTTGCTGACCCTGGCTTTCAGCAGCATCATATCCGATTCCTGCTCGATGGAGTCCGCCACCGGGGGGACGAGATCGTGGTAATAGCGATCCAGCCGGGGTTCGAATACGGGGGTGCGGGTCAGCCGGTCATCTGTAAAATCGACTCCATCCCAGTAATGGGCCTTATAATAGTGATAGGTGTAATTGCTATCGATTTTCCCGCCTGGTTTTTGGGGGGCCGGCGGTACCGTGGGCTCCTTGAGCAACCGGAAGAGCGCAGCCAGCAGGGAATGGGGATATTTGATCTCCAGGTCTTCGCGGTATTTTTGGAGCTCGCCATTTTCTTGTTTTAACTTTTCTTTGAGTTTTGTGGAGTCGGCGTGCGTACGGGCGGCCGCCAGTTCCTTTTGCGTAGCGGTGATCCCGGCGCCCTTGGCCGCTGTAAAGCGGGTATACGCGAGGAAGATGTTGTTTTCCGGGGAGCCGGTAAAAACGATGCTTTCGGGCATTTTGGTCGTGTCGGCCTGGATCGAGAAATGCTGGCTGCTGTCTATCAGCAGTTCAAAAAGGATGGCCCTGCTGGGGGAAACGATGAAATACACGCCGCCGGTGAGGTTTTCTTTTCCCGTGAAAAGGCCTTCGCCGTTGGCATCCAGCAGAGCCGAATCCGCGAGCGCTTTGATCTTTCCATAGTAATAGCCGAGATAGACTTTGCCGCCGGTATAGGGTTTCAGACGGAGATGGATGGTGTATCCGCTTTGCGGATAAGCTTTAAGGAGGCACAAACAAGCCACCAGGGACGATAGGATATTCTTCATACTTGGGTAAAAATACGGCAATCATGCTATTTTTACACCGTGAGAAAAAGAAACAAGAACATCGTACTGTCCAATATCCTGGTAGAGGATTATGCGGCAGAGGGAAAATCGCTGGCCCGGGTGGACGGAAAGGTGATTTTCATCGAAAATGCCGTCCCCGGAGACGTCGTGGATATCCGGTTGTCCAAGAATAAGAAAGATTGGGCGGAGGGGCATATCACGGGCTTTCAGCGGTATTCGGCAAGCCGGATCGAGCCATTTTGCGCGCATTTTGGCGTTTGCGGGGGGTGTCGCTGGCAGATGCTGCCTTATTCCCTGCAGTTGCAGTACAAACAGCAGCAAGTGGAGGATGTCCTGCGGCGAATAGGGAAGGTGGACCTGCCGTCGGTAAACCCCATCCTGGGCGCCCGGAGACAAGACGCTACCGGAATAAGATCGAGTACACCTTTTCCAACCGCAGGTTCCTTCTCCCGCAAGAGCTCAATGACCCCGGGGTGACGCCGGTGCAGGATGTCGCCGGTTTTCATGCGAAGGGGCTTTTCGATAAGGTGGTAGATATCGATATTTGCCACTTACAGGAGGAACCTACGAACCGGGTGCGCAAGGCGGTCCGGGATTACGGCCTGCAGCACCAATTGCCCTTTTATGATATCAAGGAGCATCGGGGCTGGCTGCGGAATCTGCAGCTGCGTATCTGTACCACGGGGGAGGTGATGGCCAACCTGGTGATCGGGTACGAGGATGAAAAACATACCAGGGCGTTAGCCGATCTGCTGGTGCAACAATTTCCCGAGCTGACCACTCTTTTGGTGACCGTCAATCCTAAATGGAACGACAGCATTACCGGACTGGAGCCGCGTATCCTGCATGGGAAAGGGTATGTCGAAGAACAGCTGGAGGATTTCCGGTTCAAGATCGGGCCAAAGTCCTTTTTCCAGACCAACACCCGGCAGGGTGAGGAGCTTTATCGCATTGCCCGGGACTATGCCGAACTATCCGGGAGGGAGAATGTTTATGATCTGTACTGCGGCACGGGGAGCATCGGCATCTTCCTCAGCCGGCAGGCGGCCAGGATCGTAGGGGTGGAAGCCATCGAAGAAGCCGTTGCCGATGCCCGGGAGAATGCCCTGCTCAATGGAATCGGTCATGCCCGGTTCTTTGCCGGTGACGTCATCGACGTCTGCCAGGAAAATTTCTTCGAACGGGAGGGACGGCCGGATGTGATCATCACCGATCCGCCGCGGGCCGGCATGCATGCGGGACTGGTGAATACGATCCTGGCGATCGGCGCGCCCACCGTCGTTTACGTCAGCTGTAACCCTGCCACGCAGGCCCGTGATCTTGCCTTGCTCGACGCCAAATATGCTGTAACCAGAGTGCAGCCGGTGGATATGTTCCCGCATACGCATCATATTGAGAACGTGGTGCAGCTGAAACTCAGGTAGATGACCGAATTTATGTTATTTTTGAAGACTTAACTAAAGGAAGAGTATGTCAGAATTTCGCCCGGGCAGTTTCCAGATGATACCGCCAGTTATTAAGAATCTTGTGATCATTAACGGATTGGTATGGCTGGCAGAGATGACGTTGGGGTCCAATATTTCGGAGTGGATGTTCAATATGTTCGCCTTGCACGATGTGCATTCCCAGTTCTTCAGACCTCATCAGCTGGTGACCTATCTGTTCCTGCATGACAATCACAACATTCAGCATATCCTCTACAATATGTTCGCCTTGTGGATGTTCGGATCTGTGCTGGAAAACTATTGGGGGGGAAAACGATTTCTCACCTTTTATATGATCAGCGGTATCGGGGCAGCCATTGCTCACCTTGCGGTCCTGTATCATGAAACCGCCCCGATTTGGGAGGCGGCCCAGCAATACATTCCTGAAGACCGGGTGGCTTATATGGCCTCCCAGGGGGTTGATGGCGCTACTGTCGGAGCCTCGGGCGCCATCTTCGGCTGCCTGGCTGCCTTTGGCTACCTTTTTCCGAATCAATACATCTATCTCTATTTCTTTGTGCCCATAAAGGTCAAATGGTTTGTGCTGGGTTATGCTGCAATTGAGCTCTTTTCCGGCGTCAATCCCACTGCGGGTGACAGTGTAGCCCACTGGGCTCACCTGGGCGGCGGTTTGGTTGGGCTCTTGCTGGTGATCTACTGGAACCGGACGAACCGGCGCAATTTTTATTGAACTGTTTTCTCGTCAGAAACGTTAGAACTATAAACAATTGTATGCGTGTAATGGAAGACAACTATCGCAAAAAGATGACCCTGGGGCAGGATGGAAATGCGCTGGTTCAGTTGGTGGTCATCAATGCCGTATTGTTTGTCATCCTGAAGTTCATCTACGTTATCTATAAATCGATCGACAGCTCGACTGCGGACTATCATTTCAGCAATATCGCCTCCTATGTCATGCTGCCCGCTTCCCTGGATAAACTCTCTTCGCGTCCCTGGACGGTACTGACTTATATGTTCGCCGACGAATCCGTCTTCCGGTTCATCGGCAATATGTTTTGGCTTTGGGGATTCGGTTATATCCTGCAGGATCTTACAGGGAACCGGAAGCTGGTTCCCATCTACCTTTACGGCGGGGTTGCGGGGGCTGCTTTTTTTGTGCTCTCTTACGTCATCCTCCCGAAATTGCAGGTGCAGGCGCCGATCGCGCAGCTGGCCGGCGCCAATGCATCGGTGATCGCCGTCGCCATAGCCGTAACGACGGTGGCTCCGGATTACCGCATCTTCCCGATGATCAATGGCGGTATTCCGCTATGGATACTGACCGTGCTCTATCTTATCATCAATTTCTCCACGCTTTCCGCGGGTGATTCCGGTGAGTATATCGCCAACCTGGCCGGCGCCGCCGCGGGTTTTTTCTTTATCTACCGGATGCGGCGGGGGCATGACGGCAGTATCTGGATGAACCAGCTTTTCGACTGGTGTAACGATCTTTTTAATCCGGACAGGAAGCGAAAGGCCCGCTCGCCGAAAGACGAATTCTACTATAAAGTTTCCGGCACTCAGCCATACAAAAAGATCCCCAATGTGACCCAGCAGCGGATCGACGAGATCCTCGACAAGATCAACCAGCAGGGTTATCGGTTCCTCACCGATGAAGAAAAAGAGATCCTGAAACGGGCTGCTGACGAAGAAGATTTGTAAATTACGGTTTGTCATGGGGTTATTGCGAATACTCACCCGCCGGGTGTTCATCGTCCTGAACATCATAACGGTCATTCTATTCCTGCTGGCCTGCGCAAATGCTGTCTTGCATCCGGGCCGTTGGTGGATCATCGCATTGTTAGGATTGATCTTTCCCCTCCTGTTGCTGCTGCTT
>Ga0210396_10003137_pt1 | contig 16606 bp, 16 predicted proteins | sample IncBWH17OmetaG_FD_155466 | JGI IMG/M metagenome (GOLD analysis project Ga0210396, IMG submission 155466) | Forest soil microbial communities from Barre Woods Harvard Forest LTER site, Petersham, Massachusetts, United States - Inc-BW-H-17-O ... | reverse complement strand
CGACGGCGCCGCGTTCGACCGCGTGCACGCGAGCCGCGCTCGCCATGTTCTCGCACACGATCTCATGCACGGCGTAGGCGGCGGTTTCAGCCGTTAGCCCCAGCGGCTCGCCGATGTCACGCAGTAACGCCTGCCGCGACAGCTTCGCGTCGAGTTTCATCGTGCCGCCTGCGAAGGCATCAGGATCGATCTTGCCAAGCGCGACATCCGCGTCTGTCACGGTGGGACGCACGCCGCCGCGGCCGTAGCACGCGGGTCCCGGTTCGGAGGACGCACTCTCCGGTCCTACGGTGACACGCTTCAAGGCATCGACCCGCGCGATCGAGCCGCCGCCGGCGCCGATCTCGACCATCTCGATGACGGGAATGCGCACCGGCAGGCCCGATCCCTTCAGAAAGCGCGCGGCGCGATCGACCTCGAACACCCGCGATGTTTCCGGTTGATACTTCTCGATGAGGCAGATTTTTGCCGTGGTGCCTCCCATATCGAAGGACAGCACCTTGCTCTCGCCAAGGCTAGCAGCGATCTGGCTTGCGAAAATAGCACCGCCCGCAGGGCCCGACTCCAGAAGACGCACCGGAAAGCGCCGCGCCGTGTCGATCGACGTGACGCCGCCGCCCGAGGTCACGAGATAGATGGCGCCGCGAAATTGCTGGACCTGCAGGGCTTCCGCCATACGCCCGAGATAGCCGTCGATCAGCGGCTGGACATAGGCGTTGGCGACCGCGGTCGAGGTGCGCTCATATTCGCGAATTTCCGGGCACACTGCCGATGAAAGCGTCACCCTTATATCCCGCATCTCAGCCTGCAGGATCGAAGCGGCGCGCTGTTCATGTGCGGGATTGGCGTAAGCGTGAATAAAGGCGAAGGCGATGCTTTCAACTTCCTGCGCACGCAATTTTGGCACCAGCGCCCGTACGGCTGCTTCGTCAAGCGGCAGCCTGACGCCGCCATGCGCATCTACCCGTTCGGGCACCGTGAAGCGAAGAGAGCGCGGTACCAGGGGCTTCGGCTTGTCGATCGCAAGGTCATATTGATCGTATCGGCTCTCGGTGCCGATATCGAGCACGTCGCGAAAACCCTCGGTCGCGATCAGCGCGGTCTTCGCGCCGCGACGTTCGATGATGGCGTTGGTTGCAAGCGTGGTGCCGTGAATGAAGACATCGACGTCGCTGATGTGGGCGCCGGCGTCGGCCAAAATGAGACGCATCCCGTCCAGCACTGCCTGCTCAGGGCGAGCGGGCGTCGTCAGCACCTTGCGTGTCCTGCGATCGCGCCCGACGTCCAGTACGATATCCGTGAACGTACCCCCGATATCCACGGCCAGCCGCACTTCGGCTCCGTCAAGCATTCCAGATCTCCGCAGGTTTTCTGATGAACTGTTCGAAAAACGTACCGCGATTTGTACAGCAATTTGTATGCCAGCACCTGCGGCAGTGCACTCAGTCATTTTTGCTGGGCACCCATACGGCACAGCTTCTACGAATTTCTGGTCCGTACCAGCACTGATGGACTCCGGCGGCTGTTCGACTTCCGCTGAGCTGAAAATGCGACTAGCGGCCCAGAGGGATTATCTGGGCCGCTAGCCAACCGGTCGTCGCCGGACTGGGGCAAGACGTAGTCAAGCGACAGCCGGATGTGAATGCAACTCGCCAGTGTTGCGCCGGTTGTCGACGCTCAATGCGCCGGCCCCAAAGGCTACGATCTGAAGGAGACCGCCTGCCATCATCACGTTCTTGAGGAAGTGGTTCATCTGGTTCTGGTCGGCGAAATTGCTGTGGAACGAAACCGCCGTCGCCAGCGCGAAGATCGCCAAGGCCCCCGCAACAAAGCGAGTGCGATAGCCCGCGACGAGAAGCAGGCCGCCTCCGAGTTCGACAGCGACAGCAAAGGCGAAGGCCAGCGGTGGGACGGGCAATCCCGCAGCGCTGATCATGGCAGTCGTCGCGCCGTAGGCGGCGAGCTTGCCAAGGCCGCTCATGGCGAAAGGCAGGCCGATCATCAGTCTGCCGGCGAAGGGAAGGTAACGGGTCGTGCTCATTGAAAGTCTCCTTGAAACGGGGTTTCCGCCTCTCTGGGCGGGCTCAACAAATCTGTGGCGAAAACCGACTTTTCGAAATAGAAATGATGGAAAGATATCGTTGCAGGATTGTCGATGTCGAAATTGCCGGATTTTGAGGGGATCGCGATGTTCGCCAAGGTGGCGGAGGAGCGATCGTTCGCCGCCGCGGCCCTGGCCATGGGGGTATCGGTGGCCACCGTCTCGCGGGCTGTCACACGCCTCGAAGAGCGACTCGGCGGGCGTTTGTTCAACCGGACTTCACGGCGGCTTGCGTTAACGGACTACGGGCGCACGCTGGCCGAGCGGGCCTCCAGGATCTACGCGGACGCAGAGGAAACCGAGGACTTCGCCCGCAAAGCCTCCAGCCGGCCGCGGGGCCTCGTCAAACTCGCAGCGCCGCTGTCCTTTGGCGCGCGCTGGGTCGCGCCCTTGATGCCCGAGTTCTTTCGCCGGTATCCCGACATCGCCGTTGATCTTCATCTGACCGACGCGCAGACCGACCTGATCGGCGACGGCTTTGATGCCGCATTGCGCATCGCCGTCATGAAGGATTCATCGCTTGTCGCGCGACAGATCGTAGCGGTCCGGCGCTTTGTCGTGGCGTCGCCGGACTACATTGCCCGATATGGCCGTCCGCGGCACCCCCGCGACCTGATTTCCCATCAGTGTGTGACCTACGCCAACAGGGCAAAGCACGACATCTGGCGCTTCGCTCATCGGAAAACCGGCGAGGAATGTTCGATGACGCCAAAGGGGCAGCTAAGGGGAACAAGCGTCGAGGCGTTGTTGCCGACGGTACTGGAGGGGCTGGCGATCACCGAGCTGCCGGAGTTCGTTGCCACGCAATATTTTCCGGAGAAGCAGCTTGAGCCGATACTGACGGATTGGAGCCTCCCGGCAGGCGGATTGTACTTCGTGACGCCGACGGCTCGCGCGCGTCCCGCAAAGGTTTCCGCTTTGGCCGATTTCCTGATCTCCGAACTGGCCGACGCGCGGTGGAGCGCCGAACTGGTAATGGGTTGGAAACCGCCGGCACGGCGCAGGAAACCGGCACTTGCCGGTTCGCCCCCAGACACTAAAAGATAGTCTGCGAGACCTAATTCAAATAATGGTCCAGAAAATCCCGAGGAAACGACATGAGCGCAGCCGATCAGACCAAGGTCTTCGAAACGGCAGTGATCGAAGACACCAGCCTCGTCGCGTTTTACCGCGACATGAATACGTCGGAACGCCGTACGTTCTGGGCTTGCGCCGCCGGGTGGGCGCTCGACGGCATGGACTTCATGATCTATCCGCTCGTGATCGGCACCATCATCACGATGTGGAAGGTCGATGCCGGCTACGCCGGCCTTGCCGGCACGGTAACGCTGCTGTCGTCCGCAATTGGAGGGTGGCTGGGCGGCTACATCGCAGATCGTATCGGCCGGGTCAGGACACTTCAGTTCACCATCCTCTGGTTCTCGTTCTTCTCGCTGGTCTGCGCGATCGTGCAGAACTTCGATCAGTTGCTGATCGCACGGGCCGTGCTCGGGTTGGGCTTTGGCGGCGAATGGGCGGCGGGCGCCGTGCTGATGGGCGAAGCTATCCGCCCGCAATATCGCGGCCGTGCAGTCGGCTCGGTGCAATCGGGTTGGGCCGTCGGCTGGGGTCTCGCCGTGCTCGCCCAGGCCGTATTGTATTCCAACTTGCCGCCGGAGACCGCCTGGCGCTGGATGTTTGTGATCGGCGCTCTGCCGGCGCTGCTCGTATTCTATCTGCGCCGTTACGTTACAGAACCGGAAATGGCAGCCGCGGCGCGCGCCAAACAAGCGCAAGCCGGAGATCAACCATCGATATGGGAGATTTTTTCCGGTCCGATCTTGAAGACAACACTCCTGGCATCGTTGATGGCGACGGGATGCCAGGGCGGCTACTACGCGATTACATTTTGGGTGCCGCGCTTCCTCACGACGGAGCGAAAACTCTCGATCGTCTCCTCGACCGGTTACCTGTCGGCGCTGATCATCGGCTCTTTCGCGGGCTATCTTGTCGGCGCCTGGCTTGCCGATCGGATCGGAAGACGCAATCTCTTCCTGATCTTTTCGGTTGGCGCGATCGCAATTGTTCTGCTTTACACTCAACTGACGTTACCCAACGAAGCGCTATGGGTGCTTGGCTTCCCGCTCGGCTTTTTTGCTTCAGGTTACTTCTCCGGCGTGGGCGCCTTTCTGACTGAGCTATATCCAACGCGGTTGCGCGGTTCGGGTCAGGGCTTTTGCTATAATTTCGGCCGAGGAATCGGCGCGCTGTTCCCATTCCTGGTCGGAGCGCTGTCGAACTCCACGTCGCTCGCAAACGCTATTGCGATCTTTGCGGTCGCGGCTTACGCCGTGTTTTTCCTTGCCGCCTTCGCGTTGCCTGAAACCCGTGGGCGCGTGCTGCACGCCGAAAGCTAATTCGGAAAGATCGTGGCGGAAGCCGCGGATCGAAGGTCAAGTTCCTGCAGGTGCGAAGGTCAAGTTCCTGCAGGTGCGATGGCGGCTCTCGGGCTCAATAGCCGGAGCACGAATTGTCGTCCGGGCATCTCGATAAATCGATAGCTCAGATATGACAGCAGCCAGATCGTCGCAAAGGCAGTGGCCGTGCAAAGCACATAGGCCGTCAAGTTATTGCCCAGGTGCCTCGACGAGCGCTCGGCGAATGTGAAAAAAAGCGGATGGAAAAGATAGATGGAATAGGAGATGACCCCAAGGTGGTAAACGAGCCGGTTGCCGAACAGGGCCTGCGCAACGCGGCCGTCGCGCGAGAGCACCGCGATAAAGGGCACGAATAACAGGTAGATCGGCAGATCCTCGGTCGTAAAGACGGCGAGAGCGATCATCAAGGCTAGTATGGCAATCACGAGAACGTCCTGAACGATTGCGGAAAGACAGTCCAGATAGACTGCGAACCGCAGTGTCGCGAGGCCGAGGGTGAACCCGATAATGGCGCGACATAGCGGGAGGATGGAATTCCGCGCGACGACATCCAGCGGGCCGCTCGAGCCTTGGCCGCTGGTGCTGATCAGATAGATGCCGATCAAGGAAAGAACGACGCAGGCGATGCACCAGCGGAGATCTTTTTCCAGCGCATATTTCATCAAGACGGGTGCCGCGAAGTAAGAACCTAACTCCGCGCTCGATGCCCACGATACGCCGATCAGCGGATAGATATTCAGTCCCCAGCCCGTCAGCAGTAAAAGATTGCCGACGGCATCGAGCCAATCGAACCGCGCGAACGTTTCGTCACCGGTCAAGCCAAGCGCGATCTTCAGGGCGTAGAAAGCCGATATCACGATGTAGGCAGGGTAGAGCCGTGCAAATCTTTTGATGAGAAAAATTCGGTAGTCCGATGACGATTCCGGATGAAGGTGATCCCGATAGACGTAGCCAATCACATACCCACTCAACATGAAAAACAGATCGACCGGGAGATACCCGTGAGGAATGTCCCAGACGTCGCTGACGTGATCGAGACGAAACTTGCCGTAGTGGTAAATCACGATAATGACGGCGGCGACACCTCGTATACCGGTCAACGATCGAATCTCGGTTTTCATATTAACTGGTACCTTGGCAGCTTCAGCACTCGGCGTGCTCGTAGATAATGGGAATCCTAGCGTAGCGAGGTGTTGCGGAAAAATTCAAATTTTGTGCAGACGACAACCTGACTACGGCAAGGTTCGCGCCGATAGCGAAAACTTGTCGCGAAAAGCTCCACCGCGGCGAACGTGGCAAGCAATGCGGCTGATCCCTGATGCGTCGATCGACAGTGACGAAGATAGAGAACCGTTGCCACGAAGCGCCCGGCCGGTCCGAATGCACACCAAGAACCTTGGAGCGGAGGGGGCTCGTTCTTCACCATGTTTGACCACCGCCGCATTCGGCGAAATAATGTTGCTGGACGGCTTGCAACCGGTCCCAAAGTCCTATAAGTTATGCTTATTCGATTAGCCGCTGTGCCTTTTTGAATGCGCCTGCCGGCTCCTTCCCAAAGACCTCGACCAGTTGAATTCGAAACGCGCGATCGTCGTGCGGATTGTCTTTGGAGAAGTTAAATGACGACAGGTACAGTAAAGTGGTTCAACGGCCAGAAGGGCTTTGGTTTTATTCAGCCCAACGACGGCGGAAACGACGTTTTTGTGCACATCAGCGCGGTTGAGCGTGCGGGCCTTTCCGGCCTCAACGAAGGGCAGAAGGTCAACTTCGAGCTCAAGACCGACAAGATGCGGGGCAAGGTAAGCGCAGAGAATCTGTCGCTGGCCTGACCTGATAGGGCCATTTCACGGATGTACTGAAATGGCGTGGTGCCCGCTCGATCTCTGGATTGAGCGGGTTTTGCTTGTGCAGAATTGGACCCGATGGCCGACAAGAAGCCGACCGAAAAATCGCCAGAGAGCCTTGCGCGCGTCAATCGACAACGGTTGGCGGCGGAAGAGGGCGTGCGCGCGATGATTGATGTCGAGCAGAAGGCCGTCGCGGTGCGGCGTAACATGGAACGCCTTCGCGCCTTGAGGCAAGCCAAGGAAGTCGAGGAAGCAAAGACCCAGGCTTCCGCTCCGGCCGACACAAAGAAGAAGCGCAAGGTCAAGGCGAAGGCTTAAGCCCGCCGCCGTCATTTTCGCGTCTGACTTGCCGTGCTCGCAGCATCGAAAGTTTCATCGGCATCGCAACCTAACGGCAGCGGCTGCGTTTCTGTGCGGGAGTTCCATCGGAACCGCCGATCGCAGCGCCGAGACAAATAGCCGTCGATGAAAAAGCCGTCAGCAACGCGGGCACCAGCAAAGCGGCTATCGCGAAAAGCCATTTTGGCGGTGGACGTCGGTGGCACCCATGTGAAGGTCATGGACAGCAAAGATCTCACCAAGCGTGAGTTCGTGTCCGGGCCGCATCTGTCAGCCAAAGAAATGGTGAAGCAGGCCAAGGCTCTCACAGCAGATTGGTCTTACGACGTCGTTTCGATCGGATATCCCGGACCGGTCGCTCATAACAGACCCCTGGCCGAACCGCATAACCTCGGCCGTGGCTGGGTCGGTTTTAATTTCGCCAAAGCATTTGGCCGCCCGACGCAGGTGGTCAACGATGCGCTGATGCAAGCTCTCGGCAGCTACGAAGGCGGACGAATGCTGTTCCTCGGGTTAGGTACGGGCCTGGGCTCCGCCATGATCATTGATGGCATCCTCGAGCCGATGGAGCTCGGCCATTTGCCTTACCGCAAGGGCCGGACCTTCGAGGACTATGTGGGCGCGGCCGGTCTCGAACGACTGGGTGAGAAGAAGTGGAGGCGAAGGGTCGCCGACGTCGTCAAGCATCTCGTCGCGGCGTTGGAGCCCGACTACGTCGTTCTCGGGGGCGGAAATGCCGAAAAGCTCGGACGCCTGCCTCGCAACGTGCGACTGGGAAACAACGCCAATGCTTTCAAGGGAGGCTTCAAGCTTTGGGATGCCGGTGCGGCCAAAAGAGTCGGGATCGCAACTAAGGCTTGATCGCGCGCTTCAACCAAGGGCAATTTATCAACAAACAGCACGCGGCGTCGCCCAGCTTTGGAAGATAGCGGACCATGGCATCAGCATCCGATCACCCGAACTCGCAGCCGCTCTCGAGCGAGGCAAAGGATGAAGGCCTGACCTTCGGCGCCGTTCTGGGCGCGACCATCGGCAACATGCTCGAGTTCTACGATTTCGTCACCTACAGCTTCTTCGCGACGCAAATCGGCCACGCATTTTTCCCGACCAAGAGCGAATTCGCCAGTCTTCTGCTTTCGCTGGCGACCTTCGGCGCCGGCTTCGTCACCAGACCGATCGGGGCTATCGTGATCGGCTCGTATTCGGACCGGGTCGGACGCCGGCCCGCGATGACGCTCAGTTTTGCGATGATGGGTATCGCCATCCTCGTGCTAGCCGTTACCCCTTCATATGACTCGATCGGCGTCGCTGCTCCCATCGTCGTTATTTTGGCGCGGCTGACACAGGGATTTTCGCTGGGAGGCGAGGTCGGCCCGACGACCGCCTACCTGATGGAGGCGGCCCCGGTCGAGCGTCGAGGCCTTGTGGTTTCATTGCAGCCTGTCAGCCAGCAAATCGCGGCGACGGCGGGAGCGTTGGTGGGCGAGATACTCTCGCTGACCATGACAACCGATGCGCTGGATACCTATGGCTGGCGTATCGCTTTTCTGCTCGGCGCCGGCACGCTGCCGTTCGGATTGTGGTTGCGCCGCGGCTTGCCTGAAACGCTGCACCGCGTTGAATCGCCGGCGATAGCGGTTGAGAACAAGGAGACCGCAAAGACACTGCGCGGCAACACCCGTCTGTTGGGTCTGGGGCTCGTCATTCTCGCCAGCGGCACGATCATCACCTACGTGGCGCAATATATGACGACCTATGCGCAGCATACCCTGCACGTGGATGCTCCGCTCGCTTTCGCGACAACGGTTGTCGTCAATGGTGTCGGGGTTGCCGCCGCGCTGCTGGGCGGTTGGCTTGCCGATCGTGCGGGTCGCTGGCCGATCATGGTATGGCCGCAGATCGCTGCACTCCTGCTGACCTATCCGGTTTTCTTGTGGGTGGTGGACAGCCGCAACTCCTTCGCACTGCTTGGCGGCCTTGGTCTGTTGGCCCTGATCGGTTCGATACCCTACAGCGCGTTCTATGTGGCCCTTGCCGAAGGTTTGCCCAAGAACATCCGCGGCGGCGCTTTCGCAACCATCTACGCGGTTGCGATCGCGATATTCGGCGGCACTGCTCAGCTCATCGTCGCCTGGCTGACCGAGGTAACCGGCAACGCGCTGGCGCCCGCCTGGTACTTGCTGTTGGCAACGGCGGCCGGGCTCTGTGCCATGATATTCATGCCGGAAACCGCGCCCTCGAAGGCCGCGGCTTCCGGTAGGCGATAACGAGAGCGGCAACCGGCCTTCACGCAGCCTGAAGCGTTTTCGAGCGAAGTGGAAACCGGTTCGCGTGAAGAAAACGCGTCAAAACAAAAGACTAGAGCCCGGTTCTGATTCAATCAGAACCGAATGGGCTCTGGCAAGGCGGGTCTTTGTCCTATTCACTTGTCAAACAGCCACGCGCAGCGAAACGCGATCTCGCGGCGCGATGGCGCCCGAGGCTTGAACGAAACCCCTCTTGGGTGAGGGCGCAGGGAAAGCCGGATGCCCAAGCGCACCCGCAGCCTTGCGTGTAAAAATAGAAAACACGCAAGTTAGTCACCACAGGTTCGCCGGAAGCGCCCGGCCTTCCCTGCGCAATGGTTTTAACGGTTTCCTTCGCGCTCTCCCTGGTGAGCCGGGCTTGTTGTCACCATCGCCAGCGCAATGCGTAGCATTGTCGCTTACTTGATATCAGCGTCGGGATATCAGGACCACACGACTTCGCCGTCCGCCTCGGTGGCGCCCGTCTTGCGCCGCCACCCGCGTCCACCGCATCCCGCACCCAACGTTCGTGACGATCGCGATACGCCCCTCTCAGCGAGGCGGGATGGCCGGAATCACTAAAGGTGTTTCTAGCAAACGGCGAAGCGAAATATTTTTGCGGAGAGGGCTGGACACGATCTCAGGTGATTTGCCCGTCGGGCAAATCACCTCATATGCGCGGCGACGGCGGAATAGGGCGTGAGTCCATAAATCCGTAGTGGTCAGCAAGGAGCGTCAGCGCGGTAACACGACCACTGGCCAAGCAACGCCTGCGTGTAGTAGCATGATCAAACTGGACATGGACGCGTACTTCATGAAATCAAATGGAGGAACGGAAAATGTCGATCCCTTGCAAGTTCGAACGCAGCCTCCTCAGCCACGAAGAATATGAGACGGTCCGCCTCACGCACCATCCCGCCATCTATGACATCAAGGCGGATGAGCTTGAGGCCATGCGACCCCGCTTGCGCAAGATGCGCGATAAGGAGCGAACGCTCGGCCGACAAAAGCGGCGAGAAGGGCGCGGAAAAGGCGAGACTCGCGGAGCAAGCTTTCCAGGAACCGCCGAGCACGCATTACAACGCAAGCAAGTCTTCGCCGCGGCGCTAAAGCGGGTGAACAATGAGTTCAGGCGTCTTCACGACCTGGTAGCTCGGACCGCGCATGTCGAAGCGGCTCGAAAAGCTCTCGCGCTGCATCGAGCCGCGAACTTCACGACTTATCCCGCTGCCGGAGCTACCGCGAACGAAGGCACGGTGTCGAAGGCGAGCATACGCCGAAGAAAGATCATTACAGGCGCAAAAATCGGGCGGGTGTCACAATCAACGAGAGTGGCACAGGCGGTGCGCGACGCGAGGTGACCGACAGCGGACTTCTAGCCAGAATTAGGAGGACTGTGCCCGACACCGCCTCACCTTGAAGGCATCGACAGCTTTATTACTGACGCTGCAGACTATGTTTAGGCGGGTGTGTACCGGTAATTGCCCGATACCACGCAGCGTCTGATTGAACGCGCGCTCTAGCTGCGGCAAGGTCTGATTGTCCCCGATAGAACTGACTTAGGGCGAGATAGCAATCGGTGCGCGCCGGTCCGTGAGGTATCGCGTCGCAGCTCACGTGAGCGCTCGCGACGTCGGGAGAACTCGCCAGCAAGATTGCGACGGCACTTGCGGTCCAATGTGTCATGCCACCTCTTGATCGGTTTTTAGCTTCTGTGCTCAAGCCGACATGCGAAGTGATGGCCATAATGTATGGTGTCAGGGGTAGAGCGGGCAAGGCTGACGGGACCGACGACGTCGGTGGTTGGCCCGGTGCGCCTATCACCGTGATGTCTGCTTGCAGCGGCAAAGCAGCTTTAGAGCCTCATAAATCGCACCGCTGTCGTAACCTCAGCAGCGGCTGGCCAGCGAAGCCGCCAAATTTGAAGCCGGGGATGGCCTGAATTTGGGAACCGCGGGTTCATCGCTGTTGAAGAGATGAATGGAACTCGACGAGATGTTTCGCATTTTATAGCAAAGGTAACACTTGCGCGCTGGTTTCGCCGGGCGCACGCTTGTCAGGCGATTTCACAAGAACTTACGGAGGGTGCGACCATGTCACGGGTCAAGCAAGCTTCGAAGCAGAAACGCACAACCAAAGCCGCCGCCGTGAAGGTGCTGGGTGCCGCCGGACTGAGTTTTTCGCTGGCGAATAGTGCATCCGCGTCCACGATGCCAACTTTTGGTATCCTGCAATCTGACAATACCTCGCCCAATCCGCGCTTGGTCCTTAGCGAAGAGGAAATGCACGACGTCAGTCTCGCCACGTTCTATGTCTTCGATAGGGAAAACGTTGGCAGCGGCATGCAACTGGCCCGCGGATGCGGTGGTGGTTGCGGCGGATGCCGAGGTTGCGGCGGGTGCGGCGGCTTCCGTGGTTGCGGCGGCGGCGGGTGCGCTGGCTGCCGAGGTTGCGGCGGCGGCTGCCGTGGCTGCGGCTGTGGCGGTGGCTTCTTTTTCGGTGGCTGCTTCGGGTGCGTGGGCTGCGCAGGCTGCGCGGTTGGCGGGGGCTGCTGCGCATCCTGGGGAGCGTGCCGCTTGTGCTAGGTCCCCGTGAAAAGCGCGATTGTGACGGTCGCGGATCACTTCCGGTCTGCCCCAACAATCAGACGGTGTCGGCCGCCACTTCGCAAAAGTGCACAAAAGCAGCTTTCTGACGGCCGGCACTTGAGCTCGATAACGCATTGAAGCGGATGCCGATGTTCGCGGGCAAAGGCGACGACTAGCATCGCTTTTGCCTTGGTTATTTCGTGCGAGTAAGTCCCGCACGTCGGCGACGTCAGCTCTGGGTCAAACTCGGAAGTCAGCGTTTGCAATTGTGAGGTCCGATTTGCCCCCGGAAGCAGACTCAGCTCGGGCATCGCGGCATGTCCGTTCGGTGCCATGAAGAGATGTCGGGGCCCAGAGCTGAGGGGCACTTCCGAGTGATGCCGTCAAATGCAAAGCCGCCCGAAGGCGGCCTCACTGTTCAAGCCTGACAAAGGTCGATCAGGTTGTTGCTCTAAGCCAGCGCCTGGCCCAAGGGCACCGAGTTCCGCACCAGCTAGTAGTTGCAGGCTGGATAGGGATAGTATCCGCAGCGGGCAGCGCCGTATGCGCCATATGCGCCATAAGCAGCAGCACCGACCGCAGCAGCTCCGACGCCTACGGCCACCCCACGGCGTACGGCTGCACCACGGTAAACGCCACCACGGTAAACGCCAGCGCGGTGGACGCCACCGTGATAAACGCCAGCACGACCAACACCAGCACGACCGCCACCGCGGTACGCAAAGGCGTCAGTTGAAATCGTCGCAATGCATCCAATGCCAATGATGACGGATGCAGCAACCGAGACGATGATTCGACGTGACATGACTGATCTCCTTTCGGGTGACCAAATGAGAGACTTGACAGGTGCGCGACCACCCCAAGCACCGGCAATTTGAAAACATCAGCGCTAGCAAGTCACTCCGACCGCACACCTGCGGACGGCTCGGCGGGTCTGGCGCATGGTGGTTCTGGCCACGCACACACCGTTAACTCGTGTCCTACCAGCGCCGCAGGCGGCAGCGATTTGCGTGATCATGCCGTCCGGCTGAGGAATCGGCGCAGGCGTCATAGCTTGTGCCGATATTGCAACCGATAAGGCGAAGCCAGCAACAGCAATCAGCCTGATCATCATTCTGCTCCTCTCTTAACGGTCTAATCACTCCGACCTCTCACCACGGGGATGGTCCGGGTCTCGTGTTCAAGCGGTCCCTACATACTTGCGGCGCTGGTCGCTCGAAGACTTGACATAGATCAAGGTCCACACGAGGACCGAGCCGGAACTTTCTCGAAAACCGAGGACACAGACCATGACACGCCCAGCCGTCGGTTGGTGTTGGCGCCAACGCGGAACAAGGTCCCTTGCGCGAGAACCGATCAGGTGCTGGTACGCTTCCCTCTTCACCCCTGACCTGACAGCGGTCATTCCGATTCCTCGGTTCAGGGTCAATCGCTTCACTATGATCGTCAGTCGATCACTTCCGGTCTGCCTCGAACTTCGGACATTCTGAGTGTCCGTGCGAATGTCTCAAAGGTGCCAGAAGGCGACATCGCTTGGCCTGATGCGCAAGGGACCACCAATTGAGGTAGTCTATCTTGGCGCCTGAGGGTCCACGCGCAGACTAGATTCTTTCGATCTAGATCAAGGGTGACAGCATTCTGGCGCGGTCGTGCATCCGTTTGAACTTGCCGCGTCAGTCGCTTCTTCTTCAAGGCACACAAATGAATTGCCATCCTGCACCTACCAGCATTCGTTGCTGGCAGGTGGGAGGACGGCCGGACCATTCCGGACAGTGAGTTAGCCGCGTTGCTTCGACCACATGCGGGCAGGTACGAATTCGAACTACTTTGCTTCAGTCCTCGTCCTCAGACTGCGCACGACGCCGCTCTATGACATCACTCATGTCGTGGAGTACAAGGGTCGCGAGTGCCCCCATGCGCTTCCTCTGTTCGGGACTAAGCGTTTTGTAGAGTGGCTGCCACGCCTCGGCGAGTTTATCCAGATCGGCTGATCGTTGCGCCAATGCTTCCGAGCGTCGTTGCAGGAACGCGATGGGGTCACGATTGCGCATGTTTTCGACGGAGTTTTGCTCGACCCGCTTACCCACTGTTTCTTGGACTTTCGCAAGACGGGCCTTCCGATCATCTGTCCCTTGACGAATAGCGCTCTCTACAGCCGGCCAGTATTTTTCCTGCTCAGGTGTCAGCTGCAACGCGGCCTTTACCAGATCAATCCGCATGTCCGTCAGCGTATTCCGGTCTGCTGCATTTAGCCGTTCCGGAGTCGCAGGAGAGGAGGTTTGCGAGGTTTGCGCGTTGGCAATCGAGGATGCGGTAAGGAAGAGTGCAGTTGTTCCAACTACGACTATTTTCATCATCGCGATCTCCTAGGTTAAGTTGGCGCCCCCCAGGCGACGCGGAAAGTTGGTCATGCACGGCGAGGCCGCGTTGATCCAAATCAAGGAACCGGAGAAGTTTTTTTGAGGCGCAAGCCAGACCTACAACCATGCCCGCTTTTTCGCCGCTGGCTAGCGTGCGCAGTGATGAGCCCGCTAATGGTTTGCCTCGCTGTCAATAGTAATGGCGGCGCACAGCGCGCCTCGACGACCGCCGCGCTACTCCTGCCACGCTTCCAGGCGTCGCCGGACGGCCTACAACCGCTTCGGCTTGCGAGATGACCGTGCCGGACTGCCAAACGGCCGGCGAGACGTCTACGGCGAAGCCTACGAAGAAGGCGAAGGCGACCGCCGTAGCACGGATTAGTAGGAAACCGCTTCTAGTCATGTGAATCTCCCTCTACGGTTAGTCCCCCAAAAGCATTCTGTTCGCGTTCAGGACCCGAAGGTTGATCTATATCAACCGTGGGAGCCGAGCTTGCGACGGCGTCGATAACAATCCGTGAAAGCCCAGTGGAAACGGGGTCGCCACCTGGTGCCGCAGAGTTTCGCTTTGGGTCATTCGCGTCGTTTTCGCTATGTCGGCGGTTAGTCGGCTTTTCCTCCAGCAACCGACTTTGTCAGCTAGACCGATCACGTCGCAAAAGTGCCAACAGCGGAAGTGCGAGCTTAGATCGTCGCCCGGTTGTCACACGATGCTTGTCAGACGGGCGCCCCGGGCTTGGGGCGCTCATTCACCGCGCATTCTACTTGCCGGTGTGCGACTGTATGGCTTTCTCGATCTGCTCCTTGACGGCTTCCAGGTTGAAGCTTGCGCCCTTTTGCATCGGTGGAAATTCGATCGCGGTTTGGGCGAGCTTGCCAACCTCCTGCTGCACGAACTGGAACCGCCAGAACTCGAAGGCAAACCAGTTGTAGAAGGCCAACGAACCCTTGTCGCCGTTGGGCAAGTTCGTGCGTTCGAAGGGATCGAGGCGGAGATTGGTAAGGATCGGCCAGTCAACCTTGACCGTCCCGCCTAACCAGCCGCCCGGCTGATCGGTGAAGCGGTACTTGAAGTCGTCGATGCGCACCGCGCTCAACGTGCCTTCAGTGAAATAGAAAATCTGGTGGCGAGCCGACGGACCTTTTCCGGTAATCAGGTCCATCTGATTGTAGCCATCAAGGTAGACCTTGTAGCTCATGTCGCCGAGCTGTTTTCCCTTCTTCAACTCTTCGGCGATGTTCGGATTGCCCGCGGCGGCCACCAAGGTCGGGAACCAGTCGAGCCCGGACACAATGCCGTTTTCGACCTTTCCCGCCGGCACCTTGCCCGGCCAGCGGATCATGCAGGGCACCCGGAAGCCGCCTTCCAGCGCCGTGCCCTTGCCGCCGGCAAACGGCGTCTGGCCGCCGTCGGGCCAGGTGAAGTTTTCCGCACCGTTGTCGGTTGTAAACGCGACGATCGTGTTGTCGTCAAAGCCCTCGTCCTTGAGCTTCTTCATGACGGAGCCGACGATGTCGTCCAATTGGGCCATGCCGCCCTCGGAAACCGACCAGCCGTTCTCGGAGTTGCGCATGTTCTCGTATTTCTCCGAGAGGTGGGTGACGACGTGCATGCGCGTTGGGTTGAGCCAGACGAAGAACGGCTTGTTTTCCCGCTTCGCCTTGTCGATGAAGGCGAATGTGGTTTGCAGAATCTCGTCGTCCACCGTCTCCATCCGCTTCGGATAAAGCGGCCCGGCGTCCTCGATCCGCTGCTTGCCGATCTTGCCCCAGCGCGGTTGCACCGATGTGTCATCGCGATCGGTCGCCCACGAATGGACCATGTTGCGGGGACCGACGGTGTCCTTGAGTGCCTGCGGGTAATTGCGGTGAGCCGGATCCTCCATCGCGTCGAGGTGATAGAGATAGCCGAAGAACTCGTCGAAGCCGTGCACGGTCGGCAGGAACTGGTTGAGGTCGCCGAGGTGGTTCTTGCCGAACTGGCCCGTGGCGTATCCCATGGATTTCAGAACTGTCGCGATGGTCGGCGCCTGCGCCGGCATGCCGATCGGGGAGCCTGCCTGGCCGACGGTGGTTAAGCCGGTGCGGATCGGCAACTCGCCGGTGATGAAGTTGGCGCGGCCGGCCGTGCAACTCGCTTCCGCGTAGTAGTCGGTGAAGCGCATTCCCTCCGCGGCGAGCTTGTCGAGGTTTGGCGTCCGGCTCGCCATGATGCCCTGGTGGTAGGCGCCAACGTTGTACCAGCCGATGTCATCGCCCATGATGAAGACGATGTTCGGCCGCTGACCGGCGGGTGCCGGCCCGGCTGGTTGCTGCTGCGCCTGCGCCGGGCTCGTCAGCCCAAAGGACGAAAGCGCTGAGGCCGCGACAAGCGAGGTGCCGCTCAACAACAGATCGCGGCGTTTCAATTCGGCGTATCCCGGCTCGGTGCTGGTCTCAGGGTTTCTCGAAACCTTATCGTTGCTCATGACGCGATCCTCGTCCGTGTGATGCGCCCCAAGCCAACACAGAGCGGCACACTTCCAGGTTGATCCAGATCAAGGGATGTCCGTTGAGGGTCTTGGTCGTGTAAAAACGGCCTTAGCGATGTCACGCCTGGCAGGCGGCCCAAGTAGTGTCTCAGGCCACGATCGCGGCGATCAGCGGCTTGATCCCGACGATGTTCATTA
>Ga0210396_10003135_pt1 | contig 16609 bp, 12 predicted proteins | sample IncBWH17OmetaG_FD_155466 | JGI IMG/M metagenome (GOLD analysis project Ga0210396, IMG submission 155466) | Forest soil microbial communities from Barre Woods Harvard Forest LTER site, Petersham, Massachusetts, United States - Inc-BW-H-17-O ... | reverse complement strand
GCAAGCGCCGCGCGCATTACATCCAAATTCCAATTGTATTGCGTGCAGTTCACCACCACGTCGCAACCGTGCAGCAGCTTCGCCAGCTGCGGCGTGGCGCGCACGTCCGCGAACGCGGCGCGAGTGATTCCTCGTCCAAATTTCCGCGCTACTTCCCGCGCGCGCGCGCGATCGAAGTCCGCGACAACAATGCTCTTCACTTCGCGCGCGCCGCTCAGGTCATACACCACCGCGCGCCCCATCAACCCCGCGCCTAGAACGACAATCTTCATCTCGGTTCGAGTCTCCTTGTGCCACTGCTCTGTATCAGCACCCTGTGTCAGTGCCCTTGTTTCAGCCCGCGCGCTGGCTCGCTGGCCCACCTTAATTACTATACTCCGTGTCCCGTTCCACCGTCGCGCCGCCGCAATTTGTCCCTACGCAACAAAGCGAGGGGTCCGCCAGGACGGACTCCCTCGCTTACGTTGCCCACCCCAACGACTAGAACAAGAACTTCAAGCCGAACTGCATCACGCGCGGGCTCTCGCGAACCTTCAGGACTTGGCCGAACGTCGAATTCGTGAAGTTTCCGTCTGGATTCGCAAATTGCGTGTGATTCCACGCGTTGTAAAATTCGGCGCGGAACTCGGTGTTCCACCGTTCGTTGATGGGCGTCTTCTTCGAGATGACCAAGTCGGTGTTACTGATGGGCGCGCCGCAGCACAGCGCGTGCGGCACGTTGCCGAAAGTTCCAGGATTCGAATCCGCAAAGTTCCCTACGACGTACTGATGATTGGGATTGTTGTTCGAGGGCCCGTTCTTCGGACTCATGAACGTGATCGGACCGGTGACTTGCGGCGTGTTGGCTCCTTCGAAGAAAAGGCTGCTCTCGAGTTCAGAATCGTTCTGGTCCTGAACGCGTATGGGGAATCCGCTCTGGTAAGTGATGATCGCGGACGCGCCCCAGCCGTTCGCAACTTTTCCTTTCACACCTTCGTATTTCGGAATCGGCAAATCCCAAACCGGACTGAAGACGAAGCGGTTTTTCGCATCCAGCAGTGAAAGGCCACGGGTGGCATTGAAATTGAGCGGGTTCAGCTCATTTTCAAACGAGGCACCCTGATCGATCGCCTTGCTGAAGGTATAGGACGCCTGGAACAGCAGGCCATGTGAGTAGTTCTTCTCCACTGAGATTTGCAAGCCGTTGTAATTGGAATTGGCGATGGTGTCTTCGGCGAAGATGTTGCTGAAAACGGCCACGCCGTCTGACGGGCAACCGGTAAAGAGTGAACCGCTCAATGGCTGGCAATTCGGCGATGAGAATTTCCGCAGACCCACGAGCGTGACGCCGTTGGGGCCAATCGTCGTTCCGGCTGGAATACAAGTGCTGCCCGCTGCGTTGTACGGCAAGGTGAGGCCGCTGCAGGTCGTTGGCGGAGTTCCCGGTGCCGCCGTGTACGTGGGGATCACCGTGCCGGGCTGAATGAAATATTGTGAATCGGAACCGAACGGCCCACATGGTGGCGTGCCGGGCTGCGGCGGAGGCCCCCCTGGGAAAGGAAGCACGCTTCCAGCTGGAAGCTGGTTCAGCCCGAGGCAAGTCTCCGCGTGGCCGAAGTTAATGTCGAAGGAACCCAAGAGGTGGTGCGCCTGCGTGCCAACGTAAGACACACGCACCAGCATGTCCTTCGTCAACTGGCGCTCGATGGTCAAGTTGTACTGCTCCGCATACTGCGACTTCAGGTGGGGCTGGAATTCGCCGAAATAAATGGAACTGCGGAAGTTCGACCAATCCACGCATCCTGGAGGGCCACCCGGCTCCACGGCGCACGGAGTCTGCGGAGTCTGGTTGATGACGCCAGAAAACGGGTTGGGCGTCTGCCCACCGCTCTGCGAAAGGTACGGCAGATTGAATTGTGGATCGGAAACAAAGGAACTGCCACCGAACGGCGGCTCGGCACTGAACTGTTCCAGAACGAGTTGCTCGATTGGGTTGTAGAAAAGGCCAAAACCCGCACGAACGCTGGTTTTACCGGGGCCACCTGTCAGCTTGGCCAGCCATCCATCGGTCGCGTCAGGACTCCACGCGATCCCGATGCGCGGAGCAAAACCCTTGTAGTAGGTGGAAGTGAGGCCCCGAGGTACGCCCTTATCACCCGGGAATACCAAGCCCAGAGGAAACACGGCGTTGTTTCCGTTCGTGGTGTTCTGGCCGCAGTCACCTGGGGTCAAGCCCAGCGCGGCGGCATTAGCGGCCGAGAGAACGCATGGGTACTGCGTCGTCGCCTGGCCCGGACGAAAAGTTTGCAGCCGGTTACCGGTATCAATGTAGGGAGTGTTCAGTTCCCAACGGAGGCCGTAATTCAGCGTCAAGTTAGACTTTAGTTTGTAACTATCCTGCGCGAACAAATAGAGCGAAGTGTTGCGTAAGTCTTCGCGTTGCGCTGCGCCCTGCGTGTAAGAAGTTGGCGCGCCGAGAAAATAATTTGGGTACGAGGGAAAGTTACTGTCCGACTGGATCTCGTCCGCAGTAGCTTGGCTGGTGATGGTATATTCACCGCTTACGTCGAAAAACAGGAATTGATCGAAGCGCTGACGGCGGACGTCTACCCCGAACTTGGTGGTGTGTTTGCCGAAGATCTTGGTGTAATTGTCCGTCCACTGGAACGTGTTGCCGGTTTGCGGCAGCTCGCCTTCGAAGTTGTTGCCCAGCGCGAATCCGCCGGATACGTTTACATAAGGAACACCCACACGGCCGGGAAGATCGGTGGTGATGCCAGCGCTGGGATTCGCGGGGTCGCTGAAGCAATTCGCCGGGGCAACGGCTGCGCCGCAAGAATCCTGCACGCTCGCCAGTGTATGGACGGGATGGTTGTTGGTTTGTTGCCCTTCGCGGAAATAATTGAACCGGAACTCATTGACTGCCGTGGAACTCAACGTCCAAGTGTGGCTGAGATTCCATTGCTGGACGCGCGTGCCGAAAAGCGCTCCGAAGCCGGGGATGTTGCCGCCGGCGCCTTGGAAGCTGGAAATTGGTTGGGTGTTGGCATCATTCTCAAAATAATAGTAGGCGCTAAACTGTTGATCGCCGGTAAGTTTGTGGTCGAATCGAACCGTAAACTGATTATTGTCGGCGGTCGAGGCTGGGACAGCGGAAAACGATCCAGTCCCAAGCGGTGCGATGTTATTGTTGTAGAGCGCGAGGGCGGTGGGATCGAAGCACTGCGTGGGAATGTGGTTGTTGGGAAAGAGGCTAGCGTACTGCGCACCCACCGCAATCGGCCCCCCCACCGCTGCGGAGCAGCCTGGTCGGGAGTTCAGCAGGTCAGCAAACGCCTGGTCGTTTACGGCCCCTTGGAATGTCGCCGCTGGGGTTGGCGCTGTGCTTTCGGAAAAATCACCGCCCGCCTCCGCGGCTGTGGGTAGCAGCACGGTGCCAGTTGAAATGCCTTGTGTCAGCCGGTTGCCCTCGTAGGAGCCAAATATGAATGTTTTGTCCTTCTTGATTGGGCCGCCGAGGGTGGCGCCAAACTGATTTTGTTTATAGGGAGCGATTGAATTGTCGAAATAACCGCGGGTGTTCAACGCGTCGTTGCGCAGGAAGTCATAAAAGTCACCGTGAATTGAATTGGTTCCGGATTTTGTGACTACGTTGACCACCGAACCTGAATTGCGGCCGTATTCGGCGTCAAAGGTATTCGTGAGCACGCGAAATTCTTCAATGGCGTCCGGGGAAGGCTGAATCGCCGGCCCGTTCACGAAAATGTCGTTCCCGTCTCCTCCGTTGACCATGTAGTTGTTGGAACGGCCGCGGCCGCCGTTCACCGATACGACGCCGGGGTTGTCGCTGCCCGCGAAGAGGTCCGCGCCGAGCTGCGATTGCACGCCGGGTTGGAGCTGAAGCAGCGCGTAGGCGTTCCTGGAATTCAGGGGAAGTTCACGGATGGATTGATCTGTCATCACCGCGCCCAGCTGTGTGCTAGTGGTCTCCACCTGCACGGAGTTGGCCTCTACGGTAACGGTGTCGTTCGCTCTGCCGATCTGCAGCGTGACGGTGATAAAATTGACGTGGCCGATGGAAACCACGACGGCTTTGACGACGAACTTCTTGAATCCCTGTGCATCTGCGCTCAGGTCATAGCTTCCGACGGCCAATTCGGGAATATCGAACGCGCCGTCCTTGTCGGAGGTGACCGAGCGCGGCGAAGCCGTGCCAGTCAGCGTTGCGGTAATCGTTGCTCCGGGCACCACGGCGCCCGAAGGATCATTCACGATTCCGCGAATCGAGCCGTTTGTTTGCCCCCACGCCGCACCGCAACCGAACAGCCCAGCCAATGCCAGTAGATACACCCCCAACCGGCCTGTCGCTTTCATCGCCGCTCCTTTGGAAAAAGTTGGCGCCACCCCCCACCCCCAGGCCTCCAACTTTGAGTTTTTCAGTTGCAGCTTGTGAAAAAACCTTACTATAATTCGGGAACGTTAGAAGAAGCTTCGCGGGTTGTCAAGGGGAAACTGTTTTGGCGAGCACTCAGACTCGAACGCGCCCGGTGAAGACTGTGCGTGCCCAGGAATTCTTGCGCATCAGCGATGTGGCGCGCACCGTCGGCGTATCGCCGTCCATTTTGCGGACGTGGGAAAATCTCGGACTGGTGACACCGCAGCGCACTCACAGCCATTATCGTCTCTATACGCAAGCGGACGTGCGCATCCTCAGACGCGCGCAATATTTGCGCCGTGTGCGCGGGCTTAACGCTCCGGCCATCGTGCATCTGCTGAAGCGTGAGGGTGTATTGCCGCCCGCGGGTGCGCGGCCGAAGGCTGATCCGATCGGGCCGCGTCTGCGGCGCATGCGATTGCGGAATGGATATTCGCTTTCCAAGGTGGCGCGCGCGGCGGGCGTGTCCGTAGGATTTCTCAGCGCCTTGGAGCGTGCGCAGATGACGGCTTCGGTGGCTACTTTGCGACGCATTGCGCGTTTTTATCGCATAAATATCCTGGCGCTGTTTGATCCTTCCAACTCCAATCCCGGCCGAGTGCGCCCGACGGATCGCAAAGTTCTCGATGCCGGTCCGGGCGTGCGCATGGAATTGCTGGCATGGGGCAATACGCTGATGGAGCCGCATCTATTCCGCATCGCGCCGTCGTCCGGCAGCGGCGAATCGTATGCGCACGACGGCGAGGAATTTCTGTACATTCTGAAAGGCCGGCTAGAAATTTCCCTGGCGGATGGCGAGCGGCAACTGCTGCAGGAAGGCGATAGTTTTTATTTTGAAAGCAACAACGCGCATCGCTGGAAGAATCCGGGGAAAAAGGAAACGCTGGTTCTGTGGATTAATACGCCCCCTACGTTCTAATGCGCGCGGCGGATGCAAAAAAACGGTGGCAACTCATTTTCACATGGAATCGTCACGGCGTCGCGGTTCAGGCAATTCAAGCGCGCCAGCGGGAGCGGAACAGTGAACGACATTAAACGTAAACCCGCAATCGTTTGGCTCGGCGTGCTTGCGGCGGTTGTGGTTTTGATAGCCGGCGGTTGCGCCAAGAAGACGCCTGCGCTGAGCCTGCTCGTCTGGGAAGGTTACGCCGATCCCTCTTACCTGCGCTCGTTTGAAGAATTGCATCACTGCAAGATCGGCGCATCGTACATGGGCTCGAGCGACGAGCTCGTCGCCAAACTGCGCGGAGGCAGCGCCAGCAATTACGACGTGATATCACCCTCGAGCGACGTCGCAACAATGATTGCTGCTGCAGGACTGGCCGCTCCGCTCGATCTTTCGAAGTTGCCAGCGTACCCGCAGCTATCGGAACGACTTCGCACCATGCCGCTCGTCCGCGTGAATGGCAACGTGTACGGCGTGCCGTTCACGTGGGGGCCGAATCCCCTGCTCTACGACACCACTTACTTCGCGAAGCCGCCCGACAGCTGGGCCGTGTTGTGGGTTCCGGAACTGAAAGGAAAAATCTCCGCGTGGGACGAGCTTTCGACGATGTACATGGCCGCGCAGGTGCTCGGATATGACAAGCCGGATCCCAACCACATCTACAATCTGAGCGACGCAGAACTGGACAACGTGCGAAAGAAGTTGATCGAGCTGAAACCGAACATCCGCAAGTTCTGGTCCACAGGCGGCGAGCTGACAAATCTATTCGAAAATCACGAAATCGCGGCCGCCATGGGCTGGCCGCTCACCACCAACCAGCTGCGCACGGCCGGCTTTTCGATTGGCGAGACCATCCCGAAGGAAAACACCACTGGATGGATCGACCATCTGATGATTACCTCCGCGAGCGAGCACAAAGACCTCGCCACGGAATTTCTGGAATTCATGATCGAGGCAAAAACGCAAAAAATGGTGACGGACGTTACCGGATACGACCCCGCCAATCCGCACGCGGCGGAGTTCATGACCGACGAGCAGAGAAAATCGTTGCATTTGGACAACGTGGACGAATATATGACACGCATTTACTTTTGGCAGAATGTTCCACGGCGCGACAAGTACAACGAAATCTGGAACGAAATAAAGGCGGCGCAGTGACGAAAGCTGCTCCTATTGCGGCTGCCGCACGCTCAACGGCGACTGCTGCCACGCCGATACTCTCCATTCGCCAGGTCATTAAACGATTCGGCCAGCGTCCTGTGCTGCGCGGAATCAGCCTGGACATGGCCGCCGGAGAATTTCTCACCATCCTCGGTGAAAGCGGTTCCGGCAAGACAACTTTGCTGCGTCTGATCGCCGGCTTTGAAGATCTCGACAGCGGCGAAATCTGGATGGGCGCGGAACGGCTTGATCGGATTCCCGCGCACCGTCGCCAAGTGAACACGGTTTTTCAGAGCTACGCGATTTTCCCGCACCTTTCTGTGTTTGAGAATGTGGCTTACGGTTTGCGCGCGAAGAATACAGCCAAGTCCGAGATTCCCGAGCGCGTCACGCAGGCTCTGGCGATGGTGAAGATGGACGAATTCGCACAAGCCGCTCCGGCGAAACTTAGTGGCGGCCAGCAACAACGTGTGGCGCTGGCGCGCGCGCTGGTGAATCGTCCGCGCGTCCTGCTGCTCGATGAGCCGCTCTCCGCGCTCGACGCCAATCTGCGCCGCCAGATGCAGGTGGAGCTGAAATCGCTCCAGCGCGAAGTGGGCATTACTTTCATTTTTGTGACGCACGATCAGGAAGAAGCCATGGCGCTGTCCGATCGCGTAGCTTTGTTGCGCGCCGGAATGCTGGAACAGGTTGCTCCGCCGCGCGAAATCTATGGAGAGCCTGACACAGCCTACGCAGCGCAATTCATCGGCCAGACAAACGTGTTGCGCGCGGAAGTTAGCAACGGAATCGCCAGCGCGGGCTCGATCGTGTGGCGCACCTTTGGCGCAGCTGGCAAGGCGACCTACTCGCTGCGCCCGGAATGCATCCGACTCGCGAATGAATCCGCCGGGACTCCTGTCGCCGGCGCGGATGTTTCCACCGCGCGCTTTCGCGGACGCATCCGCACTCAAACGTTCGGCGGCGCCATGGACATGATCGAAATTGATTGCGGCGATGCTCACGTAATCCGCGCGCGTATCGCCAATCCCGGCATTCTCGGCGGAGAGTGCGAATTCGAGTTCGCCGCGGATGATGCGGTTCGCGTGCGCGAAGGAGACGGCGCCTAGCCATGTACTCGCGCGCGTACAAAGCCGGCGTGACGATTCCTCCGCTCCTGTGGGTCACGGTGTTTCTTCTGGTGCCCTACGCGATTCTCTTTTGCTATAGCTTTTGGTCCGTCTCTCCCGCGCAAGCGATCGTGCACAATTGGAATTTGCAGAATTATCTTCAGCTCGCGCGCAATCCGATTTATCTGCAAGTTCTCTTTCGCTCGATGCGCATCGCGGCTTCCGTCACGGTATTCGCGTTGCTGCTGGGCTATCCGCTGGCGTACTACCTGTCGTTCCACGCGGCCAAGCGTAAGGATTTGCTCTACCAACTCGTGATCATCCCGTTGTGGGCGAGCTACCTGGTGCGCGGGTACGCGTGGAAGACGATACTGGGCAGCGATGGCGTCCTGAACGGATTGCTGCAATATCTGCACCTCACACACAAACCGGTGGAATTTTTTCTGTACAGCCCCTTCGCGGTGATCATTACTTTGACGCACATCTACACGCCGTTCACACTGCTGCCGATTTACGCGTCGCTCGAACATATTCCGCGCAATCTCGTGGAGGCTTCGTACGACCTGGGTTCTTCGCCCTGGTCCACGTTTCGTCGCGTGATTCTGCCACTCTCGCTTCCGGGAGTTCTGGCCGGCGCCACGTTCGCCTTTGTGCTGACGCTGGGAGATTTTCTGGCTCCGCTGCTGGTGGGCGGTCCTAGCGGGATCATGATTTCGAATGTGGTGGTGAGCTTGTTCGGCGCGGCTTACAACTGGCCGCTGGGCGCTGCGATTTCGTTCTGCATGATGCTGCTCGTTGTGACGCTGCTGTTCATCACGGAGCGCCTGGAAAAAAGGCTGGCCGTTTCGTGAACGGCGGCTTCCAGTCCCGCCGCGCACCGTTGCTCAGCGCCTATACGTTTCTCGTCTATGCGTTCCTTTATTTTCCGATCATCGTGCTCGTGGTTTATTCGTTCAACGGCTCCGGAGTGGGCGGCTTCCCTCCCGCAAATTGGACTTTGGACTGGTATCGTCAGCTTTTCGCGGATGGCGCGCTTTGGGATGCGGTGCTGAACAGCGTGCTCGTCGCCGCAGTCGCTGTCGCGATTGCGCTGGGCCTGGGTTTGCCAGCCGCGCTCGCGCTGGACCGCACGGATTTTCCGGGCAAGGCGCTCTTCCGCCGGTTAGTGCTCCTTCCGCTGATTCTGCCCGGCATCATTACCGGCCTTTCGTTGTTGATGTTGATCGTAGCTGTCGGCATGAAACTTAGCCTGGTGACGATCACGCTGGGCCACGGCACAGCGTTAATTTCGGTAGCCACCACGGAAATCTTTGCGGGGCTGCAGAAGCTCGAGCGCGCGCAGGAAGAAGCTTCGCTCGATCTCGGCGCGAATCACTGGAAGACGTTTTGGCGCGTCACGCTGCCCAACTTGCGCGTTTCGCTGATTGCCGCGGGCCTGCTGATTTTCACGCTCTCGCTCGACGAAATCGCCGTGAGTTTTTTCTTGATAGGCCGCGACAATACCCTCCCGCTTGAAATCTGGTCGCGCCTGCGCCGGGGCATCACTCCGGAAATCAACGCCATTTCCACGCTGATTTTGTTCTTTTCCATTGGAATGATTTTGCTCTGGTACCGCCTGAGAACCCGTCTGCAGGGCGCTGACGAATCCAGTGCACCACTGATTCCCGCCTCGATTGAAGGAGAAACTGCATGACCGAAACGCGCAGGGATTTCTTGAAATTTGTCGTGGCCGGCTCGGTCGCCGCGGGATGCCCCGTAAATCACCTGCTCCTCGCGGCGGAAACCGGCCCGAAGCCGCAACTCGACGCCGATCATTTTGCAATCTGCCATGAAGTGCGCGACGGCCAACAGTTCGAGAAGCCGGCTGTGTCGAGCCGGCACGACGTGGTGATCGTCGGCGGCGGAGTCAGCGGCCTGAGCGCCGCCTATTTTCTGCGCGGCCGCGATTTTCTGCTGCTCGAAAAAGAGCCGCACTGGGGCGGCAACGCATACCTGCAGGAATATCAAGGCCAAGCCTACGCCACCGGCTCCGCGTTTGATGAAAAGGACACGGCCAGCGAGCAACTCGCCCGTGAAATTGGCCTGGTCGAGCTGCCCATTAATTCTCCGGATCCCACCATCGTCGCAGGAAAATGGGTCCCGGACATATGGCGCGGCGGATTGGATCAACTCCCCTACTCGGAGTCCGTGCGCGACAGCTTCAAGAAATTCCGCAAGGAGATTAAGGCGCTCGATCCCGATAAAAACGCGCAACAACTCGACAGCGTGCCGCTGTCGAATTATCTCAAGGGCTATTCGCCCGAACTCAAGAAATGGTGGGACGCCTACGGCCTGTCCAATTGGGGCGCGAATTCCGATGACGCCTCCGCACTCGTCGCCGTTGAAGATCTGCAATACATGTCCGCCGACGAGGACGTCCGCAGAACCTTGCCGGGCGGAAACGGCGCCCTCTCGCGCCAGCTGGCGACCACGCTACAACCAAAATACGGCCAACAGATGATCGGCGACGCGACGATTGTTTCCGTTGACCCGCAAAAAACCGAGGTGCACATCACCTACGTCCAGGCAGGCCAGCTGCGCACCGTCGCCGCGAAATACGTGATCATGGCCACGCCGAAATTAATCACCGCACGCCTGATTTCAGGGCTTCCCGACGCGCAGCACGAAGCCATGATGTCGTTCCGTTACTGCCCCTATCCTGTGATCAACATGATTTTCGACAAACCCATCTACAATCGCGCCTACGACACTTGGTGCCCCGGCAACTCCTTCACCGATTTTATCGTCGCCGATTGGGTGCTGCAGAAACAGCCGGGCTACGTGCAGAAAAATAATATCCTCACCTTCTACACGCCGATTTCGGAATTGCATCGCGACCGGCTGCTTACCGTGGACAGCTGCCAGAGAATCGCAGAAAAAGTACTCCAGGATTTTCAGAAGCTCACGCCCGAATTCAGCGCCGCCGAACCGATCGAGGTGCACATGTATCGCCGCGGGCATCCCATGTTTTTGCCCACGCCGGGATTATTCACGAAAGTGATCCCCGTGGCGAACCAACCATTTGGTCGGATCGCTTTCGCCAATACCGATTCGGTGGGGCCTGTTTCTGAAATTGGCGGAGCCGTGGAAGCGGCGCGCCGCGCGGTGGAGTGGACGGAAAAGCAAATGGCTGCGCCGGCGCGCTCAACTGGAAAATCGGCCGCAGGCGCACGGAAATAATCTGATCCGCAAAGTCCTCAGCACAACAAAAAAGGCATCCGGGGAGAGAGCCGGATGCCTTTTTGAAATCTTCCCCGCCAGAGAAAGATTTATGGGTCACACGTAACGACTGCGGTTCAAACCTACAGCTTGCCGACCAGATGTAAATTGTGCACGCCGCAGAAAATCGAAAACCCGGCACTAACTGTCTGCGGCATCCACCAGAAACGCCGGAACAGCGGGTACTCGCTGCGCTGCATTTGGCGCGCCATCAGATCGAACAGGAGCGGAGCCACCTGCGTGGCCGCGTAGATCGCCGGCGAACCTGCGAAAGGCCGCAGCATTGGATTGTCTTCCACGGCGCCGTGCCCCACAGCTTGGCGTGTCGAATACGCGTCGAAAGCTGCCGCGCCGTGTTGCAGCAGCGCCAGAGCTAGCCATTGGCGGCGCGAAGGCTGTGAGAGCGCTTCCCTGAATTTATTTTCTTTGGTGGAAAGTTCGGGGATGCGCACCGTGGAAAACGACCGCGCATCGCTTGATGTCTCGAACGCCGCCGTCTTCATCGCGCCCGAATACTGATTCTTGGAATTCTCACTGATCAGCCGAACCTCGTCGAGGTTCATATGAGTGGAGGATGACTCTGTAGCCGAGGCGACGTAATCTTCCTCTACCGCAACGGGCGCATTTGAACTTACAGGGGCGCTCTCCTTGAACGAGTTGACAGAGGCTGCGTGAATCACAACCATCTGTGCGCCAACCGCTTGAGCCGGTGGTGCAGAGGATTGAAGCTGGAACAAAAGCGCTGCTACGGCCAAAACCATGGAAGGGGGCTCCTGTAATCGCCTAGCGCAGTAGAGGGATGCACGGGCAGGACCAACTTGGGGCAATCGCTTATCTGTCTTATATACAATAGCTTACGTCTGATGTGACGCGGTTTGGCCATCGCTTTACAGCCGTGGACAGGAAATCGCTTTCCCTCTACCAGTACTGCCGTTACCCAGCTAACTCCCTGAATCGACTGAATCTAGAGCCGCCCGGTTCGCGGCACTTTCGCTTTTGTCGCGGCGCGTTGCGGCTGATTTCGATGTAGAATCCGCCGACGTTTCGTCGCCGTGCTGCGTGGAGGAATCATGAAACGATTCGCTTTTTTGACTCTGTGGCTGGGGCTGTGCGCTTGCGCGTGGGCGGCCGAACCTTCCGTTACATATGTTCGCGCCGGGAAGCTGCTCGACGTGCGCTCCGGGAAAATGCTGACGGATCAAGTCATCGTGATTCGCGGCGAAAAAATTGAGCGCGTGGCCGGCTCGGCGCAGGTACAAATTCCCGCGGGAGCCAGTGTCGTGGATCTGTCGCGCGCGACGGTGCTTCCCGGGCTGATTGACGCGCATACGCACCTTTTTCTCACGGGCGAAGACAATGGCCGCTACGACGAACAACTGCTCAAGGAATCCTGGCAATACCGCACGATCGAAGCCGTCGTGAACGCCAAGCGCGACTTAGATGCCGGATTCACTACGATGCGCGACGTGGAAACCGAAGGCGCAATGTACAGCGATGTGGACGTGCGCAACGCGATCAGCCGCGGATTGATACCCGGCCCGCGATTGCAAGTGGCGACGCGCGCCATTTCCACCACGGGAGGATATCCGCTCGAGGGCTATTCGCCGGAAATCACCGTACCATCTGGCGCGCAGATTGTGGATAGCGCGGACGAGGCCCGCAAGGCCGTGCGCGAACAAGTGAAATATGGCGCGGACCTGATAAAGATTTACGGGACGCACAAGTTTCATTTCACGGCTGACGGGAAAATGGTGAGCATCCCAACTTTTAGCCTAGAGGAAGTCATTGCGATCGTGAACGAAGCGCACAGCGAAGGACGAAAAGTAGCGTGCCATGCGTACGGCGGCGCCGGCCTGAAAAATTGCCTCGATGGCGGGGTGGATTCGATCGAGCACGGCCTGGATCTAGATGATGCAGCCGTCGCGGAAATGGCCACCAAGGGAATTTGGCTGGTGCCCACGTTATACGTTTATGAAGGTTCAACGCGCGAGGAGGAAAATGCCGCGAGCGGTGGAAAAGTCAGCCGCGCCAGCTTGCACGAGCCGAGTTTCAAGAAAGCGATGGCGGCCGGAGTAAAAATTGCTTTCGGCACCGACGTCGGGCCGTTTCCACACGGCACCCAGGCCGTGGAATTCGAGTACATGACGAAATTCGGGATGTCACCGCTCGCTGCGATTCAATCCGCCACCACACGAGCGGCGGAATTGATGGGCTGGTCCGATCAGGTGGGCGCGATCACCCCTGGAACCTTCGCAGACATTATTGCCGTGGAAGGAAATCCGCTGGAGGACATCAAGCAGTTGGAACGGGTGAAATTCGTGATGAAGGGCGGGCAGGTAGTGCGCGACGATCTCACGAAATAGGCGCACGCAGATTCGCGCTTTGCTCTGCTGTCGCGCGGCAAGCTAGAGCGTGGCCAAGCTCTCGCGCGCCGCGGCAATGGTGCGGTCAATATCCGCGTCGGTGTGCGCGGCAGAGACGAACAGGGCTTCGTATTGCGACGGCGGCAGGAAAATTCCGCGCTCGAGCATTCCCTGAAAGAACTTCCCGAACTTTGCGGTGTCGGATTTCTTGGCGTCGTCGTAGTTGCGTACGGGCTGCTCGCAGAAGAATAGTGTCAGCAGCGAGCCTGCTAAGTTAACTTGTCCTGGAACGCCCACTTCCTTCAGCACAGTACGCAGTCCTTCGGCGAGGCGCTTCGTCCGGCGGTTCACATTGTCATAAAATCCCGCCGCTTCGAGCTTGGGCAGAGTGGCGAGGCCCGCGCGCATCGCCAGCGGATTGCCCGAAAGCGTGCCAGCTTGATACACTGGGCCCAGCGGCGCGACGCGTTCCATGATGTGACGTTTGCCGCCGTAGGCCGCCACCGGCAAGCCGCCTCCGATGATTTTCCCCATCACCGTAAGATCCGGATCAATTCCGTAAACGGCTTGCGCGCCGCCATACGCCATGCGGAACCCGGTAATCACTTCGTCGAAAATCAGCAGCGCGCCTTCTCTCTTCGAAATTTCGCGCAACCCTTCCAGAAATCCCGGCGCAGGTGCCACCACTCCCATATTCGCGGCCACCGGTTCCACGATGATCGCCGCGATTTTACCGGCGTGCTGGTGAAAAAGTTTCTCGACGCTGGCCAGATCGTTGTACGGCGTGTTCAGCGTCAACCGCGCGAAAGCTTCAGGGACTCCCGGGCACGCAGCGATGCCCAGCGTCGCAAGCCCCGAACCCGCTTGGGAAAGAAATCCGTCGGAATGCCCGTGGTAACAGCCCTCGAACTTGATCACCAAGTCGTGTTCCGTGAATGCGCGAACCAGGCGCACCGCGGACATCGCCGCTTCCGTGCCCGAGCTTACAAAGCGCACCATCTCCACCGAGGGAATCGCGCGCGTGATTTGTTCGCCCAGTTCAATTTCCAGCGGCGACGTCATTCCGTAGCTGGTGCCGCGTCCGGCCTGATCGGAAACCGCCGCCACCACGTCCGGATGCGCGTGCCCCAAAATCAGCGCGCCCCACGAGCAGACGTAATCGAGGTATTCGCGGCCATCTACGTCGTAAAGGCGCGTACCAAGCGCGTGGTCAATCACCAAGGGCGTGCCGCCCACGGCGCGAAACGCACGCACCGGACTGTCCACGCCGCCGACTAGTGTTTTCTTGCCGCGCTCGAAAAGTTCGGTGGAGTGCGGGCGCGCGCTCTCCGTCGCTGACCCGACACCGCCGCTGCCAGCCGTTTTCTCTTTCGCGCTCTTTACCGTCTCGCTCGCCATGTTTCCCCGTGGCACTCCCAACGTACGTTCAACTCAACAATTCTTCAGCCACCGCGCGGCATCTTTCGCGTGATACGTCAGGATAATGTCCGCTCCCGCGCGCTGAATCCCAGTGAGGATCTCCAGCACCACGCGCTTTTCATCAATCCAACCATTGCGCGCCGCCGCTTTCACCATCGAATATTCCCCGCTCACGTTGTACGCGCCGAGCGGCACATCAAATCGTTCGCGCACGCGTTGCACCACGTCCAGATAAGGCAGCGCCGGCTTCACCATAATAATGTCTGCGCCTTCTTCCAGGTCCAGCGCCACTTCGCGCAACGCCTCGCGCGCATTCGCCGGATCCATCTGGTAGCTGCGGCGGTCTCCGGATTGCGGCGAGGACTGAGCCGCTTCGCGGAATGGGCCATAAAAACTGGAACAATATTTCGCTGCGTACGAAAGTATCGCGACGTCCTCGAAATTGTTTTCGTCGAGCCGCTGCCGAATCGCTGCCACGCGCCCGTCCATCATGTCCGAAGGCGCCACCAGATCCGCTCCGGCGCGAGCGTGCGAGAGCGCCGCGTCGGCCAGCAGCACCAGGCTCGGATCGTTCAGCACTTCGCCATCTTTCATCACGCCGCAATGGCCGTGGCTGGTGTATTCGCACAGGCAGACATCGGCGATTACCAGCAAATTCAATTTGGCATTGCGGATCGCTTCAATCGAGCGCTGTACTGCGCCATGCGCGTCGGCGGCTTCTGTCCCCAGCTCGTCCTTATGTTCCGGCAAACCAAACAAAATCACGGCGGGAATTCCGAGGCCAGCGACCTCGCGGCATTCTTCCACAATCTGATCAACGGATTGCTGATAGATCCCCGGCATCGAGCTGACTTCCTTGCGCACGTTCGTTCCGGGGCAGGCGAACATCGGATACACCATGCCGCTCGCGCTCAGCCGCGTTTCGCGCACGAACCCGCGCAAAGTCTCGCTGCGCCGCAAACGCCGCGGCCGGTGAATGGGAAATGTCACGCGTTCCTCACGATTTATTTTTGCCGCTGGAAATACTTCGCGATCGCGTCGGCCAAGCCCGCAGAAGACGAATCATTCGCTTCAATCGCCACGCGCGCGCCGGCTTCGCGCAATGCTCGCGTGGTGGTGGAACCGATCGTGGCGAATTGTATGCGTTCGGACAGCGCGGCTAATTCCGCGGGCGGCACGAACGCCGCTAGATTGTGATATGCCGAAGGGCTCGCAAAAACAATCGCCGCAACTTCCGCCTTCCGCAAAGCGCCGAGAATTTCCGCATCGAGCGATTCGGGCCGCAGCGTGCGATACGCCACCACTTCCTTCACCTGCGCGCCAGCTTCGCGCAAAGCATCCGGCAAACGATCGTCCACGCGATCGCTGCGAGGCAGCAGCACGCGTTTTCCGACCAGCTGATCGCGCAGCTCCGCTGCCAGCGATTCTCCCGTCTGCGTCTGCGCCACGAAATCCACGCGCACATCCAGATTCCGCGCCGCCTGCGCCGTCGCCACGCCCACAGCGGCGATCTTTGGCCGCGGCGGCTGCACCGGCTGTACGTGAGTCAATTCACACGCGCGCAGAAAAACAAAGCGCACCGCATTCTGGCTGGTGAAAAGAATCCAATCGACATCCTTTTTGTTGCGCAGCGCCGCATCTAGCTCGGTGGAATCCTCCGGTGGTGCGAAACTCACCGTGGGCATTAGCAACACTTGCGCGCCCAGATTTTCCAGCGCGTCTACGAGTTCCTGCGATTGCTCCGCCGCGCGCGTCACCACCACGCGCTTGCCCGCGAGAGGTTCGCCCGGATGTTTTTCTAGACGAAACATTTTGTCAGGCTTGTCCAACGGACCTTCCCACCATTTGCAGCAGCCGGTCGGCGCCGGCCACCAGCAGTTCCGCCGCTACTGCGCGTCCTAGATTCTCAGCATCGGCGGCAGAGTTGCAAACTTTTTCC
>Ga0210396_10003133_pt1 | contig 16610 bp, 18 predicted proteins | sample IncBWH17OmetaG_FD_155466 | JGI IMG/M metagenome (GOLD analysis project Ga0210396, IMG submission 155466) | Forest soil microbial communities from Barre Woods Harvard Forest LTER site, Petersham, Massachusetts, United States - Inc-BW-H-17-O ... | reverse complement strand
CCACACGACACGGAACATCGGTACGAGCAGTGGCCAGTATACCCTCGCGCGTCACATGAAGATTCCTTCATAGCATGTTCGAAATCCGGCGAGCCGCGGCGTGCTCGGCCCATCTTTTGGATTTAGGGGCTCGTGATTAACGCCGTTACGGATATATGCCGACTTGCCAATTTTCAATGTCCGATAACGCGACTCAGGAGTTATCGGGCCGGAACTCCTAGAACCGGACTTATCGAAGGTCGGCCAAACAATTAGTGGTAATAAACGGATTCATTAACGGTCTATGTGGGACGACAAGTTGACCTCCATCACTTCGCCAGAATCTTCAGGGAGATTGCGTCTGCCACCTGCTGCACGTCGTGCCGATCGGCGCGATACTCGCACTCCGTCTTCGCCGAACTCGATCCGGTCCCGCGATCGAGCCTTGCGAACTGCATGAACTTAGATTATTGCCCGCCGAAACGGAATACGATTCCGGCGCTATACCGGAAATTGTCCTGCCGGTCATTGGCGCCGTCGGGAAACTTCGTCAAAAAATACTCGGCCTGTATCGGACGGACTGCAAAATGGCGCGACACCGTCACATCAATTCCGCCCCCAGCCGTTGTCCCAAAAGCTGTCTTCGATCCCAGCACAATCGCATCGGACGCCCAGATGGCCCCCAGAAGAACCTGGGCAAACGGCGTAACCCTGCCGCGCCGGAAATTCACACGAGGTCCAAACAGGTACGAAATCTGATGCGTAGTGGCGAATCCACTGCGGGCAACGGCATAGCCACCGAGATCTCCCACGACGCCGAGCCAGCGAGTCGCGTTGAATTCCAGCTGGCCGCTTCCTCCGTTTCCATTGACCGATTCCGAAGGCGGCATCTGGGTGATGTCGTTGACTGCATTGTCGCGCATGTAGTCGTAACCCGCGTATCCTTCAAACTTGGGCGTAACATCTTGCGCTTTCGCCGGCAGCGCGAAGCCCATCACCAAGATCAACACAACCAGCCCGACTGAATTCTTCATTTTCCGTGCGCCTCCATTTGGATTTCCGCATTCTCTATGGTTCGGGTGGCACAGCTTGGCCTCTTTGCGAGTTATCAATCGTGACAAGTAGCTTCTGCCAATTCTGATGACGGTATTGTCGCCGAGGTTGGCAACGCCTAGGAAAGTTGAGCCTTGTCCAAAGCTGCTTGAACGTTGGAACCGTTGTTATAGCCACCCAATCGGCTAGTGCCTGAATTAACCGCTAGCTTTACCGGAGTGCTAGTTCAAATGACGGTAACGCGACGCATCAGGTGTTATTCGAGCGGCCAAATCGATAGAGCTTTGTGAAGAAATTCTTTCTTGCAGCGCGTAAGCTGGGCTGTGTGTCGGCTGCAGGGATCGGAGGTGATTATGTTGGTGCGGTTGATGATCGGTGCGATGCTCACGCTGGGGTTTGGACAAAATGTGATTGCTGGCTGCACTTGCAGCATGCCCCGTGGAGGATGTGGGCGTGGCTGGAATTCGGGACAGGTCATCTTCTTAGGCAAGGTGACTCGGGATATCCAGACGGAAGCGCCGATGGCGGACGATTCTGGGGAGGATTATTCTGGGGTGAAGGATCCTCAAGTTCGAACATTGTTGCAGCGCCTTAGAAAGAAGCCGCCCATGAATCATGTGGTGTATTTCTCGATCGCGGAGAGTCTCCGTGGTGAAGGGCAGCCGGGGCAAGAGATTGTCGTGCGTACGGGCGTGGATGAACGCGGCCCGCAAGATGGAGATTGCAGCTATCCCTTCGTGGTGGGCGTCAGCTACCTGGTATATGCCTCGGGTCTTGGTGATTCGCTCTCGACGAACACTTGCACGTTCACCAGCGCGGAGGTGGCAGTGGGCGGCGTTCTGCGCGAACTGCGAGCTATTCGGGATGGGCAGCCGGTTGATAGCCTCTTCGGCACAGTCGGTTTGCTGTCTCGCAAGGGGAACCCCTCATTGTGGTTGACCAAAATGCGCCCGCTCGGCGACGTTTTTGTGCGCGTGGTCGATAGTGCGGGCCGTGTGCGCTCGACGAAGACGGACGAACGTGGGGTGTATGCATTTGAATGGCTCCCGCCCGAAAGCTATCGAATCGAAGAAGATTTGCCTGCAGGATTGGGGGCACTTTCCGACGGGGCGGACAGCACGTCGGCCATTGATTTGACGGATCCAGACCCGACACGGATTGGATGCCGGGCCGACATTCGCGCAGATTTGGAGATCACGAATTGATGGGTTTAGGAATTACCTTCACTGCGTGAAGGAGCCGGCCTGCGGAGGTCTCTATCTTTCTTCCAGTCCCAGCTCGGTTTCTTTGGAACCGTTCTCAGTTTGACCTCCAGTCCGCATGATGTTTCCCAGAACTCGGAGGGAGAGCTCAATTTCAGGAAGGGCACACGTTGGCATGCCGTATTCTGCGGAAATCAAAATGACTATTTGCGTGACCCTGAAAGGCGTTCGTCTTAGAGGCATGCCTTTACTAGCGGAAGCAGACACTTGGTCACCAAATTTATCCGCGCAATGGCGCTTGGACGCTCGCGTGAGATTTGCATTCTTGGCCCTATAGGGTCGGTTTCTGTGAAAGGCGGCCCGCAGTCAATGGCATTTAGGCGGTGCGAATTATTTTGAAACGATTCGCAGCTTTGGGCTCACTACCTTCCCAACGGTGACGCGGCCGACACGCTTGTAATTGAAAAGGGTCGAGCGCAGAATGGTCGCAATTCCCATTCGTTATCCCGGTTTCGTTTGACCTCGATAACCCGGCCACGGGACTCCTGTACAACCTCTGCGTTCTTCGGGAGGGACCATGAAAGGCTCTCTGTTGCTCACAGCCTCGATCTGCGCTCTGTGCGGCCTCAGTGCGTGTGGCGGGAATAGCGGAGGCAGAGTTCAGCCCTTGCTCATCACTTCTGCGGCTCCGCCGAAAGGAAACGTCCGGACTGCGTATGGCGCGGGCGGGAGCGGGTTCTCTCTAGCCGCTTCGGGAGGGGTGGCGCCCTATTCTTGGAGCTGGACAGCCGCCTCGGGCTCCGCTTTGCCGCCCGGCCTGAGCCTGGCTCCTTCGGGCTTAGTCTCGGGCACGCCGACCTCCGCAGGAAACTTCAACGTCCAGGTGACAGTAAAGGACTCAGCCTCGCCTCCCTCTCAACAGATTGCGACTGACGCGATCGACATCGGCGGTCCGTTGCTCACGATTACTTCTTCGGCTCCCCCGAGCGGCACGGTTGGAACAACATATGATGGGCGATTAGGCCCGCCGTGTAAGCCCGGCAGTCCGAATTGCGTCTGTATCTTTATGCCGCTTCGCCCGTCGTGTCATATCGCGGAACACGGTTTCCAACTCACCGTGACGGGCGGCACGGAGCCCTATGGCTGGAGCTGGGTCGCCGCGTCGGGCTCGGCTTTGCCGCCGGGTGTTACGCTGTCAGCCACCGGATTAATTGACGGTGCGCCTACGACGGCCGGAGCGTACAGCGTCGTCGTTGCGGTTTCCGATTCTTCAGTGCCGGCGGCACAGACCAATGTGGATTACGCCATCATGATCGCGCCGCCTCCGCCTCCACAAATTAACGATGTGAACTCGCCATCCGCGGTTGTAAATTCAGCGTACAGCTTTACCTTTACAGCTACGGGCGGACAGCTCCCGCTTACCTGGAACGAAACCGGGCCGCTTCCGGCAGGGCTTTCACTTAGTTCCGGCGGCGTGCTCTCGGGCAAACCGACTGCTATCGGCGGGTTCCCCATCAGCGTAATGGTGCAGGACTCGGCTGGTCAAAACGCTACGCCCCAGATGTTCACGGTGGAGGTCACGTCGCACGGTTTCACGATGACCGGCAGCATGAACTCAGCGCGCATTTCTCATACGGCCACGCTGCTGAATGATGGAACAGTGCTAATCGTCGGCGGCCAGGACACCACCGGAACTCCCGTCGCAAACTCGGAGCTTTACGCTCCCTCGGGCGGGACCTTTGCGGTATCGGGAGCCTTGGGAACGGCGCGCTATTTTCACATATCCACGCTGCTAGGCGCGGGCAAGGTCCTCGTGGCTGGAGGAGATGACATAAGCGGTAATGCCCTGGCCTCCGCGGAGCTGTACGATCCATCCACCAAAACCTTCACCGCGCTCGGCAATATGGGAAGTGCCCGCGATTCTTTCACGGCTACACCTCTTGGCAACGGAAAAGTGCTCTTGGCAGGGGGAGGTAACACGAACGGGATCCAAGCCACGGCAGAGCTGTTCGATCCTTCGACTGGGAGTTTTTCGCCAACCGGGAGCATGAGCACTCCGCGTGCGGCACACACCGCTACCCTGCTGAGCAGCGGAAAAGTATTGGTCGCGGGAGGTGTCGACGCCAACGACACCGCTCTTGCGACCGCGGAATTGTATGATCCCGGTAGCGGCACGTTCACACTGACGACAGGCAACATGAACGATCAACGTTACACGCATACCGCCACTCTGCTCGGCAACGGTAAGGTGCTGTTAACGGGAGGCACCGATGCAACCAATAGCTCCGTCGCGTCCGCCGAGCTCTACGATCCGAACGCCGGCACCTTTTCCGCAACTGGAAGTATGGGCACTCCGCGTGCGGGACATCGGGCGATCTTGCTTAACGACGGAACCGTGCTCGTGGAAGGAGGAACCGACGAGAATGGAGCCCCTCTTGTGGCCGCGGAGCTTTATAGTCCCGGCACCGGGCTGTTCGCCCCCACAGGCAGTTTGCAATCTCCGCGCTTTCGCCACACTGCCACCTTGCTTAACGGCGGCACCGTACTCGTTACTGGGGGCGCCAATACCTTGGGGATTCTGGCGACAGCAGAGCTCTACCAGTAGGCCGGCGGGCTCTTCGCTGCTCGTGGCTCAGCAGCCCGTGCCGTGAGCAGTGGCGGCGGCATCGGCATATCGAAGTGGTTGCATTTTTGATATCGCGGCTCTGAGGCCGCATAGAAATAGAAATGTTAAAATCGCAACGGCCGTCGCCAGAAGGCGAACCGGCCGTCAACTGGAGTTTTCACGTGAGGAGGTAGCATATGAAATGGCTCCCACTACTCCTTGTTGTGTTTTTGGCCGCGGGTCGGCCTTGCAGAGCTGACATCATCATTGGCACCCCGCCTAATGCTGCCTTCAATATACAGATCTTTACTCCGACCGGGCAGAGTTTCACGGCCGATAGAAGCGCTATAAAGTCGATTGGTATGTCGGTTTCCGTTTGCAACTGCCCTCCGCTTATGAAATTTCAGCTGACTCTTCTGAACGGGTCTGGCACCTCGGGCGCGACGGTGGCAACTAGGACAGCGACTGCGCCAATCGGATTGTTTGGTTTCCTGGACTTTGATTTTACCGGTGTAACACTGACCGTTGGGCAGAAGTACACGGCGGTAATGACGCAGATCTCGCCGAATCCCCCAAACTCCACAGGTATCTCAATTAATGGTGTTTCTCCGAACACCTATTCCGGGGGAGTAGCGTTCCTATCTGGCCTCGCTAACCCCGACGTCGAATTGTCACTGCGGGTGATCGATGAACCGTTGGCCGCGAGTGCGCTGCAGTATTCCGCTAAATTCTTGTGCGGCCAGACAGACGAAGAAGAGGCGGAGCATGGCAAGGGCATGGCTGCGTACGGGATGTACTTTACGGTCGTCAATCTTCACAACCCTAGCGAAATAGAAGTTGTCGCCAAAATGAAGGTTGCCACAACCAAACCCAACGGACAGCCGGGCGACGTCTCGCCATTTCACTCCATCCAACTTGGCGGGGATCAAGCACTCGCAGTCGGCTGCTCCGAAATTCGGGATCTGGCGAAGGCGCCCCCGGGCTTCCTGGACGGCTTCCTCGTCGTCGAGAGCGATTTCAGTCTGGACGTTGTTGCGGTATATACGGGGTCCCAGAAAGGGCTGGTTGAAACCTTTGGCATAGAACGCATCGGCGAACGGAAAATGAATAGTGGTGACGCAGCCACACCCGGATCATTAGGGCCAAATGCACCACCTAGCAAGTGAAAGCACAGGAGGTGAGCTTTGATGTGTTCTGGATTTTGACCGGAATGTGATCGCGTAGCGTATTGGACTCCCTTCGTTCCGGAGCATACAGTGCGCTCGGTATTAAATGGCTTTCATGAAGTCGCCTCTGCTTCAAGCACAACCTGCACTGGTCGAAGACGGCTTTAGACACTGATTTCAGGCGACAGCTCACCTCAGGTCGGCAGCGGTGTTGTCATACATCAATGCACCGAGATGTTCGCGCCATCCTTGCTCGTCGCCGGCAAGCAACTGCGACACGATTTCGAATAGCCTCGCTTGCCCATCTCTGGCACTCGTCTGCACCTCGGGGATCGTTCCAAGCAAAATTGCAGCGCGGCGATGACGAAGGCCGAATGCACAGAGCGCACGCGCTGCAGTCGTCGGAACTCCGAACCTAAGATGGTCAGGAAACGCGCGAACAGCCGCAGAGAGCGCACGGCCTTGCGACTCAAGAACTTTCTCTAGCAAAGAAACTTCAGTTTTCTCGCGTACTATCCAATCTTTTTATCGGCATATATTTGTGCGGTTTCAACGTTTCACTTTTTCGTGGCAACACACGCAGAATTATTGGCATCCGAGTGCAACGTGCTGCACATGCTATGATCACGCGCGCGGAGCTCACCCAGGCATTACGCACTGAGCATCTGATCTCTCCATTTTTCAACGACCGCAAGGCGTCGCAAGCGGCCGCGATTTCAATAGCGAGCGTTCCTATGAAGAAGACATTCCTTTTTGTTCTGTTATTGCCCGTGTCTGCAGGGTTGCTGCAGGCGCAGACGATCCCAGGTTTGGGTAACGCCACATTTCCGACCTCAACCCATTCGGCAGCCGCGCAGAGCGACTTCATGCGCGGTTTGTTGTTACTACACCTTTTTGAGTATCCCGACGCAGCCAAGTCGTTTGTTGCCGCCGAAACGACCGACCCCGGATTTGCCATGGCTTATTGGGGAGAGACGATGACCTTCAATCATGGGGTCTGGAACCAGGTGGATGTAAAAGCGGGTCAGGCTGCGCTCGCCAAGTTCGGCGGCAGTGCGGAAGAACGCGCCCGCCGTATTGCCGATCCACGCGAACGGGCTTATATGAGCGCGGTGGAAATCCTCTACAGCGGCAAGGCCGACAAGCGCGAACGGGACGCGCAGTACACCGCGGCGATGGAGCAGGTGGCCGAGGCTTATCCAAAGGACGACGAGGCCCAACTTTTTTATGCCCTGGCCATGCTGGGAACAAGCGAGGGTGTGCGCGATGTACCGACGTATTTGAAGGCCGCGGAAATCGCGAAGAGCGTTTTCATGAGGAACCCGGAGCATCCCGGCGCTGCCCATTACTGGATTCATGGGATGGACGATCCGCAACATGCCGCGGGCGCCCTGGAGGCGGCGCGCGCGTTGTCCAAGATTGCGCCGGATGCTGGCCACGCGCAACATATGTGCTCGCACATCTTCATGGCGCTTGGTATGTGGGACGACGTGGTGCAGGCCAACATCGCCGCAATCAGCGTCGTGAACCGCCAGGCAGCCGCAGCAGGAAGGCCGCCCAAACTCTGTGGCCACTACACCTACTGGCTCGAATACGGCTATCTGGAACAAGGCCGCATTGGCGAAGCAGAAAAAGTGGTCGCTGGCTGCCGCACGGAGGCAGCGGAATCTGGCATGGCCGCGCGGGCGCGGGGTACGGTAGATCCTGACGACTCACATGTCGGCTCTTTTGCCGTGATGCGTAGCCGCTACATCGTTGATACGGGCCGTTGGAATAGCGAGGTTGTTCGCTGGAACGTGGACTTGGGCGGCGCACAGATGCCAGAATTCAATTGCGCATTCGGTACTGGTTTTGCCGCAGCTGAGCTTGGCGATGTGGCGGCAGCGCGAGAATCTCTCGCCTCGCTCGATCGGCTGCTTACCCAGCTCCCGACCCTCTTTGACCATGCAGCGCTCCCCGCCGACGATCCCGCTCGCCGTGTCCCGGGGATTCAAAAGGTACAGATCGAGTCGGTCATTCTGTCGGCCGAGGGCCATGGCGATCAGGCGATTGCAAGCATGCAGCAAGCGATTGTAGCCGGGAAGGACTCGCCCTATGCGTTCGGCCCGCCAAGTCCTGAGAAGCCTTCCGAGGAACTTCTCGGAGAACTCCTATTGAAGGCGAATGAGGCTCTGCAGGCACGGGAGGCTTTTGCAGCCTCTCTGCAGCGCGCTCCGAGAAGGGCCGAATCCTTGCTCGGGCTGGCACGAGCCGAGAGCGCGATGGGAGACAAAGCGGCAGCCGCGAATAGCTATGGTGAACTTCTCCAGATTTGGAGGAACGCAGACCCGGGCTATGCACCAAGAGAAGAGGCTCAACGCTATGTTTCTATCGCGTCGCACGCTTCGAACTAGAGAAGGGGACCGAATGGCGCTGCTCCGTGCTGCCTATCTGGACCACGAAAGTTGTCGTAGCCAGCCTGGGGTCTCTCACTTCTGAGCTAACGCATTCTCGTGCTCGATCATCACGTGCGACCAAAATGTACCCGAAGCCATGACATAGGGCATGGTGGGCCTGACCTGTCCCTCTTCAGGCAAGCCGATTTCCCCTGCAGTTTTGTAAGGAAAGTGAACCGACTGCCAGGACTCGATCTCCGGCCCAACCGTGTTGGTCTCCGCCCGGTATGCGGAAATCGGGCCGAGCATACGGTATCCGGCAACAGGATGGTCGGGAATCGCCAGCTTCTTTGCTTTCACTTCCGCATCGATGGTCCGATAGATCTCGTCGTCCTTTACGCCACGGGAGTGCAAATCGCGCATGCGACGAACGACAGGCATGAACGACTCGTGATAGCAGCGCACATCGAACTCGGCATCGCCGGGACGAGAAGCGGTGCACACCATCCCATTCGTGCCCTCCCGAAGGGTTACAAGTGATAGGTCAGGAGCGTATCCGAGTACTGTGGCGTGTTCCCGCATAACCTCAGGCAAAGGCAAGACCGCAGCCGCGATTTGCTGGCTGGCAGGAGGCACCTGCGTCGGTTGTGCGATTGCGGACGTGGAGAACAAAGTTGAGTGATAAATCACGATCAGTACCAGGATCAACCAGCCTTGCATCGGTTTTGCCTCCAACCCGCTTCGCACTATAAACGTAAATGGCCGCGTGGGGGCAACCTTGCGGCAGCGAATCCACCGAAGTGGTCAGAAGCCGGTTGCGAAGTCGGGACTCCACTGACGCTTGCCACTGGTTTCGGGCGAATAACGGCAAACCGGGTGCGCCGTGAAGGCGCTGGTCCACAGCGGGGGTATACCCGCCCGGGAACTGGTTCGCTCACCCGGTAGCAATCGAAGCAGCACGACCAGACGGGATCAAACTCTGCTGGACCAGGAGATAGAGGTAGCGAAACTCAACCGCACGATGATGAGATGGGCCAACTACTTCTGTCGAGGGCCAGTCAGCAATGCCTACAGCGGGGTGGAAAACCGCGCCTGCAAAAGGCTACGTCAGTGGTTGTGTGCTAATCACAAAGTGATGTCGGGGACCAAGCGGTTTTCGAGGGCCTCCCTCCACAACGTGCTGGGTCTAGTTCGGCTTAGCAGGCGGCCGCGCCATCTCCCGTGGGCGACATCGTGAACCTTTCTCCGAGAGTCGGAAGCGGGAAATCCGCCCATCCGGTTCGATGAGCGGGATGTGGAAACGGAAGCATGGTGTGGCTAGAGTGAGGCACCGGCGGACGAAAGGGCCGGCAACCGATAGGCCGCACCTACACCACCGCGCCACATCTCGACTCCACAACTCATTCACATACCTGGTTGACCGGTTACTGGAGAAGCAAGAAAGGAAGGCGGGCGGTCCATGGGACGGGAATCGGTTTACATCCTGTGCACCAGTGCCACGAGTCGCGTGCTCATCTCGGCCGCAGGCAGGTGCATACTGTGACCATGTCCAGGTAGGATCCACTCGAATCTATACTCTCTAAGCCGCCCAAGTGAATGCTTCAGCTCACTCCATGAGTACCAGCAGGCCTCGCGGAAAGCGATCAGGTCATGCGTCTCACGACTCCAGGCAAGAGAGTCACCCGTAAACAGATAAGTGTCACGCCACAGGTAGACCACGCTGCCCCGCGTGTGCCCGGGCACTGGGATTGCGATCAAGTCTCCTCCAATGTCCGTCATCTCCGTCCCCTTCATCAGATTCGTCGCATAGGTAGCAGCCGAGCAGTCATCTTCGTGGATCCAGACTCGCGCGCTGAACCTATCGGCATACTTGTCGGCATCAGCCACGTCGTCTTGATGCGAAAGCAGAACGTCAGTGAGACCACCCATACGCTCGAAGGCCTCAACCAGTTTGGCGACGTAACGTGGTGAATCGATGAGCACGTTTCCTTCTTTCCTTGGGATGAAATATGAGTGAGCGCCGAATGAGGAGCGTGCATTGTAACCGCAGCGGTATATGCCCCGCTCGAGCTCTTGAGGAAACAAGTCGGGCGGCTGCTCGCGGCGGCCTTCCTTTCCAATAGATGCCGTTGGACAGAGAAGCGCCGCACGCCAAGCCGCTCGCGTGTCATCTTCTGTTGCTGGCTGCCGCGCAAACACTGACTTCCCGCCGCGCTCCACAATCAGCCCCGGCGCGACCTCTCTTGATGCTGCGCAATCGATGCAGCGTTCATCTATGTACCAGTCACCCGCCGCTGAGGCGGGGTTCCGAGCCTCACGTTTCGGCATACTACCTCCGGGACTCCAGTCCATCGACGCGGATGCGTGGCGGTGCATCCGCGAGGACGCTCTCTCGAAATCATACTCCTGCACCACTCGGTTAAGGCACTGACTGATGGCCGCGTGATCATTTTGGACTACCCGGTGCGAGGCGAATTCGGCCAGGGGTTGCGACCGCACAGACCCTAGTGTGCGCGAAAGCGACCTAGCGAATTAATTCTTTGAAGAAAATGCAGCACGCGAATGTGAGGAAAAACAGAAACATCCCGACAGCGATGATAAACCACATTTTGTATGGTCTTTTTGGGAATATCGTGGCGCCGGAGATGGGCTTCTGATGCGCCACCAACTCGACCTGTTGAAGCTCAGACCAGAGAAGTTTGCGTCGGCTCAGGAATTTGTTCCAAAGCGCTTTCATAACGAAAGTCCGTCCATCGACTGCGTCTACAAATCGATGCCGTCAAATTACACTCTATTCCGGTTAACAACCATTCGTGACGCCCATGACAGCCTAATTCTGATAAGTTGCGTGCTACGGGAAATCACTTGAAAAATTCCGGATGGACGGTAACGTCGCTAGTCGGTTGAAGGTATCGCAAACGGTGATTTGTGCTGGCGCGTCTGATTTCTTACTTCCTTCCGAGTCTGACGACGGCTTCCACGACGCGCACGAGAACATCCAGAAGCCTTCCCATGAGGAACAGGTAACAAAGGGAGCATGTGAGACAGCAAACGAGCAAGAGTGCGACGATTCTCCAACGTCTGAACATGGGTTCCTAGCGGCCCATCGCGCAGTTTTCACGCTAGGGCAAAACGCGACACATCGGCGCAGCTTCATCGATTCAGAATTTGAAAAGGATTGCTCGGAAGAGCACGGAAACCAGCACCACAGCCGCTATAGAAAGCGCGACGATCAGGATTGCTGAATTCACGCAAAACCCCTGCGAAATCGCTACAGCTACGTACCGAAGCGCCGAACCTTTGAAAGAAGGTTGGGGGGTGAATCACATATGGACGAAGGTGGCCGAACCGGCTATGCCGCTAAATCCGTGGGCTGTTCTAAATTGACCAGTATTTTCGTCACGAATATGATCGTCTCGATGAATCACAGCAAAAAGCAAACAAGAAAACGAAAGAGGGATTCGAACAATCCAATGCTGGCCGCCGTCAAGAAGGAGATGGCGAAACCTCGCATGGCCCTCTCAACCCGAAGACATAAACCGCTCGGATAAGCGCGAAACAGGCACGGCTCCAAGGAACACGTTGTGCGGAACATCAACAATACGATTGTTCCCAGGGGGGATAATCGAGTCTTCTCCTCTGCAAAACTCGCAAACCGCTCAACGCGCCTTCGATCGCTTCCCGTTCCTTGTGTCCGTCTGAACTTGTCTGTAACACTCGCATACGCTTAAGGATCGCCGTCTCCGCTTCGAATATTCGCACGGCAAGTTTTTCAGGATTGACCTCCAACAAGGCCTCCCAATAGGCCTTTTGCCATTCAGAGTATTCCGCATTGCTCACGGGCTGCTCCGTCCATCCCACAATTCCCAGCGTCGGCACTTCACTGTCTCCCGCCGATTGTAGAATTCCAGGTAAGCGAATACTGGTCAATTTTGACCACTTTTCAAATTTGACTTTTTGGATTATTTTAGGTTTTTCGACGACGGAAATGAGCTGGAAGGCTCGCAGTGGCTAAACGAACCTCTAAGAATAGATCGCGATTCGACATTGGCCATTACTTAGAGACGGCCGGTGTAAGACGCAGCATTGCGAATTATCGCAAGGGACAAACTATTTTTTCCCAGGGAGACGATTGCACCACCGTTCTCTACCTGCAACAAGGCACGGTTAAGCTGACGATCGTCTCGCCCGCCGGCAAAGAAGCGGTTATCGCAATACTCTACCCGGGTGACTTTTTCGGCGAGGGATGCATCGCAGGCCAGCCTCGTAGGGTTGCCAGAGCCGTCGCCGTCCAACCTGCCTCGGTATTAGCCATAAATAAAAAAGAAATGTTGCGAGTGATCCATGAAGAGCATGAATTCTGCGACCGATTCATCTCTCACATGCTGAAACGTAACGTGCGCATCGAAGAGGACCTGGCCGACCAGCTCTTTAATTCCAGCGAAAAACGCCTGGCGCGTGCCCTCCTGCTCGCGGCCAGGTACGGCAAAGAAGAACAGGCGGAAAAAATTGTCGGCAAGGTCTCTCAGGAAACGTGGGCCGAAATGATCGGCACTACTCGCAGCCGCGTAAGCTACTTCATGAATAAGTTCCGCAAACTCGGCTACATTAAGTACAACGGCGGACTGCAAATCAACAGCTCGCTATTGCGAGTTATTTTGAAGGACTAGAAGGTTCGTGACCGCGTTTTTCCTTTCGCTTTGTCTAGGCCTCGCCAGTCGCGCTCTGAACCTAAGACAAGACGAGAGGCCGCGGGCTGCAACGTCCTCACATCATGGGTCTTCTAGAATGTGATTATTGTTCCGACTCACGCACGCTTCCGCCCACCCCTTTTCGATTTCTTCTCAACGTCAAATCGCGATTATCTACCATAGCGATCGCTTCACTGGATCACAGTCAATGGCCCCATTTTGTTCGATCGTCAATAAAAATGTGAATATCTTTTCGTAGTTTTCCGCAGTAATAGTCACGGTCATCATCCACCGACCAGGCGTTAGTTCTCCAACCGGGACAAGTCTTGGGTCCGTAAGACCGGTCCAATTGACAGCGAAATTCCTGCCGTCGTCAGTCAATGCCACAACCAGATTTTTCGTTTGGCCTCCTTCGATATCAGTGATGGTTCCGCTTTCCATCCAAGCGCCGTAGTCCACACACATCCCGTGTCCATCGCGCCGCTTGTATCCGATATGCGCTACAACATTTCTGGCAGTGGCGAGTGGGGAACTCGCGCCATTTCGCATGTGCAACAAGAAAACGTCCTTTTGGATTGTTGGGTTCAAAGCAACTGAAGATGTGCTCGCAGTCAGTTCCGGTAACGGATCAATCGATGGAGTCACGGCCCCGGACGTGGAATGATTCGGGGAATCTTTAACTGCTGCGGAGGCGGGTTCCTTCGTTCGGAGGTGCAGCCAACCGATAAAGACTGCGATGAGGATCGTAATCGCCGGGAGTATTAAGCCGACCAAATCACTGTTTTGTGAAATCCAATCCACTTTGCATGATTCTATCATTCAACAACTAAATTTCTCCCTTTCGGGCGGATTCGGTAGAATCGGCAATTTTGCAAGCTGTGCGAAGGGTCAGCGGTAGAACATCGTCCGCTAGGTGCTCCAGACCTATTCATGGGCTTCAAGATTTGTTCATTCGGCGCAGCTTGCTGATTCCAGAGGAACGTTTCCAGAATCCGGCTAGCCGTCGGATTTCTCTTTGGTCTTGCTGCCCCTGTGGAAGATTTTCCCGCCCAGCTTTCTTATTCCCTTGGCGCTTCCTTCGCCGATCTTGCCCGCGCCTTTTCCGGCGCCGACCCCGACGTCCTTGCCGGCTCCCGCAGCGCCTTTGCCGAGATCGGCACCGGCGTTGCCGGGGTGCAGAGTAGCAACATTGCCGACCGCTCCGGCAGTGCCTTTGCCCAGGCTCTCCGCTCCCTTTGCCGCTCCTTTGCCAACGTCCTCACCGCCCTTGCCCACGTCCTTGCCGGGGCTGGTCCCAGCTTTCTGCTTATCCTGCTGCGTCTTGTCCGGCGGTCCGGATTGCGCCGGGGCGGCGGTCCCCTGATCCTGAGGCGAATTCGCAGGGCGCGCAGTGGCGGGCAGGCTCAACAGAATAGAGACGCACACCGCCACAAGAATCGAGGCGAATTCAAGGTTAGCTTTCATTTCCTTTCTCCTGCTGGTCAACTCAAATGACAATTACGTCGCACACTTGTTTGATGCTTCTAAGCCAAAGGCAGGTCGCAGGCCAGGACTGCTTTTTGAGCTTCGCGATTTCCCTGAATTCAAAGGGGTTCCCGCCGCACCTTGACTCCCACACGCCTCGCGGTTTATTCGTGACGCCTTGGTGCCGTCTAAGGGGTTACCGTGTGAGGATTGCGTGATCCTTCTGCGGGACCTTGCGGTTTGCGCAGCAAGGTCATAGACAGATACGCTCCGATCCAGGATCCCAGTGCCGCGAAGCACACGTATGCCCAGTTCTTGGTGTAGCTGATGACTGCAAATGCGGATAGCAAATACCAAACGCTGCTCCAGGTGGCAGCGGGTATGCGTCGTTGAGACGACACTGCTGCGTTGAACATCACATACACAGCGTCGGTCGCCGCGGTCGACGCAAATACGCCGAGAGCCAACCAGGGGTCGATTTTCCACACTGTTGTCACCTCTGGTCCAAACTACCATAATCTTTCGCGCACGTTCCCTGTGATACCAGGGTGGTGCGTGTCTAGGAGTTGTTTTGGCGACCGGTGCGCACCGCGTTTCTCCGTTGTGCCGGTTCGTGGTACGTTTAGAGTCTCGACCATGACTGGCGACAGTCCGACCTACAAGGCTTGCGGCTTGCGCCGCAAGCGGTCTGCGTGCAGAAGTATGCTGCTTGGCGTGCTGCTAGCCGTGAGCGCTCCCACAGGATTCTCCGCGGCCGGGCGCGCGCAGCAAACTGACTCCGCGACTCGACCGGTCGTGGTGCAGCCGGGCGCTCCGGGGAAACCGAGCAAGACACTGCCGGCTTCCACGAAGGGGACGCTGCTGCCACCATCGCGGGCGGATGTGCAGTTCATGCAGGGCATGATCATGCATCATTCGCAGGCGGTCGTGATGACGGCGTGGATTCCTTCGCACACCGAGAACAAGGATTTGCGGCTGCTGGGGGAGCGCATCAGCAGGTCGCAATCGGACGAGATCAGTTTTATGCGGCGGTGGCTCGCGGCGCGCGGAGAAGCCACTTCCATGGCCATGGCGGGAATGCCTGACATGGACAAGTCCGGACAACCGCTGGCGCTGATGCCCGGTATGCTGACGCCGGAGCAGATGGAAGCGCTACAAAAGGCCAAGGGCGCGGAGTTCGACCGCCTATTCTTGACCGGGATGATTCAGCATCACAATGGCGCGCTAATCATGGTGAAAGACCTGTTCGATACGGCGGGCGCGGGGCAGGACGCCGACCTCTTCAACTTTGCGACGGATGTGGACAGCGGGCAACGCGCCGAGATCAGGATTATGCAGTCGATGCTGGAAAAGGAATCGCCAAAGGAGAAATGATGAACCGAATCCAGTGTGCTGCTCTGCGTTTTGCCGCCATGGCCGCGGCCGCGATTCTATTGTGCTGCCATGTGAGCGGGGTCCAGGCGCAGATGGCTGCTCCCACAACCCCCGCAGCGCAAGCGCCGGCCCAGGAAGCAGCGCCAGCGGGCGCTCCAGCCGACGCGGACAAGTCGGACGAGGATCGCAATCCATTTGCCCCGGCTCCAGCGCCGCCCCTGCCAGCGGGAATGACAGGGTCGAATGCCAGCGATCCGCGGTTCTCATTGACGCCCGGCCTCTACGACGCGGGCGAATCGGCCATGGGCATGAAGCACCTGCTGCTGGTCAAGAAGCCCGAATCGTTTCAGCTCGGGACGGACCAGCCGGACGATCCCAAGGTGCAGAAGACGATCGGCCAGCTCGGCATCGGCGGCGGCATGGTAGCGAAGATGCCGAAAGAGTTGCAGCTGGTGATCGCGCAGCTGGCTTTCTCGAACTCGGACCTGGCGTTCCAGGGCAACCACCTTTTCCAGGGGAATTTTTATGGCATCAATATTTACGACATCTCCGATCCTTCGAAGGCCGCGATCGTGACTTCGATGGTGTGCCCGGGCGGGCAGGGCGACGTGTCGGTGTACAAGAATCTGCTGTTCATGTCCGTGGAAATGCCGAATGGACGCCTGGATTGCGGCACACAGGGATTTACGGGGGAGCCTCCG
>Ga0210396_10003132_pt1 | contig 16620 bp, 10 predicted proteins | sample IncBWH17OmetaG_FD_155466 | JGI IMG/M metagenome (GOLD analysis project Ga0210396, IMG submission 155466) | Forest soil microbial communities from Barre Woods Harvard Forest LTER site, Petersham, Massachusetts, United States - Inc-BW-H-17-O ... | reverse complement strand
ACGGACCCGAAGGTGATCCTGTTGATCGAGCCCGCTGCGGTCAGGGCGCCGACCAGGGAAGCGGTGGGAGCGTTGATCGAGTTCATCGAGGCGCCGAGGGTGATGCCGCCAAGGTTCACGGAATTGCTGCCACCATGCGTGGCGATCGAGAGCGAGCTGCCGGCGGTGGTTGCGGTGATTGCAATCCCCGCAATTGCGATATTCGTTCCGCTCAGCACGGCTCCCTTGCCGCTGGCGCTCTGGGAGATGGAGTCGGCGGTAAAGCTGACGGCGGCGGCGCCGGGGCCGTTGAGGGTGATGGTGACCACCGCACCGCCGGACGTCGTGAATTTGACGAATGAATCGGCGGCCTTGCCGACGGTGACAATGAGTGTCGACGCTGCTGCGGGAACGGTGGCGCTGACGGCGGAGCTGGGCGGTGACATCCCCGCGGCGTCGGCGGCGATGATCTGGTAGCTGTAGGTCTTGCCGGCGACAACGCCGGTATCGGTGTAGGTGAGGCCGGTCAGACTGCTGGCGATAATCGAGTACGAGCTTTGCCCGGGGTTCTGGCGCTGGACCTCGTAGCTGGTTGCGCCCGACGCGGCGGCCCAGGTCAGGACCACGCTGCTTGCCGTCGTCGAGAACTGTACGTTGGTCGGCGCCGGGGGCACGCCCTGGGCCACGGTAACCGAGACCGGCGCGCCAAACGCGGATGCCCCGGCGCTGTTGAGGGCCTGGACCTGGTAGGTGTAGGTTGCCCCGGCGGTGACGTTCAGATCGGAGAAAGATGCCGAGGTCAGGTCGGAGGCGATAGTGGTGAAGCTGCTCTGGCCCGGCGCTTCGCGCTGTAGGTTGTAACCGGTGGCGCCGGCCGGCGCGGTCCACGCGAGCGAAACCTGTGTGCCCGATGATCCATCGGCCTGCACGAAGGCGGGGGCGGAAGGGGGCGTGACGGCGCTCGAGAGGTTGATCGATGCATCGGCCGGCAGCGAGCTGACGCCGCCCGAGTTTACCGCAAAGACTTCGTAAGTGATGGCCGCCCCGGTGGGAGCGGTGGTGTCCACGAAGCTCGTGGCGGTGACGGGGCTGCTGTTGAGCTTCGTGAAAGCGCCGCCGTTCACAGAGGACATGATGTTGTAGCCGGTGGCGCCGGTCATCGGCGTCCACTGTACGTTGACGCCCGAAGCGCCTTGCGAGGCGTTCAAGTCGATCGGGGCCGGGGGCACCGACTCGAACGTCGCGTTGGTCAGGAGCATGAAAAGGTCCTGATAGTCGCTGTTGGGGCCCACATAGTTGCGATAATCCAGCCCGACTATCCACGCGTTGGGGATGATCTGGCCGTTGGCTTGCGTCACCGGCCAGAAGCGAAGTGCGTGTTCGCTGGCGTTGTATTGGAGGTCCTGAGAATTGAGCGAATCCTGGCTCAGCATGCCGTCCAGGTTCAAGCCAAACGCTCCTGAGGGGGTAAACGTGGTTTGCACGGTGCTGAGCGAGCTGGGGTCCAGCAGTGGATAGAGGGACTGGCCATTGTTCGGCTGGTCTTTGTAGAGCAGGGTCGTCGAGCCGCCGGATGGGTACCAGCCGGCCTGAGATTGAGTAAGGAACGGCGACGTGGGCCCGAGCCCGGAAGCCGCAGAGTAAGTGAAAGTGGTGGAGTTGGGGGTGCTGGTGATCGTGAACGTACCCTGATAGCCCTGCGGGGTGACACTGATGATGCTCACCTGCTGGCCCGGCTGAAAGGTCTCGACGTTGTCGGTGGTGACAGTGACGGTCGAGCCGGATTCGGAGAGCGAAGCGAGGTCCACCTCCTGGGCCTGGCCGTTCGTGGTCACGTACGCCTTGGGCGTGCCATATTGGGAGTGATACGCGGCAATTTCGACCAGCGACACGGGCTGGCTTGGGTCGGCGGCAACCAGGAGGCCCTGATCGGTCGAGGGATCGACTTCCGAGCCGTAGATCACGGGGCTGTTCCCGTTATTGGGGAATTCCGTGCCCTGGGTCGAGGCGGAGCCCGTGTCGCTGATGCCGTAGCCCCACAGCAGGTTGGTCAGCGTGTTGACGTTCGGCTCGTTCTCATGCTCGGACTGATATTGCCAATAGCCGGCGAGGTTGATCGCCTGGTTTGGATTGACCGGGTCGTTGGAATTAATGGTGAGCGTCGCCGACCAGACGCCGCCGGCATCTACGGTAGGAATACCGTTGGTTGTGCTGACGTCGTTGGTTTCATTGGTGGAGTGGGGAGGATTCGTGGTGGCGATGAATTTGATGGTGAGGTTGAGCGATGAGCCCGCGGCGATCTGCGTGCCCGCCGCGGGCGGATTGACCAGTTGCCAGTTGGTCGTGTCCGACAGCGTCAGGCTGTTGAGGGTCAGCGCCTGATCGCCCGTATTGTTGATGGTGATGACATTGGTGTCGTGGACGATGTCGGGGGAGATCGAATTGGGGACGTCAATTCTGTTGAAAACCAGGGTTGTCGAGCCGGGCGAGGTCTCATTGAGATTGACGCCCATGACCGGCGGATTGTTGGCGGTCGGCGACGAGGGCGTGGAGCCCATCGTCGCATTGGGCGCGGCCTTCACATTGCTGATGATTCCGACGAAATTGATAAAGCTGTTGAACGCGCTGGAATCATAATCCTCCATCGCCAGGACGTAGGTATTGGGTACGACGGTTCCGTTGGCCGTCTCCATCGGGAAGAAGCGAACCTTGCGCAGCCCGTCGGTGGAACCGGTGTTCAGAGCGTCTTCGCTGTAGTGGATGTCCAGCCCGCCGCTCGGAATGGTTGTGCCGGGGAAGACGGCGTACAAGCCAAATGGAGCGCTGCCCGGGCTGAAGCCGGTGGCGCCCAGGGCCGTCGGATCGACCGTTTGCGCATCGCCCTGGCCGATGTAGAACAACTCGCTGGTCGCGGCGGGGTCGCCGGGCGTGTAATAGCCGATCCGGCTGACCGCGGGCGTGGCCGCCGAGAAGCTGGCAAGCGGCGTGATCGTGACCGGCTGCCCCGCCGTCGCCACCACCAGCCGTTGCATCGGCACCTCCTGGCTGGAGGGATCGGGAGTGACGGGATAGGCCTGGGTGTTCACGTTCGCATCGTCCGGCCCGGCGCCGATGATGGTGGGAATGTTGTTGGCAAGCAGGACCTGCTTGAGCGAGGGCTCAGCCGTGCCGAACTGGCCCGGCGTTCCGATGCCGTGCAGGTTTACATCGTACGTGGGATTGACCGGGTCGTTGCTCTGGATCTGAAGCAGCGCGGACTGCAAACCGACGGCGGTGGCCGTGTACTGAAGATCGACGGTAAATGAAGCCCCCGGCGCCAGGCTGGCGGGAATGCCGGCGGCATTGGTGATGGCAAAATCAGAAGCGGCGGGCGTCGCGCTGGGATCGTTGACGATGCTGAGCGCCGCGCCGCCCAGCGTCAATGGATCGCCGCCCGTATCAGTGATGGTGGCGGTCTCGATCCGGCTGGGGCCGGCCCCGCTGTTGCCCGACGCGATCGTGTTGAAGGCCACGGCGTTGTTGACGGCGCTGGTCGTGACGGAAATCTGGGCGGCAAACAGAAGACGGTTCTCCAGCGTTTCACAACTGGCCCCGGCGGCTCTTGTGAACTTATCGGACCGGGTACGGGTTTTCGCGGGCATCGAGCAACACTCCTCTGTGCGAACGTCGATCGCGGGCGCATGACGAAGTCGGCCCATGTGCGTCCGCTGCTGCTGTTATCTGTCGGTCCGAGCGACACATCCGGATGAAACCTGGGCATTCGCGAACACCGTGCCATGCCCTCATGCCCTCTGACGTTGGACACGCAGCCCAGACCCTGATCGGGCGATGAACAGGATTTCACTTTTTAAAGGACTGGAACGCGTAGATTTCAGAATTGAAGTCTGTCGAAGCGCCGAAAGCGCCCTCTATTCTCCCGCCAACGGCACCGCCCCCGAGTCGCAGTACGATGCGCTGGGCCGCTTGCAGGGATTCAAGCGCGGCACGCTCTCCTCCCGCGGTTTGACGTCACCCCCCAATCCGCTTCGCCGACCACTCGGAGTCGCCCTCGAGCGGTTCGTCCGGCAACTCGTAGGTGGCCCGGTAATAGACGTACGACACGGCGTCGGGCGAAGCATCCGCGCCCGGATCGTCCGAACCCCAGTCGATCGAATACTGCGGCTCGCCCGGCGGAATGTCGTCCGCCGCCGGGCGCACGCCGAACAGGTTCTCGCACGGCTCCTCGGACTCGATCGGCCGCGGCTCCCGTCCGCCGGAACCGCCATCGTGGTCATGGTTCTCGCTCATCTGTTCTCCAGGAAGTAGCAGTGTCCCCTCATCGGTTTCCCCTCATCGGTTCCGTCTTCAAAAGACATCATTGCTTCGATGATGACGTTGTTACAGTCTGCGATAGTCATCATAGACCTCGATATTGGCTCTCCCCCGCTTTAGCCGCTCAACACCTGCTCTCGTTATCCCGCTGCCTCCGATTTGCACAATTCGGAGGGACACCATCCTGAGCAGCGCGTCAACACTCTTGTCGGATACCTTTGTATGGGAGATGTCCAGCCGATTGAGCGAATCGAGTACCGACAGTTCTTCGATCCCGGCGTCCGAGATGAACGTGTTTGAGACATCAAGAACCTTTAGCTGCGTCAACGCTCGCAAATGAGCAACGCCACTGTCAGAAAGCCTAGTAGACGATAAGCATAAATAGCGAAGGCTCGATAGCCGCTCAATATACCTGAGCGAGTCATCATTGACATGTGTGCCGGCCAACTCCAACGTCTGGAGCCGCTTCATCTCGTGAATATATGCTAGACCTTCTCCTGAGATGGGAACGTGGTTCAAGTCCAGTCGCTCTATCTCATCGAGCCCCATCAGTGATTCCATATCACGATCTTCGAACCGGCACTCTAAAAGATCAAGTTCGACGATCTGGTGGAACCCTGACAGGGCAGTCAAGTCCTGGGAAGTGAGCTGCTTGCCAACTATGCTTACCTCTACAACATGGGGGCCGATAGGGGTCAACTCTTGACATTTGACAACATCATCTTTTTCAGTCGTTCCAGCCTTGCGTTGAGGTTCTCGTCGCACTTGGCGGCGGCCTCCAGGCGCTGGGCGACGCGATGGACGCCGCTGGCGTCGGCGTAGCCGAGTTCGCGGGCAAGGAGGGTCATCGGCTCGCCGGCCAGCCGCGCCCGCGCCCAGAGACGGACGCGCCGGTCCGCTTCGTCGGCGATCAGCTGGCGCACGCGCTGGCGCGCGCGGACGTCGTTGTCGCGCTTCAGCCACCGCAATTCCTCTCTGCCCCCGCGGCCACGGAGGGCGTGTCGGACCTTGTCCCACAGCGAATCGCCGAGCACCAGCCCGCCCTTGAGTTCGTCCAGCGGGCGGGCGACTGGCTGCCCAAAGCAGGCGGCGATGTCCGCGGCATACGCCCGGCGGGCGCGGGCCGTTTCGCCCCCGCCGTCCGACCAGTAACCCAGCCACTCGGTGGACAGCCAGTCGGGTGCGTCGGCCCGCGACGACGCGTAGGCGCGGTGGCTGCTCCAGGCGTAGTTCTCGAAGAACTCCCGCCGGTCCGTCGGCACGGGCTTGCGGCGGTCGCGCGGGCGCACCGGATTCAGGTGCACGTAACGCACGAGTCCCTTGGCATAGGCGTCGGCGTCGATGAGGTGGGCCTTGAACCGCCCCTGTACCAGGTGTCCGTCGCGGCGGTGGCGGCGGTTGAAGCGGATGCTGTAGGTCGCCTGAAGCCAGCCCACCGCCCGGCTCAGGTTCGCCCGCGGCGTGCTGGCCAGCAGGTGATAATGGTTGGGCATCAAACAATATGCGTGGACCGCCAGCCCGAACCGCTCGCACGCCTCGCCCAGCGTCTGGAGAAACCGGCGGCGGTCGGCGTCGTCGCGGAAAAGCAGCTTCCGCTCATTTCCGCGGGCAGTGACGTGGTACGCCGCCCCCTCGAATTCGACTCGCACCGGCCGGGCCATCGGGGAAGTCTGGCGGAATGGGGGCGGATTGTCAAATGTCAAGAGTTGACCCCTGGTGCCTGAGAGCGGGGAAGCCGGTACTTGCTGACTTGATCTTGTGGCTCACCGATGCCGCAGAGGGCGGAGGTGAAGGGGTGATATTCTGGCCGTATTCCAATCCGCGATTGAGATCGCTTCCACGTGAGAAGCGAATCCAAATAGTCCGACGTGCGCGTGCAAGGGCATTCACGCAGTGGGAGGTATGGCTTCCATGGCTCGTGGCAATCGTCGGCACTTCCGTTGTTTCTGGATGGGTGGATCGGTGGTTTCCAGGGAAGTTGGATTATCGCGTCTCACTCATCCCTTGGTGCGTAGCCGGCCTCTACAGCCAGTATGCGACCTCGCATTGCTGGTCACGATGCTCTGGGTTTGGCCGCGGGGTTGGCCCCTCGCTCCGCCAGCAACTGAGCGACGGCAGGCTTGCGGCAATTCAGGGCTCGCCGCAGGGGCGTATGGCCCTTGCTGTCTTTCGCGTCGATCGCTGCGCCGCAATCGAGCAGTGCGCCGGCAATCCCAGCCAAGCCGCGCCTTGCCGCCATATGCAACGGCGTGGTCCGGGTGACGCCGCCGCAGGCGTTAACGTCGGCCCCGGCTCGCGCCAGCGCCAGGACGACCTCCGGTCCTGTTTCCCAAGCGCATTCGTTGGCCACGCGATATAGGGGCGTGTGGCCACCGTCGTCCTGAATATTCGGGTCTGCCCCGAGTCGCAGGATCAACGCGACCGCCTCCAGGCATCCAGCGCCGGCGGCGAAGTGGAAAACGGTTCTTCCAGAAAAACGCCGCACGGCCAGCGAGGGGTCGTTTTCCAGAGCATCCATCGTGAAGCGGATCAATGCCGCGCGGCCGGACTGAATCATCCGTGCCAACAGTCCACAGAAAACCGCGTGGCGCGGAGCAAATTGCCGGGCCAGCGCCAGGGCGTCGCGATCGTGACCGAAGGCGATGGCGCTGACGGCGTCGTCCAAAGCGCGCTGCTGGGCCCAACGCGCGGCCAGTTCCTCGTGCTCCGGTTCGCCAGCCTCCTTTCCAATGACGTAAGCGGAGCTATGCAAAAAAAGTTGCCCGAGTGCTTTCCGCGTCGCCTCATCGATCGCAGTCGCCTCGATCGTCGCCCGCATGTGTTTCAACCAGGCGCTTCGCTCGGCGGGGCCAATTCGGAAACGCGCGTGAGAGTCGCGCAGGCTCAGCCACCATCGGCTCTGGGTTTGCGCTTCATCCCCATCCAGAAATTGAATCAGGAAAGCGCTGAACGCATCGATGGCGCACCTGAGGCTCTTGCCAGGGAACAAAGGGCGAAGAACCGGGTCCTTGCCGACACGGGCGTAGAACGCCGTTGAGAGCCGTTTGCAAGCGGCTTCACCGCCGAGCGCCTCCAGGAATGCGGAACGCATCGCTGGGAAAGATCATACCAACTGGCTCCCAACCGAAGTCAGGCGTTGCGTGGTCAAATCCTGTCCCTCGGGGACAATTCCTTGCCACTTACAGCCAATCTCTTGCGCTGTGGCCAGGAATCGCGTGCCATAAAGAAGTTTTGCCTGCGGCACCAGCATTGCTCGACACGTGTTGCAATTCCACAAGGAACGGAAGGAAGTCGCGATGAATGCCATAATTGACCTTCAGTCGGAGATTCTGGTTGACCGCTCGCAAGTCCGCGATCCGCATCTTCGGTTGCTGCTCGCGGCCCTGGGGTGCGAACTCGCCAGGGACTCGGCGTGGGTCGTGGTGTCTGAGGAGAAGGCCAGCCATTACGAACTCGCCCATCTCTTGATGGCAAACCAACGCAACGCGGCTCCGGCGTGAAATCGGTCATCGACTTGCCCGACGCGGGCCACCAAACGACACGCAAACACCGGATTCAAAGCGTGATTTGGCCGTGTAGAGCAGCCCGATGGGCACGATCTTCAGACCGCCCGGGTTTCTCTCCTTTCGCTTCCTTGCGATGAAATGAGATCGATCCCAGTCCCCAGGACAGAAGCGACAACAATGGGTTCTTACCCAGCACATTCTTGGCCGGGCGGAAATAAGGGGACAGGCGGAAATAAGGGGACATTCCCAATTATCATAATATTAGGAATGTCCCCTTTTATCCGAACCGGCGTACCGGGGGAGGGAAAACAACGCGGCCGCCGCTACATCAGGATCAGAGTTCCACAATCCCGCGGGTTCCGTCGACGGTGACGGCCTGTCCGTCGGAGACGATTTCCATGATGCCGCGGACGGACATGACGGCGGGCAGGCCCATTTCGCGGGCGGTGACGGCGCCGTGGGAGAGCGGGCCGCCGGATTCGGTGATGACCGCGGCGGCGGCGTAGAAGAGCGGCGTCCACGCCGGGTTCGTTGTCCGCGCCACCAGCACCGATCCCGCGGGAAACCGGGCAAAATCCTCCGGCCCGCGCACGCGAAAGCATTTTCCAGTCGCCTGGCCCGGACTTCCGGGCAAACCGCGCAGCACGTTGCCTCCGGCTGCCGGCTCCGGCGATTGCGCCTGCTCGCGTGACCATGGCGGCGTCTGTCTCCGCGCGCTTTGATACCCTTTCTTTTGAGCGATTGCCTTCTCATGGCATCGCCGGATCGATTCGGCGGTCGCGTCCTTCACGATCGCTTCCAGATCGGTCTTGTTCAGGAAGAACACATCGCGATCCTCATCCAGCGCGCCGATGTTGCGTAGCAATCGCCCCATGTTCATCGCCGCCCGATACGCCAGCGGGTTGATGCGCGTTGTCTGGTAATGCTCGAGGTCGTCGAGCGTCGTGTAGGTGCGGGTCAGTCGGATCAGCTCACGGAAGAAAAACCGCAAGGGTTCGGGAACCCCGGCCAGGAATTGCGGCTCAGCCTGCGCGTTGCGAATCCGTTGGGTCCGCATCGATTCTTCGGGGCTTTGGATCGATTCCGACCGCAAAAGCAGCGCGACCGAGTCCATCACCACCCACGGCTGGCCCGCCCAGGTGGGCTGGCTGTAATCCATGTCCACTTCGCGATGCCCGTGGTCCTTGAGAAACCGCGCGAACCGCGCAGCCATGGCCGGATAGGCCTCGAGCTTTCCTGATTCGAGAAACGCGCGGGAGCCGCGATCGAGAAGCTCGGCCTTGAAACCCGGCATTTCTGCGGCCAGCAGGGCCATTTCGTGAAGTTCGCGATTCACCATCGCCGTCTTGGTCTCGCACCCGGCCAGCAGCCCGTCGACGATCCCCAGCCCTTTATCCGGCCCGGCGACCATCGCCACCAGGGCGTGCAGCAGCCGGTGCAGGCCCGATTGCGTCAGCGAGATCGCGATGTTGGGCCGGAAATAATCCTCCGCTACGTCCAGCACGTCGCAGGTGAACTGCCAGGCCTCCGGCAAGGTCCTCGGCTCCGGGCGGCTTTCCAGCCGGCCGAGCCGGATCAGGTAGCGGTCCAGGTCGCGGGCCCAGTTCACGGGCAAATCGATCACCCACGCGAACCGCCGCCGCAGGCTGGGGATTTCCTCGACCAGTTCCGCGGCGTTGCGCGCCCGCAGCGGCCGGAACGCCGCCATCAGCCGCACGGCGTTTTGGTCCCCATAGATGTAGTGGTCGAACATCCTGAACCAATCGCCCTTGAGCGGCGGCAATCCCATCAACGCCAGCGAGTGATTCAGCGACGTGCGAAATGCGACGCTGATGAAATCCCAGCTCAACGGCGTCATCGCATTGGGAAACCGCTCGGCCGACTCGTCCCGCGTCCACTGCGGCTGGATCGTGGTCACCGGCCGCGACTGAAGCAGGTGCAGCCGCCCCAGATGGATCGCCCATTCGATATCCTGCGGCCAGCCGTAGTGCTCTTCGATCTTCAGGGCCAGCCGTGCAATCTCGGCGATCTGCTCGTCGCTCAGAGATGGCTGATCCGCCTGCTCGGCGGGGATGGCGACTTCCCGCACGCCATCGCCTTCCGCGACGACGCGATTCTGCTTGTGGCCGATGGACCGAGCCAGGACGCCGAGCGTGGCTTTGTCGATCTCGAAATGATCGACTTCGCCCTCGCCGGACACGACGGATTCGCCGACACCGAAGTTGGCGTCGATGGTGATGCGATCGAGCACGCCGGCGACCGGGTCGATGGAAAACGCCACGCCCGCGACGTCGCTGGGGATCTGCCGCTGAACGACGACGGCCATCTGCGCGTCCCGCTGCGAGAACCCGTGATGCTGCCGGTAGAGCACGGCGCGGGCCTCCCAGAGGGAGGCGAAGCAGGCGCGCACGCGATCGAGAATCCGATCCGCGCCGCGAATGTTCAGATACGTGTCGTGCTGCCCGGCAAACGCCGCCTGGGCCAGGTCTTCGAACGTCGAGGAGGATCGAACCGCAAACGAAAGTGCCTCTGAATTATCACTCCCCATCCGCTTCAGCGCATCGCGGATCGCTTGCTCGACCGGCGCCGGCAGGGGGGTCTGCGTCAACCGCCGCCGCAGCGCCGCACACTGCTGCTCCAGACGGTCGGGGTGCTGGTAGTTCAATTGCGCGATCGCCGGCTCGAGCCAATCCAGGTCACGGAGAAACTGGACGTAAGCTTCGCTGGTCACCACAAACCCCGGCGGCACCGGAAACCCCGCCAGAGTCATCGCGGTGAGGTTCGCGCCTTTGCCACCGGATATCGACGTCGCCGCGCCCTGCGGGTCGTCAAAATGAACCACGAGTTTCATTCAAAGCCTCTGCTGTTTGCGGCCGGAAATACCCGGCAAGCTTTTCGATGTCCGACAGGATTTGGCGACCCTCGGTGGTCAGGCGCTGCTGGACGCCGGGCCGGAACAGGAAGTAGAGGAACGTTCGCGCCCGCCGCCAGGCGCTGCCGGCGCGTTCATGATACAGCACCGCGTAGTACCCGGCGTACGGAAGTGCGACCGTGTACAGCGCCGCCCACACCGCCGGCAGGAACACCCACGCCGCGGCGAGCTGCATCGCATAAAAAACCGGAAAAACAACCAGGCTCGGATAGATCACGTTGGTTGCCCAGTGATCCGGGTCGCTGGACAGTTTTCGCGCCAGCCCCCGCACGATCAGGTACGGCAAGAGATGATTCACAATTCCAAAAAGGGCCAGCGGCGCGCCGATCACCACCAGCTCCAGCTCGCGCATCAAAAATAGAATGGCCCGCATCGGATTAAGCGGCAGATAGACCTCCGCCGGGTCGATTCCCCGGCCCTTGAGCTGGTGCTGGTACTCACGGACGCGCTGCGACACCTCGTCGATTTCGGCAGCGTGCTCCGGGAGCAGCGCTCGATACCCGGCCTGGAGCTGAGCCAACCTATGAAACGACCGTTTGGGAGACAATGATGAACTGCCCAGCGGCGTCGGCATCCGCGCCTGCGTCGCAACAATTCCGTTGGCCCAGTTCAGCAACAGCATCTCCCGGCGGTCCTGGTAGCCGATCGTGATCGCCTCGATCCGGCGACGCAGTTCGTCGGTCAACTCCTCTCCATGGTCCCTCGGGTGATCGCTTGTCCACTGCCCCGCATCCAGCGGGCCACCAAACGACACGCAGACACCGGATCCAAAGCGTGATTTGGCCGTGTAGAGCAGCCCGATGGGCACGATCTTCAGACCGCCCGGGTTTCCGTCCTTTCGCACGAAATCGAGCGCGATCCGCGCCGCACCGGCGTGAAACGGCCGCATCTTCAGGTCGGAATGGCTGATCCCCTCGGGGAAAACGCAGATCGCGCCGCCGTCCGCCAGTTTCTGGCGGCAGAGTTGCATCGCTTTCACGTTCTGCCGCGGGTCGGCGCCTTTGCCCTGGTCTTCCTTGCGATGAAATGAGATCGATCCCAGTCCCCAGGACAGAAGCGACAACAATGGGTTCTTTCCAAGCACGTTCTTGGCTGTCAGCGTCACGCGACGATGCAGGATCACCAGCGGAAACAGTGGATCGACCAGCGCGTTGGTGTGATTGGATACCAAAAGCAGAGGCCCGGCCTCTGGCACACCGTCCGCGCCGACGATTTCAATTCTCCGAAAAAACAGCCGCAGCGACATCGCGACCATCAGTCGGAAAATCCGGTAGAACATCGCCTTCTCCTCCCGGAATCGCCGGCAGCCCGGCGGATTGCCGCTGCTTCGCCCAGCGCAAGAACGCGATTTTCCCAAGCCACGTGCAGCTCACCGCGACGATCGTTCCGACGACCAGATCGATCACGTAATGATACCGCATCATGATCGTCGCGCCGTAGATCATCACGACCACCGGAAGATAAGTCAGGCCGCGCAGCCGGTTGGTCCGCAAGTCAAACAGACACAGATAAAGCGACGATCCCCCATGCAGGCTGGGAAACGCGCCCAGCGTGCCGCCCGACATGGCCGTCCCCTTCACGACGATGGGATAGAACAATCTTCCCTGCAATTGAACCGAATATGCCGCGGCGAAATACGCCCCCGGCCCCGTGCTCGGTACGAAAAGGTATCCCAGATAGCTGATGCAATAGGTGAAGACCCACCCGCACAGAAACTGATCGCGCTCGAGCGGCGGCCGGCCCAGCGCCCCCAGCACCAGCGACAGATTGATGTACGGAATGAACAGCCCGTAGAAAAATGCGAACAGCTCGACCCGCCCCGGCGTCTGCCAGCGCTGCACGTAAAACGTCGGGTTGGTCCCGCCGAACATCCACGTATCAATGCGCGACAGCACGGCGTCTCCACGATATGACATCGCCGCCATCCCCAGCTTTCCGCAAGTCGTGTAGAGCGTGAAGATCGTTCCCATCGCCACCAGCGGCCGGACATACGCCACCCATCGCGCTCGCTCCCACTTGTATGCTGCCAGGGCGAAGGCTGCATACGCTGCCAGCAGCGCCAAGTGAATGGCCAGCAGCGGCCAAACGCCCGGCCGATGCACGCCGAATGCCGCCACAAGGATGGCTAACAGGAGGATGGCGAAAATCGCCCGGTCCGCCGGATGGAATTGCAACTTCAGCCGCATCGGAGGTGCCGTCGTGGAATTGGGCCCATGGTCACGAATCCCGGCAGGATCACAAGCCCGCAAGCCTTTGGCGTGCCCCCAGAAATACACCCATTCACAAGGCACTGGCTGTAACGCGTTGCAGCAAAGACGGATGCAAAAATAGCTCCCGACCCTATTTTCTTCCGCGCCGGCGGGGCGGCGGGCATGGAAGTTTGCCGCCGCGGCGCTAAGATGTTCGGCCGGCGCCTCGGCAGTGGGCGACGAACACCCTGGACGTTTTGACTGTAGAGGAATGAATGGATTCTCGCTGGCGCCCACGGCGCCCCGTTGGAGCAGAACCGCTTGAACCCCGCAGGTTGCTCAGTTCCAGCTTTCCCAACATCAACATCAGCAAGCTGCTGGGCAATCAGGCCGAGGGGGCGATCGCGGTAGATCGGGCGGACCCCACCAAGCTGGTTTGGGTGTCGAACATCGACGTGGGAGACGGCCTGATGGCCGCCACCAGCAGCAATTCCGGCGCAAGCTGGTCGACCAAAACGATTGCCAACGACCGAGACGGCCTTCCCGCCGCCTGTTGTGATCCCAGCGCCGAGTTCGATTCCTTCGGCAATCTCTTTCTGGCTTATCTGAACAACAGCACCGACTCGGTGATCGTGCTTCGCAGCACCGACGCCGGGCAGGATTTCACGCTGCTGAAGGAATACCACGGCAACGTCGATCAGCCGACTGTGAACGTCGGCCCGGGCGGGGTGTTCGTCGAATGGGACAGCGCCAGCGGGATTTCGGTGGCGGGGGCGACCGACACGTCGCTGGGTGTTACCGGCACTTTCGGCGATGCCCAGATCGTGCCGGGTTCCACGGGCGGGGCATTCGGCGACGTCGCCGTCGGCCCCTCGGGGCAAGTCATGGTGACCTATCAGAAGGACGTGGGAAATGCCGCCAAAATCTACGTGAACGTCGACGCCAATTTCCTGGGTGCGGCTGCGTTCGGCAAACCGATCGTGGCCACCACAACGAACGTGCCGGACTTCGATTTCATCGACGCCCAACCCAACCGCGGAATCGATGCCGAGGCCGGCCTGGCGTTCGATCGCAGCGGCGGCCCGTTCAATGGCCGCGTCTACCTCGTCTACACCAACCAGACGCCCGGCACACAGAACACCGACATCTTTTTGCGCTACTCCGACACCGACGGCGCGACCTGGAGCAACCCGGTCCGCGTCAACGACGACACGACGCTCAACAGCCAACTGCTGCCGCGGATCGCGCTCGATAACACGACTGGCAAGGTCGCGGTCGGCTGGTACGACGCCCGTAACGACCTGGGCAAAGGCGGTCCGGGCGATACGGATCACATTCCCAACGACGATGTCGAGTATTATGCAACGCTGATCACGCCGCTGGCCAACGGGGTGGAAGTCGCGCCCAACCTTCAGGTCAGCGCCGGCGCCAGCAACGCCGAGGACGCCAACAGCGGCATCGACCTGGGCGACTATACGGGGCTGGATTTCTACAACGGCACGATCCATCCGGAATGGTTCGACAATTCCAACAGCACCGGCGACAACCCTGACGGAACCCTCAAGGACCTGGACGTGTACACGGCCAATGTCGCCGCCTCGGCGTTCTCCAGCGGCAGCGCCATTGCGCTGGGCGGACGGAGCGACCCATCCGGGCTCGTCGCGGCGCTTTCGTTTGCGAACGGCGCCAATAGCGGGGTCGCCAGGCACGTTCACAGCTACACGATCACCGTTCAATACTCCGACGCCTCCGGCATCAACCTTTCAAGCGTCGACGGCTCGAACCTGCTGATCACCGGACCCAACGGCTTCAGCGCCAATGCCCAGTTTGTGCACGTCAAATCCAAGGGCCGCACGGCGGCGATGGCGACTTATCGGGTGACCAACGCGGTCGGCAATTTCACCGCCGCCCAGGCCGGCACGTACACGATCCAGCTCGAGCCGTACCAGGTGCTGGATTCGCAACGGAACGCGTCGGCGGGCGGGATTCTGGGGACATTCGCCATTGCCACCGCAGGCACCGGCTCGCACTTCGGCGGCATGGGAAACCGGCATCATCATGACGATCACGCATGAGTCTTCTGGTCAACTGCGAGAACCTGAGCAAATCGTTCGGTCCGCGAGCGCTGTTTTCGGGCATCTCGATCAGCTTTGACGACGCCCAGGGCACGGGCCTGATCGGGCCCAACGGCTCGGGAAAATCGACTCTGCTGAAGATTCTGGCGGGGATCGAGCACGCCGACTCGGGCCAGATCACCTCGCGCCGCAACCTTCGGCTGGGCTATCTTCCTCAGGACGATGTCTTTCCGCCGGGCCTGACGGTGCAGGAGGTGGTGCAAAGTGCTTTGCACGACGAAGTGGATGACGATCGCCAGAAGTTGACCCGCGTTCAGGTTCAGCTTGGGAAGATGGGGTTCACGCGGCCCGATCAGCCGGTCGAATCCCTGTCAGGGGGATGGCGCAAACGGCTGGCGCTGGCGCGCGAGCTGGTTGCGGCGCCTGAGCTTTTGCTGCTGGACGAGCCGACCAATCATCTCGATCTGGAAGGCATTTTGTGGCTCGAAGCGTTGCTGACCGATGCGCCGTTTGCTTTTCTGCTGGTGAGCCACGACCGCTATTTCCTGGAGAACGTGACCGACCGGACCATCGAGCTGAACTCCGCCTATCCGGACGGGTATTTGAGCAACACCGGGAGTTACAGCGATTTTCTGGCCCGGCGGGAGGAATTCCTGGAAGCGCAATCCGCGCGGCAAAGGGCTTTGGCGGGCAAAGTCCGCCGGGAGATCGAATGGCTGCGGCGCGGGGCCAAGGCGCGGACGACCAAGGCCAAAGGCCGGATCGATCGGGCCGGACAAATGACGGAGGGTTTGGCCGGGCTCAAGGCTCGCAATGCGGCGGCCGGCGCCGCGCAGATCGATTTTGCCGCCACCAACCGCCAGACCCGGAAGCTTCTGGTCGCCAAGGACCTTGCCCATCGCGCCGGCGAGCGGTTGCTCTTCGAGCACCTCAATCTCGTACTCTCCCCGGGCATGAAGCTGGGGCTTCTTGGCCCGAACGGCAGCGGAAAGAGCACGCTGATCCGCCTGCTGGCCGGCCGGATTGAACCCGATTCCGGCGCGGTCTGGCGGGCTGACGGGTTGCAGATCGTGCTGTTCGAGCAGGGTCGCCAGCAGCTCGACAAAACGCAGCCGCTTCGCAAGGCGCTTTTTCCCGCCGGGGACATTTTGAATTACCGCGGCGCCCCGATGCACGTGAGCGGCTGGGCCCGGCGATTCCTGTTCCGGACCGAGCAGCTCGACATGCCGGTCTCGGAGCTTTCGGGCGGCGAACAGTCGCGCGTGGTCCTGGCGAGGATGATGCTCGAACCGGCGGACCTGCTCATCCTCGACGAGCCGACCAACGATCTGGACATCTCGTCGCTGGAGGTGCTCGAAGAGAGCATGGCCGACTTTCCCGGTGCGCTGGTCCTGGTGACCCACGACCGGTACATGCTGGACCGGATCGCGACAGAGATTCTGGCGTTGGACGGCAAAGGGGCGGCGCGGTCGTTCGCTTCGCTGTCGCAGTGGCAGGCCGCCCAGGAAGAAGCGGAGCAAGCCCGGTCGGCGGCGGGGGCCAGGCCTGCCGCGGCGCCAGTTGCCAAGCCGGCGCCGTCCGGTCCCAAACGGCTCACGTGGTCGGAACAACGGGAGCTGGAACAGATG
>Ga0210396_10003131_pt1 | contig 16620 bp, 16 predicted proteins | sample IncBWH17OmetaG_FD_155466 | JGI IMG/M metagenome (GOLD analysis project Ga0210396, IMG submission 155466) | Forest soil microbial communities from Barre Woods Harvard Forest LTER site, Petersham, Massachusetts, United States - Inc-BW-H-17-O ... | reverse complement strand
GGGTCAACCTGCACGGCCATAGCCACGGAAGGTTGAAGCCTCAGCCGCGGCAGTTCGATGTCGGGGTGGATGTCTGGGGTTTTCGACCGGTGACCCTGCCAACGATCCTCGACAGCCGTTCCCGGCACTAGGGTTTCAGCCGAGGTTCATCTCGGGTAACGGGACGACCCGCACGCCTGCGGCCTCGAGACCTTGGCGGGCGGCGCGCGCGACGATGACCCCGCTCGGTTCGTCGCCGTGCACGCATAGCGTGTCGAGCCTCACCCTCAGCGGCTTGCCGTCGCGGGAGACGATCTCCTCGTTCAGCACCATGTTGACGACGCGCTCCTTGACCACATCGGGGTCATGGAGGACCGCGCCCGGTATCTTACGCGAGGTCAGGTTGCCGTCGTCGTCATAGAGCCGGTCGCAAAAGCCCTCGCGCGCCACCGGCAGCCCCAGCTCTCGTCCCGCCTTCTCCATCGCCGAGCCAGCGAGTGCGACATAGATGATGTCGCGGTCGACCGTTTTGATCGCCCGCCCGATCGCCAGCGCCAGGTCGATGTCCTCGGCGGCCATATTGTTGAGCGCGCCATGCGGCTTCAAATGCGTCACCTTGGCGCCGGCATAACAGGCCATCGCTTGGAGGGCGCCGATCTGGTAGGCGATCATAAATTCGAGCTCGCGAGGGTTCATGTCGATGCGCCGGCGCCCGAAGCCCCACAGATCGTTGAACCCGGGATGCGCGCCGATGCTGACGCCCTGGGCGGCGGCCTCGGTCACGAGCCGCTGCATCGTCACAGGGTCGCCGGCGTGGAACCCGCAGGCGATGCTCGCGGACCGGATGATCTTGAGCAACCCGGCGTCGTCGCCGATGTCGTATGCCCCAAAACCCTCGCCCATATCGGCGTTGAGGTTGATTTCTTTGGCCATGCCGTCTCCTCGCTTTGATCGGCCACCGCCGCCGTCCCCGCCAGTCTATCAGGGAGAGCGATGAAAGTGCGTTTCCTGTCGGCCGGGGACCGCGCTCTTGTCGTCGAGTTCGGCGATCGGGTCGACCGTGGGCTCAGCGAGCGCGTGCTCGGCCTCGATGCGATCATCCGTTCGAACCCGCCGGCCGGGATCGTCGAGACGGTCCCGACCTTTCGTTCGCTGACGGTCTATTACGATCCGTTGTTGACGAGCCGGGGCGAACTGCAGCGTGCGATCGCGCCCTTGCTCGATCTCGGGGACAACCCGCGCCCCGGCGCGACACTGTGGCACGTGCCGGTCTGTTACGAAGGCGAATTCGCCCCCGATCTGGCGGAGGTCGCGCGCCTGACCGGTCTGGCGCCCGACGACGTCGTCGCGTTGCACAGCGGCACCCGGTTCCATGTCTACATGCTCGGCTTCCTGCCGGGCTTCCCCTATATGGGCGATCTGCCGCCGCAGCTGGCATTGCCGCGGCGCGCCGACCCGCGGCTGCGCGTGCCGGCCGGGTCGATCTCGATCGCCACCTCGCTGACCGCGATCTATCCCTACGAGAGCCCCGGCGGGTGGCATCTGATCGGCGCGACACCGATCCGGATGTTCGACCCCCAGCGCTCCAAACCTGCGCTCTTCGCGCCCGGCGACGCTGTCAAGTTCCAGAGGGTCGATGCTGCCGCATTCGCCTCGATCCGCAGGGCGGTCGAGACCCGCAGATACGAGGTCGAGTGCGCGCCGATCGCCCAATGACGCCCGGTCTCAAGGTATTGGTCGCCGGTCTTCACACGACCGTCCAGGACCTCGGAAGGAACGGCTATCAGGATATCGGGGTGCCGGTCTCAGGCGCGCTCGACGGCTTCGGCCTGCGCCTGGCCAATGCACTAGTAGGCAATCCTCAGGCGACCGCGGCACTCGAAATCCTGGTCAGCGGGCCGGTCCTTGAGATTGCCGCCGATTCCGCACGGCTTGCGCTCGTCGGGACGGGGGCTGGTCTCGGCATCCGCGGTGAGAACCCGAGGGTCGTTGCCGCGGGGCAAAGCGTGACAGCGCAGCGGGGTGACATTGTGCAAATCGCGCCCGGCCGCCAATCCGCGTGCTGCTATCTCGCCGTCGAGGGTGGGATAGCGGTGCCGCGTGTCCTTGGCAGCGCCTCGACCTATGTGCGGGCGGCACTCGGCGGGCTGAACGGGCGTGCCCTGCAACGCGATGACGTCGTGCCGCTCGCCATGGCGTTCGCCTCCGAAAGGACCGAGCTGCGCGCGCCCGCGACGTCCGCCACACCCGCGGACCACCCGATCCGCGTCGTCCTCGGGCCGCAGCAGAAATATTTTGGAAAAGAGGCGTTGACGATCCTGCTCGACGCAGAGTTCCGGGTGTCGAAAGACACCGACCGCATGGGTATGCGCCTGGATGGCCCGCTGCTCCGGCACCGGCGCGGTTGGGACATCGTCTCCGACGCAATCGCCACCGGCTCGATTCAGGTTCCCGGCTCGGGGCAGCCGATCGTGCTTCTCGCCGATCATCAGACGACCGGCGGCTACCCAAAAATTGCCACTGTGATTTCCGCCGATGTGCCGGCTCTCGGCAGGCGCCGTCCCGGCGATCCATTGCGGTTCGTTTCGGTCGAGCAGGAGGCGGCCGAAGAGACGTGTCGGGAGGCGGAACGCGAGTTCGCGAAGCTCATCGCCGCACTCGAGCCAGCGTCGCAGTACGGAAGTCTCGATTTGGGCTCGCTCTACGGCGAGAATCTGATCAGCGGGGTGACTATGGGCCTCGAATAATGCAGATGAAAACGCCCACCCACCCGTCTCCCGGCGGAAAGCAGGGATCCAGGAGCCCCCCAGTTCCAGCGGTTGCCCTGGACCCCCGCTTTTCGCGGGGCGACGAAATAATCACCACCTCCTCGCGCGGATTGGGGTGGGCGTGGGAGATGGACCGCCGCAAGGCTGCTGTGATCATGCGTAATAAGCACAGAGAAATTGCCACATTCGTATGTTATTCGCGGTCGTGAAACCAGACCATCGGGTCCGGGCGTTCTCCTCCAGAAGAAACACGTCGATCAGGCCCACAACCAACGGCAGGTTGTCGGCTGCCGACCGGCCGTGTGGCAGCCGGACCGCATCGTCGGCATATTCGGCGCCCGCACCGATGCCGGCGAGAAGGCCCGATTTTAACGATGATAGGTGCCGACAAGCTCGGTCAGCTGGATAACGTAAGGCTGCGCAGCCCTCAGCACATCGAGCGCCGCGGCTGGGGCCCCCAGATCGAGGGTCGGCCGGCTAATCGCCAGGAGGCGGAAGTGATAATGATGAGTACCGGCCCCTCGGGGCGGACAAGGGCCGCTGTAGCCGGTTTTGCCAAAGTCATTGCGCGCTTGGTGCAACGCCGCGATCTGCCGGTTTGCAGTATAGCCCGCATCGAGACCGCGGGAGGCGGGCGGAATGTCGAACACCGCCCAGTGCCCGAACACGCCCGAAGGTGCATCAGGGTCTTCGACGACAAAGACGAGGCTCTCCGTTCCCGCAGGCACGCCCGACCACGACAATGGCGGCGAGACATCGGCGCCGTCACAGGTGTATTGCGCCGGTATTTCTCCGCCCGGCGGGATGGCCGGACTGACAAGCATCAGAGGCATGGCGGTCTCCGTATTGCCCAAGTGTCACTCTCCAGATAGAGACAAGAAACGTGGGTTCCACGAGGAGCGGGTGATGAGTGCGACGATGAGCTTCCGCAGCGGGCTGCTGGTGTTCCCCAACCTGACGCAGCTCGACCTGACCGGCCCCTACGAGGTTCTCGCCCGGTTGCCCGGCGCGGAGACCCTCTTGTTGTGGAAGAGCCTGGATCCGGTGCGTTCCGAGCATGGCCTGACGATCTTGCCGATGGCGACCCTGGCATCCTCCGTGCCGCTCGATCTGATCCTCGTCCCGGTCGGCGTGGGGATCAATCCGTTGCTCGAGGACGCCGAGGTGCTGGCCTTCCTGCGCCGCGCCGCAGCCGGGGCGCGCTATGTCGTCGGGGTATGCACCGGCTCGCTGGTGCTGGGCGCCGCGGGTCTGCTGCATGGGCGCCGTGCCACCACGCATTGGATGTCGCGCGACCTGTTGCGCTCCTTTGGCGCCGAGCCGGTAGCGCAGCGCGTCGTCGTCGATGGCAAATTCTTCACCGGCGGCGGCGTCACCGCCGGCATCGACGTGGCGCTGACCGTCGCCGCCGAGATCGCCGGAAGAGCCGCGGCGGAAGCGATCCAGCTCGGCATCGAATACGACCCGGCGCCGCCCTTCGCGTCGGGCTCGCCGGAGCAGGCCGACCCGGCGGTCCTCGAGGCGGTCCTCACCCGCGCCGAACCCCGCCAGCGCGACCGCGCCGACCGGGTCGCCCGCGCCGCCGCGGCTCTGTAAGGGTCAAGCTACCGCCGGGCGGGCTGAAGGGCTGTTTGACTTCCGGCGCGGCCCAGCCCTTAGGCAATGTCCACGCGAGTTTTGTTTTGCTCAAAATTGGGAAGCCGCTCTTAGCGGCTAAGTTTGACGATCTACGGTTTGATATACACCATGTCCCCTTCGATACAGACCTGATAGGTTGAAACGGCGGTCGACACCGGCCCAGCTATTAACTCGCCCGTGCGCACGTCGAATTGCGCAAAGTGAAGTGGGCATTCGATCAAATATCCGTCGGGCTTGCCGCGCGAGAGCGGCGCGTTGCGATGCCCGCAAACGTCGCTGATCGCGTAGAATGTACCCTCCACGTTGGCCAACACGCGACGTTCCCCATTGACCGCGACCCACTTCATTTGGCCCGGCGACAACTCGGAGGCCTTGGCCACCGGAACAAACCCCTCAGGCATGGAGTAAGCGAGGCTTCCTCCCTCTCCCCACGCCGCGGGGAGAGGGCTGGTGAAAGGTTATGCGCTACTAATTCGGCCTAAACCCGAACAGCTGCGCAGCATTATCCGAGGTGATCCTGCGGCGATCCTCCTCGGGAACACCCTTAAAGATGCGTCCCAAGAAATCCTGGGACTTTGGCCAGGTAGATTCGGCATGCGGAAAGTCGCTGCCCCACAGCATCGTCTCGACGCCGATCTTGTCGCGCATTTGCACGCCGAGCTCGTCTTCCATGAACTCGACAAACATGTTACGCCGCCAATAATCGCTCGGGAGCAGGCCTTCGCGCGATTTCCAGCCCTTGGTGAAGACCGGCCGCTCGCGATAAGTAAAGTCCATCTGCTGCAGCCAGTGCGGGATCCACGCGGTCTCGTGCTCGACCGAGCCGACCTTGAGCCGCGGATACCGGTCGAACACGCCGGCGAACAGCATCGACGACAGCGAGTACCGCACCCAGTAATCGGTCGTGGAGCGCCCGGCGCCGGTCATCTCGGCGACGTTCATCGTGAATTCGTTGCCGGGGACGCCGTTGCGCGGGGTCGCGATGTGCAACAGCAGCGGCAGCCCGAGATCCTGCGCGGTCCACCACAGGCGGTCGTAGATCGGATGGCTATAGGGCTTGTCCGGCAATGGCGAAACCGGGATGAAGGCCCCGACGAGCCCTAGTTTCTTGCACCGCTCGAGCTCCTGGCAGCCCTCGTTTACATCGTCGACATTGAGCATGCCGATCCCTTTCAGGCGCTCGGGATACGGCTTGCAGAAATCGGCGATCCAGTCGTTGTAGACACGGCAGATCTCAGTCAGCAGCTCGCTGTCCGGGATGCGGTACCAGAAGAGGCCCTGGCTGGGCTGCAGACACGATCCCCAGACGCCGTCCTCTTCATTCTCCCGGATCATCGCGTGCGCATCATACCCGCCTTTGCGGACATCCTCCCAGACGCCGAGGAAATCGATCTGCGACGGGTCCTCGAAGCGCTGCCCGGCCTGCATGACCGCCCCGAGCGTGCCGACCTGCATGCCGTCGAGCATCCAGGCGTCATATTCCCTGCCGGCCGGGGTCTTGCGGCGCTCCATCTTGGGCGCCCGGTCGCGGAACCTCGGCTCGATGCGCCCGGTATACATGTCGGGCGGCTCGACAATGTGGGAATCCGCCGAGATCAGCTTGTACTCCGCCATTACAGACCTCCTCCGTTATCGCCGATTGCGTTTTGCCTGTCGCGACAAAGTAACCCAATTGGCCGGTTGGGGCTAGTCAAGCTATGGGGCTGTGGCGAGGAAATTGTCATGCAACACCGTGCCGATTGGTGGAGCGCTCGTCGCCGATTGGTGGAGCGCTCGTCGGCATGGCCAAAGGCTTGACAGCGTCGAGAGCATTCTGATCCGAGTAGGATCTCGATCGTCTCGCTACCACGGCATGACAGCCATTTAGGACAAAGGATCTATTTTGCCGGCAAGTTCTGCGTTCTCCGAACCGCCGGCGCGACAAAGCCTCAACAGTCATACCGCGACGGCTGTGCTCGGACCCGACCGGAAACGCGAGCAAAAATTGACACTGATCATCCTGCTGATCGCCGGGTCGGTCAGGATCCCATGGCTTTGGCGCGGATTTGGAGGGCACCCGGACGAGTGGTACCTGATCCGCAGTGGACTCGATTTGTGGTTGAACGGCATTTATCAGCCTTCCCGTCCGGCCGGCTTTCCCCTCAACGAGATCATGATGGCGGGGCTTGCGTGGTTGGGCGGAGCACCCGCCTGCGCCGCTGCGGCAACAGCCGCCTCCTTGGCGGCACTTGTCTATATGCGCTGGCTCGCGCCGCTTCACGGTATCGCGGACTCGTTCTGGCTGGTGCTCGCATTTTCCTTTGAACCGTGGTTTTGGAGCAGTGGTGCCCACGACCTCGATTACGCTTGGGGGGTCCTCGCGCTTTTGGCGGCTATCTACTACGCCGAGCGCCGGCGATTTGGCCGTGCCGGCTTGGCTTGTGGCTTGGGATTCGGATTCCGTCCAACTTCCGTGTTGTGGATTGCCCCGGTCTTTCTGAGGGTCGCGTCCGTAGAAAGAGACTGGCAGGGAGTGCTCCGTTTCGGCCTGTGCGCCGCCACTGCGGCACTTGTTCCGGCATCGCTGATCCTGTGGTGGATCATCGCCGCCAAGTCCGAGGCCTTCGGCGGGATCGGCTGGCAATTTTCGATGGTCACGCAAGTCGTCCGGCATCCGGTGGCAGCGCCGGCTTTGGCGGGCTACCGGCTGATAGAGCTGATCGGCCATATTCCGGCGTTGCTGGTGATAACAGCCGCGTGTCATGTCAATCGTGACCGGTTGCTCGGGTTGTTTCGCAGCCGCCAGGCCTGGGTTTGGACTTATGTCTTGATTTTTGTCCTGCTGTTGATTCCGTTCATCAGCCTGTCGGAAAAGCCCGAGCACATGCTGCCGGCGTTACCCGGTCTTTTCATGATTCTCGGCCGATGCATATCGAACGCCTGGTGGAAGGCGATGACCGCAGCATTCGTTCTCAACGCCTTCGTCTCGTTCGGCTTCGGGCATGTCGGTCACACTGCAGCCCTCAGCCTCGATTTGGCGCAACCCTCGCTGCGCCCGGGGGTGCTGCTCTGGTATGCAGAACGAGCAAAGGCCTCGAACGAACTCGTCGCCCGAGCCGGGTCCGAACTATCCGAACCTTCTCGGATCATCCGCGCGGGCCCCGGCAGCATCCACCTCGATCCTTTCTACGTGTCCGCTCTGCTCGAGAGAGGGCCGTCGAGCCAGGCCCACATTTCTTGTCCGCTGATCCCGGGCCGCCTGTCCTCTCGGGACGGCACACACCTCGAAATCAGCCCCTCGCAAGGCTTGCCTGGTCCTACCCCCTCTTATTACCCGCTTCTGGTCTGCTGTGCTTCGAACAGCGCCGTGATTACTTCCGGTCCGCCAGAATCCTGGGAGGAGGAGTTGAAGGCTGCAATTCCCCGGTTTTGCGGAAAGGACAAAGACACCGCGACAGATTGAGGGCCTCGCCCCGGCCTGGCTGTTTCTCCAGCGAAATAACAGCCAATCGCTCCACCTCGTTTTGCCAAACATGCATAAAACCCGAAGATTGTGGCAATTTAGCGTTGTTGATAGGCAAAGGGTCTCCTTGCAACAACAGGAACCGTAGGGCGGAAAAGTGTAGAGGCTGGGCAAGAATTGAGAGGAAGGGCTGCATTACCGTCTTGCGTCCTTCGAGACGCGCCCTTCGGGCGTTCCTCAGGATGAGGGTATACCTTTGATGGCATTAAGAAAATTCCTCATCCTGAGGAGGCCGCGCGAGCGGCCGTCTCGAAGGACGCATTGCGCCGATCCAGCCGATTAGAAATTCTTGCCCAGCCTCAAAAGTGTAGCGCATTCCGCCTCCTTCAGTCGTTAGGCGTTCTACGCCTGGATCTCACGGCCGCTCGCCCGTTTGTCGCGGTCCATCGCTGCCGCCCCTCCACCCGTCGGGATAGTCCATGTGCGCCGAACGGCGGTCGAGCAGGTTCACCGTAAAGAAGAAAGTTCTCCGGGAACCCAATGGCGGCTATAATCCGGGACGATGGGAGTAGTGTGTCCGGATTTGTGGGAAGGCGGAATACGCTCCGCTTTTCCGCCCTACGCTTGAAATCAAACCTTACCGAGTACCCAACAAAGTTGGGGGGCTGACGGGCGGTTTCTGTGCTCGACCGGGTGCCGCTTTTTATCGCAACATGGGCGGATGACGTATCGGTTCGCCCTCGGTCGCGATGCCCGGGTCAACGCGCTGCTCGGCGCCGGGCACTTTCTGTCGCATTTCTATCAGCTCTGCCTCCCGCCGCTCTTTATCGCCTGGCAGAAGACGTTCGATGTGTCGTTCGCCGAGCTGGGGCTGGCGATGGCGGTCATGGCAGGTGCAGCGGCGGTGATGCAGACCCCGATGGGGTTTCTCGTCGACCGCTACGGCGCGCGCCGGTTCCTGATCGGCGGGACCCTGTTGATGACCTTGTCGATCGCGGCGATGGGGCTCGCCACCGCCTATTGGCAGGTCGTCGGGCTGGCGTTGCTGTCAGGGGCCGGAAATTCGGTCTTTCACCCGGCGGATTACGCGATCCTCAGCGGCTCGGTCGATCGGGCGAAATTGGGACGGTCCTTCGCCTTTCACACCTTTACCGGTCATGTGGGCTTTGCCGCCGCCCCGCCGGCAACGGCCGCGCTGATGCTGCTGCTCGGTTGGCGCGGCGCGCTGCTGTTCATCGGTCTGCTGGGCCTTCCTGTCGTGGCGGCGATCCTATGGCAGAGCCGCATCCTCACCGATCAGGCGCGGCAGCCGCGCCGCCGCGCGGCAGCGGCGGCTTCCGGAACTGGGCTGCTGCTGAGCCGCTCGGTGCTGATGTTCTTTGCGTTCTTCATGGTGTCGTCGATGGCCGGGGCGGGGATCCAATCCTGGTTGATCACGATCCTCCACCAGGCGCACGGACTGGCGATCGAGACAGCCTCTTCTGCCTTGACCGGCTACATGGTCGGCATGATCGGCGGCGTGCTGGTCGGCGGCTGGGTCGCCGACCGCACCGACCGGCATCTGCCGTTCGTCGTGATCCTGACCGTCGGGGCCGCGATGCTGTTGTTGCTGATCGGCGTCGTCTCGCTCGCCGACCTGCCGACCATCGGCGTTCTTTTCGTCGCGGGCATCATGACCGGGGCGAGCCGGACGCCCCGCGATGTGATGGTCAAGGATGCGGCGCCGCCCGGACAGATCGGCAAGGTGTTCGGCTTCGTCAGCTCCGGCATGTCCTTGGGCGGCGCGATTATGCCGGTGCCCTACGGGATGATCATCGATGCCGGACGGCCAGAACTCGTGCTGGTGGTCGTCGCCACGCTGCTGCTATTGAGCCTGCTGTGCGCCGGCGGCGCCCGGGTCGGGTTCCGCCACACGCCGGTCCCGGTGGCCGCGGAATAGTCATCAGAGAGGAGAGGGCGATGCGCAGGGTCGGACCACACTCGTTTACCGAAGTCTATTTCGCCGGCTGCAACCCGAGCTTTGTCGAGACCAGCGACGGCTATGTCATGATCGACTCGCCGCAGCAGCCGATCGATGCGGTGCGCTGGCGCGAGCGCATGGAGGACAAGGCGCCGATCCGTTATCTGATCAACACCGAGCCGCATGGCGACCACATCTCAGGCAACGCCTATTTCCCGAACATCGAGGTAGTCGGACAGGTCAAATTGCAGGAATGCTTCGAGCGCTACCTCTACGCGTTCGGGTCGCTTGAGGAGAAACGCGAGCGCTTCAAGGAAACCGACCCCGACAGCGTCTTTCTGGTCGGGCACCCGGACTACCCGGCGGCGAACCCGCCGACCCTGACCTTTACCGACGCACTGACCTTGCATGTCGGCAATCACACCTTCAACATTATCCATATGCCCGGCCACACGGCGCCGCAGACCTCGGTGCATGTCCCGGAAGAAGGGGTGGTGTTCACCGGCGACAATGTTTTCCACAAATGCCGCAGCTGGCTGCAGGAATGCGACCCGTGGGAGTGGCTCGCGGCATTGCAGAGTATCGAGGCGCTCGACGTCGAGACGATCATCCCCGGGCACGGCGAGCCTTGCACCAAGGCCTATCTGAAGGAGCAGGGCCAGATTGTCGAGAACTGGGTCGGGTATATCGAGCGGTTCGTCGATCGCGGCTTCGGCCCCGACGAGATCCTGAAAGAGCCGCTCGAGGTCACCAGACAGGATCCCTACCCGATCGGCCAGCGTCTCTTCATCCATGACGAAAGGCTGACCGGGATGATCGTGCGCAACCTCCACCAGCGCATCCTGGAAAAGAAGCAGCAGGCTCGCTCGTAGGAGGCTACGGATCCGTCACCCTCGCGAAAGCGAGGGTCAAGGACGAGGCGGACGCGTTGATCAGACAGGATGCATCATGGCAGAGCAGAAATGGACGATGCGCGGCGAGTATATGGAGAGCTGCAACTGCGACTACTTGTGCCCGTGCATCTACACGAACCCGCAGGCGCCGGTGACGTACGACCACTGTACGGCGGGGCTGGTGTTTCGCATCGATGCCGGAAGCTACGGAGATATCGCGCTCGACGGGTTGAAGTTTGCGCTGGTGATCCGTTCAGGCAAAGTCATGGCCGACGGCAATTGGGTCTTCGCCGGCGTTGTCGACGAGCAGGCCGATGACGCGCAGCGCCGAGCGCTCGCTGCGATCGTCGGCGGGCAGGCGGGTGGCCCACCCGCCTTCATTCGCGAAAATCTGGTTAGCGATTTCCGCGGCATCGCCTACAAGCCTATCGAGTTCGATCTGGATGGGCTGAAGCGCTCGGCCGTGATCCCCGACGTTTTGTCTTTCGAGATCGAAGGCGTCGCCTCGCGCAACCGCAGCGGCGAGCCGTTCTACATCGACAACACGGCGCACCCTGCGGGCCGCCGCCTCGCCTTGGCGCGCGCCAAGGAGATGCACATGCACGGCTTTGGCCTCGACCTCGATCTCGTGGGTAAGGGCAACAACGGCCATTTCGCGCCCTTCAGTTGGGCGGCATAAGCGCTGACCAGCCCGCCTGCCACCGCTTCGGCAAACGGCGGCAGCCCCGTCGCGGCGCTCCTGCTGCGCGATCGGGTCGTCATTTGGTCGGCTCTCGCCGGCATAACCGCACTCTCGTGGTTCTACGTCTATCGGCAAATGGGTGCGATGGAGCGGATGGCGGACATCGCGATGCCCGCCATCTTCACCCCCTGGACGGCCAGCGACTTCGCTCTCAACATGGCGATCTGGTGGGCGATGATGCCGGGCATGATGCTGCCCAGCGCCGCCCCGATGATCCTGACCTTTGCGACGATCAACCGCAACAAGCGGCGGCGCGGCCAGCCTTTTGTTCCGACAATGGTGTTCACGGCGGGCTATCTGATCGCTTGGGGGCTGTTTGGCGTCGTTGCGACCTTCGCGGATTGGGGGCTCGAACGCGCTGCCCTGATTGCGCCGATAACGGGAAAGGTCACCCCGGTATTGGGCTCCATAGTCGTCATTGCCGCAGGTATCTACCAGCTCACGCCATTGAAATCTGTCTGCCTGACGCATTGCCGCTCGCCCTTCGATTTCGTGCTAAACCACTGGCGGGACGGCGCCGCGGGCGCAACGCGGATGGGCGTGGAGCACGGGCTTTACTGTTTGGGGTGCTGCTGGTTTTTGATGGCGCTGTTGTTCGCGGCCGGCATCATGAGCCTGGTATGGATGGCCGCGATCACCGCGGTCGTTTTTGTCGAAAAGCTGTTTCCGGCCGGACAGTGGATTGCGCGCGCCGGCGGCGTTGCGATGCTGGGGTTCGGGTTCTACCTTATGTTTCAGGCTTGACCTCATGGCGGGAGAGCACATGGCTACAAATTGGCAGCTTTCGGGAGATTATTTTGAAAACTGCAACTGCAGCGTCGTCTGTCCGTGCCTGATTTCGCCGGCGCCGCCGCTGACCTCGCGCCCGACCGAGGGAGTATGCGACGTCGCGCTCGCCTTTCACGTCGATAAGGGCAGCTACGGCACGGTGGCGCTCGACGGGCTCAACCTCGCCCTGATCGCGCACACTCCCGGGCCGATGGCGGACGGCAACTGGACGATTGCCATCTACATCGACGAGCGCGCCAGCGACGAGCAGGCAGCGGCGCTGGGGGCCGTCTTCGGCGGTGCGGAGGGTGGGCCGATGGCGGCCTTCGCCCCGCTGATCGCTACCAATCTCGGCGTAAAAAAGGTGCCGATAATCTACAAGGTGACCGGTAAGACACGATCGGCCGAGATTCCGGGGGTCATGAATATGTCGGTCGCGCCGCTGCCGAGCCTACGCGAGAATGAGGAAATCTGGGCGGCAACCGGCCATCCGGTCGCGCCCGACAAGCTGGCGCTCGCGCTCGGCGGGCCGGGCAGCATCTTTACGGATCACGGAATGCGCTGGGACAATTCCGGCAAGAACGGCCATTACGCGCCGATTAGCTGGTCCAACCAATAGCGCTCGCTGAACGGCGAGCCGAATGCCGGTGCCCTCGGGGTGCGTTGAGGGTGGTCGGGCTAACCGGACCGGCGCGGTAGCGACCGGCGCTCCACCTGAAATGAAGGCTGCTTTCTCGGCGGCGGGCGCGGGGTGAACGTACTCGGCCTTTCGTCGTCACCGTCGCCGAGACTCGGCATTACGCGGCGCGGCGAGCGTTGCGGCACACCGGCGGCTCGGGGGGCGGCGGCCCGCGGCTTCTTGGCAGTTACCGGACGCTCGCTGATCCGCACATCGAGGTTGTATCCGTCGATTGCTGCGCCGTTCATCGATGCAACCGCGAGCTTTGCCGCGCGCTCGGTCGCGATGTCGACAAACCCGTAGCGCAGCCGTTTTCCGGTTTCTGGATCGTGGGCCACCGTAGCACTCAAGACGATCCCGAAAGCGTCAAAAGCCTCGGCCAATTGCTCGTCGGAGATCTCCGGCGGCAAATTCGCGACAAAGACATTGCCACGGAAATTTTGAGATCTCATAGGCTCCCCTGTTCTGGCCCGCCTTTCTCGACGCGACCGCTGTGGGCGCAAGGTGAAGCTGCGCGCGGCATTTCTGGAATGTAGACTTTGCACCGCTGGTTTGCAGGTTTGCACCGGGTGGCCGATCGTCGCGGTACCCGAAAGGGTTATGCTTCATCAGCAAACCATCGGGAGGTGATCATGATCCCACGTGAACGCTGCGCCTATTCTGCAATCGTCGACCGGCCGCCGCTGGTCTTGCCGAACCGCGCCCGCGTCGTCGTCTGGACCATCGTCAACCTCGAATTCTGGGACATCGCGCGGCCGATGGCACGGCAGGTATTGCCGGCGCCGACCGGCCAGGTCTTGCTGCCGGACGTGCCGAACTGGGCGTGGCACGAATACGGGATGCGGGTCGGCGTGTGGCGTTTCTTCGAGCTGTTCGCCCGCCTCGCGGTCCGCCCTACGCTGTCGATCAATGCGCGGGTGTGCGAGGAATACGAGCGGGTCGCGCGGGCGGCGCGTGACGCCGGCTGGGAGTTCATGGGCCACGCCTGGGAGCAGAGGCCGATCCACCAGGTCGAGGATCAGTCTGCGATGATCAATCAATCACTCGGCATGCTCGAGCGGTTCGCCGGCAGACGGCCGGTCGGCTGGCTCGGGCCGGGGTTGACCGAGACCGAGGACACGCCGGACCTGCTCGCCGCCGCGGGCGTCAAATACATCGGCGACTGGGTCTATGACGACGAGCCGACGGAAATCCGCACCGCGCACGGCCCGCTCGTCACCTTGCCCTATTCGGTCGAGCTCAACGACATCCCGATGATGCTCGTTCAGCACCATGAGTCTGCCTATTTTACACAGCGCTGCATCGACAGCTTCGAGCGGCTCTACCGCGAAGGCGCCGAACGCGCGAAGATCATGGCGATCGCGATCCACCCCTACATCAGCGGCCAGCCGCACCGCATCAAATACCTCGAAGCCGTTTACGACCATGTCAACCGCTTTGCCGGCGTATTGCACTGGAACGGCGCCGAGATCCTCGATTGGTACATGGCCGCGAGGGGAGACCAGTGATGCTGCCGACCGAACGTCTGGACTTTTCGGCCATTTCGCACCGGCCAAAGCTTTCGCTGCCCGACGGGGCACGGCTCGTGGTCTGGGTCATCGTCAATGTCGAAGAATGGGACCCGGCGCAGCCGATGCCGCGGACGGTGCTGACCCCGCCGGCCGGCGGCGCGCCGATGCCGGACATCCCAAACTGGGCGTGGCACGAATACGGCAACCGGGTCGGTTTCTGGCGCATGCTCGAGGCGATCGACGAGCATCGGATCCGCGCCGTGCTCGCGGTGAACGGATCGGCAATCGGGCGGTACGAGCCGATTGCCCGCGCCGCTCTGGAGCGCGGTTGGGAATTCATCGGCCACGGCTTCACGCAGAAGAGCATGCAAAAGGTTGCCGACGAGCGCGACGATATCCGCAAGACCGCCGCGGCGATCCGCGCTTTCACCGGCAAGAACCCGCGCGGCTGGCTTGGCCCCGGCCTCACCGAGACCTGGGAAACCCCCGACCTATTGGTCGAAGAAGGTTACGATTATGTCTGTGACTGGGTACTCGACGACGAGCCCGTTTTGCTGAAGACCCGGACCAAGCCGATCGTCGGTATCCCGTACACACAGGAATGCAACGACGTCGCAATGATGCTGATCCAGCATCACAAAGCCACCGAGTATTACGACCGTGCGGTCGACCAGTTCGAGCAGCTCTACCGTGACGCGGCGAGCTCGGCCCGCATCATGGCGCTGGTGGTGCACCCCTACATCATGGGCGCGCCGCACCGCCTCAAATACTTCCGCGCGGCCCTCGCCCACATCCGCGCCTATCGCGATGTGCTGTTCTGGACCGGCGAAGAGATCCTCGATTGGTACCGGGCACAGCGCGCGTGATTAACCACAATCCGGAATCGCTTCGGGTGCTCATACCCACACTCTCGACCTCGCTTTGTCTTTCTCAAGCCCTCCGCGCTACTCTCGGCTGAGCCAACGTCGGGCCAGGATTCGATAATTGGGTTTCGGCTTCCGGCTTCGAGGCGCGGGCGATTTTGGCCAGGGTTTGCACCAGTTTGACGGCGCCGGTGAGGCGGGCTTTGGCGTCGTCCCAGTTGCGCTGGTAGAGGATCTTCTGGTCGGGACGCAGCTTTAAGGTGCCGGCATGGCGCTGGATCAGCTCGACGAGCCCCGCGGGGTTTGCGAAACGGTTGTCGCGCAGCGAGATAACGGCCCCTTTGGGCCCGGCTTCGAGTTTTTCGATACCAGCTTCGCGGCACCAGCGTTTGATTGCGATGATCTCGAGCAGGTTCTCGACTTCGGCCGGCAATGGGCCGAAGCGGTCGATCAGCTCGGCGGCGAAGCCGTTGATCTCGCGGCGGTCGGCGAGCCCGGCAATGCGCCGGTAGAGGCCGAGGCGCACGCCGAGATCGGGGACGTAATTCTCCGGGATCAAGACCGGCGTGCCGATCGTGATTTGGGGGCTCCATTCCTCGCGGGCCGCCACCTCGCCGCCGTCGGTGCGGGCGGCGGCGACCGCTTCTTCGAGCATATGCTGGTAGAGCTCGATGCCGACCTCGCGTATGTGCCCGGATTGTTCGTCGCCCAAGAGATTGCCGGCGCCGCGGATGTTGAGGTCGTGGCTCGCCAGCTGAAAGCCGGCGCCCAGCGTGTCCAAAGTCTGCATCACTTCGAGCCGGCGCTGCGCGGTCGGCGCGAGCTTCTTCTTTTCCGGCAGCGTCAGATAGGCATAGCCGCGCAATTTACTGCGCCCGATGCGGCCGCGCAGCTGGTAGAGCTGCGCCAGCCCGAACATGTCGGCGCGGTGCACCACCATCGTATTGGCCGACGGGATGTCGAGCCCGCTCTCGATGATATTGGTCGACAGCAGCAGATCGAAGGCGCGCTCGTCGAAGGCGGTCATCACGTCTTCGAGCTCGGAGGGCGCCATGCGCCCGTGCGCCACCGCGTATTTGATCTCGGGCACGCTCTCGCGCAGCCGCTCGCGCACGTCGTCTAGATCGGCGATGCGCGGCACGACATAGAAGATCTGACCGCCGCGGTCGCGCTCGCGCATGATCGCTTCGCGGATCGTCACCGGGTCGTACGGCATCACGAACGTGCGCACCGCCAGGCGGTCGACCGGCGGCGTCGCGATGAGGCTCATCTCGCGCACGCCCGAAAGCGCCAATTGCAGGGTGCGCGGGATCGGCGTCGCGGTCAGCGTCAGCACATGCACATCGGCCTTCAATTGCTTCAGCTTTTCTTTTTGGG
>Ga0210396_10003127_pt1 | contig 16629 bp, 12 predicted proteins | sample IncBWH17OmetaG_FD_155466 | JGI IMG/M metagenome (GOLD analysis project Ga0210396, IMG submission 155466) | Forest soil microbial communities from Barre Woods Harvard Forest LTER site, Petersham, Massachusetts, United States - Inc-BW-H-17-O ... | reverse complement strand
AGATCTTGCCGCGCCGCGGCTTCCACAGCTGCAGCTTCCGCGCGCGCGCCTTCGATTTTCGCGCTGCGCTCGGCCATGGCTTTTTGAATGGGCGCGAAAAAAGCCCAGCGCATGAAGAGATAAAAAAGGAAAACGATGATGACCGTAGGCACAGCTTGAAGAAATAGGTCACCGAGCTGGCGAAGGATTTCCATCGTTAGGAAAGCTTACGAACGCGTCTGCCCCGTTTGTGTCGTTTGTATCGTTGTCGCACTGTTGCCCGGGATTGCGGCAAGCCGCTCCGGGACACACTTCTAGGCTCAAGCAAAGGCCGCGATTATCGCATCGAGTCCCGCTCCCGTCAACGCTTTACGGCCATTTTGCATTACGGAAGGAGAAACTCGATTCGCTCTATTCTACGTCGAACGCGTGCCGTTATGCCAGCCGCGCGCGCCAAATCCCTGCGCGGTCAGCGCGAGGCGAGCGAGCCGTGAGGGCCTTCGAACGCCTGCTTGCGCGTCACTACAAACCACAATTGGACAGCGATCATCGGCAGCGAGAAAACCAGGCTGAACCAAATCGGAAACTGGAACGGAGTTGGCGGCAGGCCCATGGAGGTTTGCATCGCGGCGGTGGCTTCTTCGTAACGCGCTTGGGCGCCGGGAAGAATCACGGAAATGATCGAATTGAAGATCGCGAAATTGAAATAATAGATGGCGAGACTGCGGCCCCACTTTTCCAGCTTTAGCAGACCGTAAGCCATCAGGAGCTGCACAGACATGTAACCGGTCACAATAAGCGCAGCCTTTCCGCCGGTAAAGAAGAAACCCAGGAACGTGAGCGGCAGATGCAAAATATTGAGAATTGGAAACATGCAGGCGCCCACCAGAGTCAGGTACGCGATGATCGTGATGCTCACCGGCCTTTTCGGCGACCCGGAAACTTCCGTCGGCGCGAACGCTGCGGGCGCCCAAGTTTCCGACGTTGGCTCGATTGCGCCGCGGAATTGTTCTCTGATCGGGCGGGAGTTGAAGAAGTACACCCACCAGCCGCCTAACAACGCCAGCAGCGCGTAAAACACCGCCAACCCGATGCGCACGGCCGTCATGAAGTGCTCCAGCGGCGGAATCGCTTCGCCGTTTGGCACCGCGGGCACCGGCGGAGTTGGCAGCGGCATCACAATCATCATGAGCAGCCCCGGTACCGCCATCACCAGAAGCAGGCCACTGAAAACAATCATGGAAATTCTGGCCCATTCGCGCATGTGCAGCAGGTTTACTCCCGTGGCGATGCCCCACGCCGCAAGACCTAGCATGAACACAGACATGATCAGGCCACCGCTGCGAGTAAATGCGGGCGTGGAATCGGAGGGCATGACGGCGAAGGCGAGAATCATCAGGACGCCTGAAAGCAGCGTCAGGCCTGAGCCGATGAAGACCACCATTGCGGAAATCGTGACACCTGCCGGGCGCTTCATCGCGCACCTCCCTGCCGCGTGCTGCTACTTTTCGCGGGAGTATACACTACGGCCCGCAATAGCTGGCGAATGACTGAGTGCTGACACGGATTAATACGCGTAGGCCTGAAGAAGCGCGAAAACGACGACGCCCGTGACCGAGACGTACAGCCAGATGGGAAACGTGTAGCGCGCGATGCGCTTGTGCTGCGGGAAGCGGCCGCTGAGTGAGAAGAAGAAGGTGATAAGCACCAGAGGCAGCGCGACAACCGAGAGGATAATGTGGCTGGCGAGAATCGAGAGGTAAATGGCGCGAATCGTCTCGTGGCCTGCCGGGAAACGCGTATCGCCGTGCAGCGCGTGATTGACGATGTAACTGACCAGAAAGAGCGACGAGAACCCGAAGGCGAGCAGCATGCTCGCGCGATGCGCTTTGCGGTCGCGTTTTTTGATGAAGTAAAGTCCAGTACAGAGGGCGATCGCGCTGAGGCCGTTGAAGACCGCATTCAGCGCCGGCAAAAAGACAAATTTGCCCGCGAACTGCGCCGGGGCCTGGTGCAAATACAGCAGCCAAAGCAGAAACGATACTGCTGCAGCGCTCACGACGACGATCGAGCCAAGTGCCGCGCGTTGCTTGGTCTGCGTCTGATCCATGGAACTAGGTACGATACTACAGATTTTCACGCGCGGCATCGGGTAGGGAAGACCTCGCCATTCGCAAGGCTCCCGCGCGGGATGAGGCGCACCCCGTCTGAGCGCCGCGGCAGGAGCGCTCGCCTTCGGGCTTCGGCACGGCACTCCGGCAGGAGCTTAGAGCCCAGAGTCTGGACGTATGCGTGCGAGGGCTATTTAGAGTCAGCTGCAGGTGCAGCTGTCGGAACATATTCCGCGGAGAGTCGCGAGCGTTGCAGGCGGTAGCCATCGCGCGTGCGAATGTGATAGCGCTTGTGCTGCTCGTTCACCAGTTTCACGGTGATGGTGCGCCAGCCGCGGTTGGGATTCGGCTTGGGGTAGTAACTCAGCGAATAAAGGTGCGCCAAATCATCGCGGATAGACGCGAAGGCATTCTGTTCGTCCTTCCAGTTTCTCGCGAAATAAACTTTGCCGCCGGTGGCAGCGGTCATGCGTTGAAATACGGCGTTGGAAATAGGCTCCAGGTGGGCTTCCTGGGTGCTCACCATGTAGATGGTGGTGCCCGTGGATTGCGCGAGCTCGGCGACGTCCTCGGGCGGGACCATGCTGTAGTTGTCCGGACCGTTCGAGAAGACCACGATCACTTTTCGCCCGGTAAAGTGCGCGGCGTCTTGTACGGTGAGCAGCAGACAGTTGTAGAGCGCGGCATCGTCTCCGGCTACGGTGGTACGCGCGGCCCGAAGAACCTGCGACCGGTCGGAGGTGAGAACGGCGGCACGGGAAAGGTCGCGGCTGTAGGAGTAGAACGCCACTTTGTCCGCGCCCTCCAGGGAACGCACGAAGTCGGCGATGGCGTCCTGCGCGAATACAAAGCCGCGGTACATATAGTTGCTGGTGTCGAAAAGCACGAACACGTTGGCGCCTTCCACCAGCGAGGAAAGCTCACTACCAGACAGGCTCGCGCCGGAGTCGTTCTGTTGGCCAGCGGTAGCGTCGGGAGAGGCGGCGCCAGACGGCGTCTTGCCCGGCAGAGCCCGGGCGGACACGTTGCCTTCTCCGTAAGTTGCGATGTCTTCGGGAATGCCGTCCTCGGCAATGATGAAATCTTGCGGACGGAGACCGGTAACGTACTTCCCCTTGCTATCGGTGACGGCCACATTCAACTGCACTAAATCCACGGTGACGTTGATGCGCGGAGGGCCGCTTTCCTGCGCCACGGGCGAAGTGCCCACGAAAACGGAAAGAACTACGATGAGAACGAGAGTCACAGAGAGTCTTTTGAGCATGACGGGCCTCGATGTTGTCTGTTGCTAGACTTTCGCCGGGCTGGCCGCGCGAATCCGGGATCGCTGCGGCTTCGCCACAAAATTTCTAGGGCTGAGGACTGCCAAAACTCGCGGGCAGCGAAGTAATCTTGCCCTGGCGAAATTCCTCACCGGTTTCGCGCATGGCGCGCAGAATTGCGGGCCAATCGTTCAAGTCCGTGGCGAAAATCTTCGCGACCATTCGGCCGGTAAGCTCGGGAGCCAACCGATTCAGGGTCACCGGCGGATAACCCATCTCATCAGCCAGGCGCGCCCAATAAAGGTTCGTGGAATCCCATGTTTCGGCGAGCAACCGGCTGGAATAGCCCTGGAACATGGGGAACGGCCTGACGTTCAACAATTCTCGCGCATACGAGCGCGCGAGTACGGGATGAGGCACGCCGAAATCCTGCGAGAGACGCGTCCAGGTAAGTTCCGACGGATCCTGCTGCGATAAATCTTGCAGTTCATGACCGGCCGTACCCCATGAATTGGTATCGTCTGGAAATCTTCGACGAAATTCGGCGGTCAAATAGAATGTGTCGGCAGGCGTGATCTGGGAAGAAACTTCGGCCAAGCGTCCCGCCCGCAGAGTAATCTCCAACTGCGCTGCCCGTTGCGGAATCATGCGATCGGAAAGAATGCTGGTGACTTTCGCGCGCAGTTCATCATTTTGCGCGGAGGAGGCAAGTATTTCTTCTCCCGCGCGCTGATATAGCGCCACCGCGTGGAGCTCGTTGCGGCTCACGTTCCACCAGCGTGGCAACACGGCGTTGGTCAAAACGGAAGGCACAAGGTCTGACCAGATCAGAGCCTGCACGTTTTCCGGAGCAATAAAATCCTCTTCCATTTGCGCCAACACATACGGCAAGTCAGCCAGCGAGCCCACCAGATGCGCGCCGCCGCCCGCGGGAGATCCCGCCCCGAACAGGCGGGGCGTTTGCCAGAGCGTTTCTTCCGTGCCCATCACCGTCTCGCCGGAGAAGTCGTGCGAACGAATAAGAAGCGGATTGTTGTGGAGAGCCTGAGCTCCCGGCGGTTCGTAATAGGCGTAACTGAAACCAACGAGCGTGTCGCGCAGGAATGGAACCAGTTGCCCGCGAGCTTGTTCTAATTCCGCGCCCGAAGCTCTGGACTTCAGAACCTTGGCGATGTCCGTGCGCATCTCCAAATCCGTGTGGTGGTTATTGTAGGAACCCGCGGTGAACGTAGTCCTTTCGCTGTTGGTAAAGATCGGGCGCGGCATCTGGAATTCCCCAAGTTGTTCGGCGAACGGGAGCAACGTGTCGCCCGCGGGAATACCTTGCGGTGTGGGCGTCAGGCCGTCGCCCAGCGCCAGCAGAGTATCGAGCGAAACCAGGCGCTGATCGTCCAGCACCGCGCGAATCCGCTCAGCCATTTCCCGGTGAATTCGCTGCCCTTCCGAATTGGTTTGGCGAGGTCCTGCGATCAAATCAACGATTACATCCTGCGAATTCTTGGAATCTCCGCTGGCAGCGCGCAGTAGATGCCCCAGGGAGCTGCGTCCAGCATCAAATAACTGCGCGGACGAAGAGAGATGGGAAAACGGCTTGATCATACCCTGCCAGGATTCATCGCGGGCGCTTACGGGAATCTCGCCCTGGCGAGCCATTATCTGCCACAGCGCGATATCGGCTTCGAAGATGCCCATGGCGTTGCCCCGCAGGGTGTGATCGGGAACTTTGCTGAGGGCCTCAGCTGTGGTCAGAAACGCGGTGATGGACGCATCGCTCAACTCCGGGAATTCGGAAAACATCGAATACTGATTGCGAAATTGGGCGAACTTGCCGGCCATCAGCTCGACAGTTGGAGCGCTCAGGCGATGCCCGGCGGGGCGCCTGCCGTCTATTTCACTCAACACCAGAAAGGCTTCCGCCGGCGTTCCCTCCATCCCCACACGGGAGAGGGCGAACATGGTTTCCAGCAGCCCGTCCGGATTGTTCCAGCCTCTAGTTTCCACATTCCAATTGCGAGCAAGCTCGGTGTTGGTCTTCTGCCGGAGAATGGTCTTCCATGACTGGAGGCTTCCCGGCACGTGCGGATCGCCGTTGGGTTCCCACTGCAGGCGGGTGGTTAAGAGCAACAGGGTTGGGTCAGGCCGAAACACCGACGACATGGCGCTCGGGGAAAGCGTCTTGCCGCGGAGCGCTTCGTAGCAGTGGCGCATGCGTGCAGGTTCGACGAAGTGCGCCTGCTGCTCGGGCGGGATGCGCGACAGTGAGTCAAAGTAAGCTGCGAGCCAGCCGTTGTCTTTCGAGAGCAGCCGGGGGACAAATTCTCCCGTGGAGTGCGGATTTGCGCCCACCAAATCCTTCCACGCCGGCTCGGCGCCGGTGCCGCCGGGCACGATTACGCGCCCCGATTCGATGCGAATGTAACTTCCGTAGAAATCCAACGGCGCGGCCAGCGGGACCAATTTTTTCAATCCCGGTGAATGCAGCAGCGCTGCCTGGGTTTCTGGATCCACATGAGCCCAGGCATAGTAGAGACGAGCCAGCGAAGGGTCGTGCAGAATCGCATCAATCAATGGCCGATCTTTTTCGTGGCCGCCCTCGCTGCTGGCTTCCACCCACTGCCGCTCGGTCAAAACGATGGGCACTTGTGAATTGGGATACGCGTAGGAGAACGGCTTGCCGCCCTGCAGAGTTGTCTCTAGTTCGGGTAGAGGGAAGCCGGAGTCAATCGTAAGAAATGCTCGGCGCGGATCGGCGGTCGCAACGTAGGCGCTGCTTTTTCCGCAGTCCGCAGTCACGCGGTAACCGAGGATGTCCAGCAGAGGCTTGGAGTCGGCGCAGTTGGTGACGCGAATCACGCCGTCCTTCCCCGCCAGATCGGAGAGTTCCCTGGCCTGCTGCACGTATCTTCGCAGCAGAATTAGAAACTCGGTGGGGCGGCTACCTAGGCCCGTCCCCTGGTAGCCAATCAAAAATACGTTGCGGGCGAGCAGGGGCATCACTTCTTCGGAGCTGACTTTCTGACTGATTCCTGCGATACGTAAGAACGAACGGAGAGGACCCGGGATGGTAGCGGTCGCTGGTTCAGGCACGACGACGCGGTCTTGAGCCGCAGGCGGACGGGGAGGAACAGCACTGCGAACTCGAGGAGCAAGACCGGCACAAACTAGCGCTACAACCGCCAACAGAGCCGAAAGACGCAGGGGATATTTCATCGCGGCACCCGCCCCAACCACTTTCGAGACATTCTACAACTGGTTTAATTGACCGGAGCGGATTGCGAGGCGCGCTTCGCTCAGGCGGAAGACTGACGTCCAAATCAAGGTCGACGCTTGGCTGGAGCCTCGACCTTTAGTTGGTGCATCCTACGCCTCTGCGACGCCAGACGCAACGAATTTGGCAGCAGCCGCGGGAAGCTACCGCGCCGCGCCTGCGGGCGAAATCTTGGAGAAGCAGCTCACCATACCTTATCTTCTGCCGCAACAACCGCTTGCTGGGATTTACAGGCGATGCTGATCAGTTTTCGAAACGCTGTTAATCAGCTAGCTGGTCCTCGTTTGACGGCAACTGAAATAACGCATTCATATAGCGCTCTGGAGCCGCGATGAAGCGGCTGACCAGTTGAAAAGGCTGGCTTTCGCGGTAGCCAATTTGATGAACTGTCCCCCCATCGAAGGACAAAATCTGTGCCCCCGGATACGCCAACAAGATCGGTGAATGAGTGGCGATGATGAATTGGATGTTATTGTTCCCTCTCGCTAAGTCGTGAAGGAGAATCAGAAAACTCAGTTGTCGCTGAGGCGACAAGGCTGCCTCGGGTTCGTCCATGAGGTAGAAGCCTGAGCGAGTGAAACGATTCTGCAACAGGGACAAGAATGATTCTCCGTGCGATTGGTCATGAAGGCTCTTGTCTCCGTAGCTTCCCGATGTCCCTACTCGGTCCACGTGACTCGCCACGTTGAAAAAACTTTCGGCTCTCAAATAGAAACCGCCACCCGTCCTTTTGGTAAATGACAGTCGTAGCGCTTTGACCAGCGGCTCAATCGTCGTCACGCTGCTGGTTGTCTGCGGAGAAAAATTGCGGTTTCCGCCTTCCAGTCCAAATCCATAATGTGCAGCGATTGCTTCTAGTAGCGTCGATTTACCGGTTCCGTTCTCACCGACAAAAAAGCAGACTCGACTAGAAATCTTAATCGCGTTTAGAGAAGCAATCGTTGGGATGTTGAACGGGTATTCAGAAGGTTTCAATATACGCTCTCTTAGGAGCGAGATTTTCTTGAGGCGCATCATTTGGGTGTGCGAGCGGTTTCAGATGGCATTTTAATGCCAAAACGCGGTTCGCGCCCGATTAGTAGCGTCGTCGGAAACTGGCGCGCTATGATTGCTGGCACCTAGTGGCGCAGGATGCCGCGAATTCGATACAATCGCTGTTTGCGCTGCGCCTCAAAGAATCGCCTGCCGATCCGCGCGGCCTATTTTCAAGGAGACATTTCATGTCATCGTTTCCCGGGGTTGACTACCTCGACTTCGATTCCCTGCTGAGCGACGAAGAAAAACTCGCGCGCAATACCGCACGCCAATTCGTGGACGCGGAAATCATGCCCATCATCGAGGAATACAACCGCGAAGGAAAATTTCCGGTGCAGCTGGTGCCGCAGATGGCGGAGCTGGGACTTTTCGGCGCGAGCTTGAAGGGGTATGGATGCGCGGGAATGTCCAACGTTGAATACGGACTGGTGACGCAGGAGCTGGAGCGCGGCGATTCCGGGCTGCGCAGTTTTGTTTCCGTGCAGTCGGCGCTGGTGATGTATCCGATTCACGCGTTCGGTTCGGACGCGCAAAAAGAAAAATGGCTGCCGCTGTTGCAACAGGGAAAAGCGATCGGCTGCTTCGGCCTGACCGAGCCGCAGTTCGGATCGAATCCAGGAGGCATGTTGACGCGCGCGGTGAAAAAAGGCGGCGACTACATTCTGAACGGCGAAAAAATGTGGATCACCAGCGGCTCGATTGCGGACGTGGCCGTCATCTGGGCCAAGTGCGAGGACGATGTGATCCGCGGGTTCCTGGTGGAAAAAGGCACGCCCGGGTACAAAGCTTGGGACGTGCACGGAAAATATTCTCTGCGCGCCTCGGTGACTTCCGGCCTCGCGATGACCGACTGCAAAATCCCGGCGGGGAATCTGCTTCCGGGAGTCGAAGGACTGAAAGGTCCGCTCTCCTGCCTGAATCAGGCCCGCTACGGCATCGGCTGGGGCGGAATCGGCGCTGCGATGGCGTGTTACGACACCGCGCTGAATTACGCCATGCAACGCAAACAATTTGACAACAAGCCCATCGCCTCCCACCAGCTGGTACAGGAAAAATTAGTGTGGATGATAACCGAAATCACCAAGGCGCAATTCCTGGCGCTGCAGGTAGGCCGCCTGAAAGATGCCGGCCGCGTTCATCCTTCGCACATTTCCATGCTGAAGATGAACAACGTGTGGATGGCGCGCGAAACGGCGCGCATGGCGCGGGAAATTCTCGGCGCGAATGGAATCGTGGACGATTACTGCGTGATGCGCCACATGAATAACCTGGAATCGGTCTTCACCTACGAAGGCACACACGACATTCACAAGCTGATCATCGGTGAACGCATCACCGGTATCGCAGCATTTTCATGAGCCGCGCGCACAAAATTCGCTCCTTCACGGCTGTCGCGGTCATGACGATTTTCTCTCTGGCGCTGGTTGTGTTCCTCGCCGCCCTGTTTCCCGCGCGTGCTGCGGATGCGCCGTCGAAACCCAAGGTGCGTGCCATCACCGCGTTCGTGCAGCTGGACCGCACACATTACCAGCAGCAAATTCAGGAGACTCTGAAATTCCTGCGCCAGGCCAAGTCCGCGTTCGAAAAATCCGGCTATGAAGTGGAAACCATCCGCATTACCACGCAACCGTTTCCCGAATACACGCGCGGCATGACCGACGAGCAGGTGCTGGCTTTCTTCCGCGACTACGATGCCCTCGCGGTGAAGGAAGGCTTCGACGCCGCGATCGGTCCGGCGATGATGAGCGACGCGGACAAGCCACACGAAGCGGAGCTGCTGGGAAAAATCCTCGCGAATTCCAAAACGCTCGAAGGCTCGGTGTTCATCGCCGGAGAAGATGGAATTCACTGGAAGTCCATTCGCGCCGCGGCCGGCGTCATAAAATATCTGGAAGCGAATACACTGCACAGCCAGGGCAATTTCAGCTTCACGGCCGCGTCCCTCGTTCCCTCCGGGACGCCTTTTTACCCGGCGTCTTATTTCACCGGCGAAGGAAAACAATTCGCCGTCGGGCTGCAGTCGGCGAACGTGGTAAGCGAAGTTTTCGCTTCGACGAAATCTCCGAACGAAGCCGAAGCGCGGCTGAAAAATACTCTGGGCGTGTACGCCGCGCAGATCGAAAAGACCGCGAAGGAAATCAGCAACGCCAGCGGCTGGAAATACGGCGGCCTGGACCTATCACCTGCGCCGCTGCTTGACGTTTCCATTGGCCGCGCGATTGAAAATTTCCTGGGCGCCCCAGTGGGCTCGAGCGGAACCATGACCGCCGCAGCGATCATCACCCGCGCGCTGAAAGCGATCCCGGCGAAACAAGCCGGCTATTCGGGATTGATGTTGCCGGTGCTGGAGGATACGGTGCTCGCGCAACGCTGGAGCGAAGGGCACCTCTCGATCGATTCCCTGCTCTCGTATTCGGCGGTGTGCGGCACGGGCTTGGACACGATTCCGCTACCCGGTGACGTTACGCCGGAGCAACTCGAGCGCGTCCTGGGCGACGTCGCCAGCCTCTCGGTGAAGTGGCACAAACCGCTTTCGGCGCGTTTGCAGCCCGCGACCGGAAAGAAACCCGGCGACATGACGGAGTTCGACGACCCCTTCCTGGTGAACGCGAAGATTCAGCCGCTGCCATAATGCGGACTGATTCCAGTCATTAAAATTTGTCGAATTGGATTATGATGGTGGGCCCGGAAAGATGGTCTCGGCCACCGGAATCAAGTCACTTTTCAGGAGCTGCCGTGGAACAAGAAGTCAGCCTCGGTTTCCCGCGCGCGCCTCAGCTCGGCCCCGCAATAGTAACCGTCGTGCTTTGTGGCACGTTGCTTGCGGCGAGCACTGCCGCGGGTCTGGGATTCCGCGCGGCGCGCCCTGAGCAGCAGTCGGATTCCGCGACGGCTCCAGTTGTGGTGCAGCCGGGCGCGCCCGGCAAGCCGAGCAAGACGCTGCCAGCATCCACAAAGGGCACGCTGCCGGCGCGCTCGCCAGCCGATGTGGAATTCATGCAAGGCATGATCATGCACCACGCGCAAGCGGTGGAGATGACGGCGCTGATCGCCTCGCACACCGATAACAAAGATTTGCTCCTGCTGGGCGCGAAAATCAGCAGCTCGCAGTCGGACGAGATAAAGTTTATGCAGCGCTGGCTGGCGGCTCGCGGAGAAGCGATTTCCATGGCGATGCCGGGGATGCCTGGTATGGATATGTCCGGCAAACCCATGGCTCTGATGCCCGGGATGCTGTCGCCGGAACAGATGGAAGCGCTGCGCAACGCCAAGGGCGCGGTGTTCGACCATTTGTTTTTGACCGGCATGATTCAGCATCACAACGGCGCGTTGATCATGGTGAAAGACCTGTTCAACACGGCGGGCGCGGGGCAGGACGCCGACATTTTCAACTTCGCGACGGACGCAGACAACACACAACGCGCCGAGATCAAGATTATGCAAACTATGTTGGAGAAGAACGCCTCAAAGGAGAAATGATGAACCGAGTGCCCAGCTTTGCTTTGCGTGTCGCGGTGGCGGCGATTATTTTGTGCTCCGGTGTGAGCCGGATGGCAGCCCAGAGGCCTGGCCCTGCTCCTGGTGAGGCTGTTGCACCACCACCAGCCGCGGCGGCAGCCGCGAAGGCGCCCGACGCCGACGACAATCCGTTTGCGGCGCGACCTGCTCCTCCGCTGCCGCCGGGAATGACGGGATCGGACGCAAACGATCCGCGCTACAAGCTGACACCTGGGCTGTATGACGCGGGCGAAACATCGCTGGGCATCAAGCACTTGCTGCTCCTGAAGAAGCCCGACTCGTTTCAACTCGGGACCGCCGATGCCAACGATCCGAAGGTGCAAAAAATCATCGACCAGCTCGGCATCGGCGGCGGCGCGATGAAGATACCGAAAGAGCTGCAGCTGGTAATTGCGGAGCTTGCTTTCTCGAACTCGGACCTGGCGTTCCAGGGCAACCATCTTTTCCTGGGAAACTTTTACGGCGTAAATATCTACGACATCGCAAATCCGGCCCAAGCCGCGCTGGTCACTTCGATGGTGTGCCCGGGTGGACAGGGTGACGTGTCGGTGTACAAGAACCTGCTGTTCATGTCCGTTGAAATGCCAAATGGACGCTTGGATTGCGGCACGCAGGGATTTCCGCCGGAACCTCCGCCGGCGGCAGGGCATGAAAAAGAACGCCGCAAGCCGGCCGCGCAAGCGGAACGTTTTCGCGGCGTGAGGATTTTCGACATCTCGGACATCAAGAATCCCAAGCAAATGGCCGCCGTGCAGACCTGCCGCGGCTCGCACACGCACACGCTGGTGGTGGACCCCAACGACAAGGACAACGTTTATATCTACGTTTCGGGAACATCGTTCGTACGCCAGCCGGAAGAATTGGCCGGGTGTTCGGACGAAGCGCCGGACAAGGATCCGAACACAGCGCTGTTTCGCATCGAAGTGATCAAGGTTCCGGTGGCGGCCCCACAGGACGCGAAAGTCGTCGCCAGCCCGCGCGTATTTATTGATCCCCGCACCGGCGCGTTGAACGGCTTGAACAACGGCGGCAGCCACGGGAAGAATGACGAGGAGACCAAGCCGTCGGATTCCAACCAGTGCCACGACATTACGGTGTACACGGCGCTAGGCCTCGCGGCGGGCGCGTGCTCCGGCAATGGAATTTTGCTGGACATCAAGGACCCGGTTCATCCGAAACGCCTGGATGCGGTGAACGATCCGAACTATTCCTACTGGCATTCGGCTTCGTTTTCGAACGATGGATCGAAGGTGGTGTTCACCGATGAGTGGGGCGGCGGCTTGGGCGCGCGGTGCCGTCCAAACGACCCGAGCAAATGGGGCGCGGATGCGATCTTCCACCTGCACGACGACAAGTTGACCTTCGCCAGCTACTACAAACTGCCGGCCGCGCAGAGCGACACGGAAAATTGCGTGGCGCACAACGGCTCGTTAATCCCGGTGCCCGGGCGCGATATCGAAGTGCAGGCGTGGTACCAGGGCGGCGTTTCGGTGATGGACTTCACTGACGCGGCGAACCCCAAGGAGATCGCGTACTTCGACCGCGGGCCGATTGACCAGAAGATGCTGGTGCTGGGCGGCGAGTGGTCGGCGTATTGGTACAACGGCAACATCTACGGTTCGGAAATTGCCCGCGGGTTGGATATTTTTGAACTGACGCCGACGCAATTTCTGACGCAGAACGAAATTGACGCGGCGAAAACCGTGCATGTGGACGCGCTGAATGTGCAGAACCAGCAGAAGCTGGAGTGGCCTGCGCAGTTAGTCGTGGCGAAGGCCTACGTGGATCAGCTCGAACGCTCGCAGGCTTTGCCGGCGGAGCGGATCACGGCTCTGCGAGCTGCGATTCAGGGTGCAGAAAGCTCGCACATGAACAAAGGCAAAGTGGCGAAGTTGAGCGCCATGGCACCATCGTTGGAAGAGAGCGCCTCCGCCGCGAAGAGTCCGGCGGACGCGAAACGGTTGCACGCTTTGGCGGAAATATTGAAGCATCCCTCGGCGTAAGTGCGTTGAGTAATTGAATGGAGGAACCCGCTCGTGAGCATCCGAGCGGTTTCTTCGTTTATGGCGAAGCGCTGCTAATCCTGTTCAGCGATGGTTTGCGCGTAGGTCTTACCGTAGGGATAGAAAAGTTCCTTGCGGCCTTGCTGCCACGCTGCTTTCATTTCGGGCGACGTGATGTCCCAATCCGGACGGCATTTCCTCGTGACCGCGCGTAGATCCTGGCGAAGCTCTTCCAAAGTGGGCCGGCCCAGGAACCAGTAGCCGTTGTAAATCTTGTAAATCACCAGACCGGGCTCGAGAACAATCACGTGCGGGATCATGGGATTGTGCGCAGGATCGGTGTATTCGGCGACGTCCAGATCTTTTTGGACGACACGTCCGGCGTCGGAGAGAAACGGCCAGTGGGCACCGATGCCTGTTCGATATTCGTCGGTCTCGGTGATGTTGTCGGTGCTGATGGTGACGAGCCGGCAATACGAAACCTCGAGTTCACGATGGAGTTGCACAAGGCCCTCCGCCTGGCGGCGGTCCTTTGGACAGAAACCTCCGCGGCTGAGCACCAGAACCATGGGATGCGGTCCCTGCAACTCGGAGAGCTTCCGGCGTTTCGCCGTGTGGTCGGAAAGCTCGTAGTCGGGGAAGACCGCTCCTGGAACAATATCAGCTCGCATGTGAACTCCTCGGAATTTGGATACAGAGCGCCAGTTTACGCTGCATGTTCAGTGGCAGACGTCCTCAGACCGGCGCGCGCCGGCGTGCCGCGCCGCCTCATGGGCTCGCCGCTACTTCATGAAGTCCCGGACGAACTGCGCAATCGGATCGGCTGCGGTATCGAGCGCGAAATGGCCTCCATCCACAATGTGGATTTCAGCCTTCGGAACGTCGCGGCGATAAGCTTCCAGCTCCGAGGGATCGAATGAACTTTCATATTTGCCCCAGATCACCAGTAGGCGCGGCTGCTTCTCACGCATCCAGGCTTGCCACTTGGGGTAATTTTCAACGTTGGTCCGGTAATCGTAAAAGAGGTCGCTTTGAATGTCCGCCTGGCCGGGCTGGTTGAGAAAATAATATTCATCGGTCCAGAGATCCGGGTCGTGGCGTTCGAGGATCGGATCGTCGCCGACGTGGCGTGCGCGCGTTGTCGGGAGCGACAGCAAATTCGTGCGCAGCGCGCTTTCGTAGCTGGCGCGATCGGCCCAAAAAGCGCGGCGAGTTTTCCAATTCTCCCCCAGGCCCGTGTCGTGCGCCACCGCATCCTGGACGATCAGAGCATCCGCCCGCTCCGGATGCGCCAACACCATGCGAAATCCCACCGGGCCGCCGTAATCCTGCATGTACAGCGCGTAGCGCGTGAGGCCGAGCGCTTCGGTGAAGTGATTCATGATCTCGGCGATGTGATCGAAAGTGTAGGCGAATTTCTTGGGGTCGGGCCAGTCGCTGTGTCCGAAGCCGGGGTAATCGGGCGCGACGAGATGATAGCGATCGGAAAGCCGGGCGAAGAGCGGATCAAACATCCGCGAGGAAGAAGGAAGGCCATGCAGCAAGAGCAGCGTCGGCGCGTCTTTTGGGCCGGCCTCTCGGTAAAAAATGGAGAGGCCGTCGATCTGTATGGTGCGATAAGCAGTCAGATGTTCCACGGGTCGTTGCCTTCCTTGTTCTTGGCCCTGCGCTTGGGCCGGGAATTGAAGCGATGCCAGGATCATGAAAGCCGCAAGGACCAGAATTTTTGCTCGGATGTTCGCCTCCACAATTCCTCCGTCTCGGAAAATGCGCCAACGGTTGCTCGTTCAGTGGCGGCGACGTGCCAAGCGGGTTGCTGCGTCGCGAAACGGCACTTACGCCGCCACCTCAAAAATAATTTCCAGCTCGACCGGTGTGCCGAGTGGCAAGCTGGCGACTCCGTACACCAAGCGGCAAGGGTTCTTGTCTTTTCCGAAGACGTCTTGCAGCAAGTCCGAAGCGCCGTCCGCGACTTTGGGCAACTCGCGGCCATCTGCCGAAGTCGCCACCGACACGCCGAGCCGCACGATGCGCGTCACCCTGTCGAGCGACCCCAAATACTTCCGCGCGACAGCGAGGCCGTTGAGCGCCGCGAGGCGAGCGGCCATGCGCCCCGCTTCCACATCGAGTTCCGCTTCCACGCGCCCAATGAATTTCACCGCTCGGCCTTCGGTGGGAAGCATCCCGGTGAGAAAAAGTAGGTTGCCCGTCTGCACCGCTTCCGCATAGGTGCCGAACGGTTCCGGCGGCGCCGGAAGCGTGATGCCAAGTTCCACCAGCCGCTGTTCGGCACCGGCCGGCCGAGACGTTCCGGGGGCTACCATCTGTCAATGTGCACAACGCGGTCCATGTGCGGCACCTCCCCGGTCAGCTGACCGGCATTCGTGAGAGAAACAGTGATATCTGTGATGTTTTTCACAGGTGATCGGATTCATCGTGAGCGATAAGGTCCCGGTAACACGTGACCGCCGCGGTCAGCCCCACAGCCACGGGGGGAGTTTTGACTGAGCTTACATCCGTAGTCAATACATATTAAGACCGTAGAAATCTCCTTCACTCATTTTGCCGCCGGCACCCGCAAATAACGGCTTGATTGGAATTCGGCCATTTGGATTATGATAGGCCGCCCGGAAGGACCGTCCCAGCCGCCGGAAGCAAATCACAATTCAGGAGCCGCCATGGAGAAAGAACTCAGCCTCGAATTTCTGCGCACTGTCGAAAACGCGGCCATCGCTTCTGCGCGCACCATGGGCCAGGGCGACCGCTCGGGCTCCGACCAGGCCGCCGTCGAAGCCATGCGCGCGGAAATGGATCGCGTCGGCATGGACGGCACGATCGTCATCGGAGAAGGTGAGCGCGACGAAGCACCCATGCTTTTCATCGGCGAAAAAGTCGGCGCGGCGGTGCGCGACAAGAGCCGCGAGTACCCCAAAGTGGATATCGCCGTGGATCCTCTCGAAGGCACCAATCTTTGCGCCACCGGCGAGCCCGGCGCCATCGTCGTGCTCGCCGCCAGCGAACATGGCGGCTTGCTGCACGCGCCCGACCTCTACATGGAAAAAATCATCGTGGGACCGCCCGCGAAGGGCGCGATTGATCTGGACGCGCCAGTGAAAGATAACCTGCGTGCGATCGCCCGGCGCTACGACCGCGACGTGGAAGATTTGGTGATCGTGGTGCTCGACCGTCCACGCCACGAAAAGCTGATCGCGGACATACGCAAGGCCGGCGCGCGCATCCGTCTGATTTCCGATGGCGATCTTTCCGCCGGAATTTCGGCGGCCGTGCGCGGTACTTCCGTCCACGCGGTGATGGGTACTGGCGGCGCACCGGAAGGCGTGCTCACTGCGGCGGCTCTACGCTGCTTGAATGGGCAAATCCTGGCGCGATTGGTGGTCGCGAAACCTGAGCATCTGGAACGCACCGCGGCGATGGGCATCAAGGATCCCAAG
>Ga0210396_10003124_pt1 | contig 16638 bp, 14 predicted proteins | sample IncBWH17OmetaG_FD_155466 | JGI IMG/M metagenome (GOLD analysis project Ga0210396, IMG submission 155466) | Forest soil microbial communities from Barre Woods Harvard Forest LTER site, Petersham, Massachusetts, United States - Inc-BW-H-17-O ... | reverse complement strand
CGGCCCGCCTGATCGCTGCCATCGGCAGGACCGGTGGGGATCAGCGAAGCCAGGCCCCGCCCGAGCCCGCCCTTCCTACGTACCGGCTGATTCATGCTTGTCCCCCTTCTCGGGTGCTGGTCCATCTCGCTCCGCGAGCTCGCGGCTGGCGTCGAGGTAACTCATCGCACCGCGGGAACCGGGATCGTAATCGATGATCGTCATGCTGTAACCGGGCGCCTCGGAAACCTTGACGCTGCGCGGGATCACCGTGCGCAGAACTTTGGTGCCGAAGTAACGCCGGACCTCGTCGGCCACCTGATCGGCCAGCTTGGTCCGACCGTCGTACATGGTGAGGATCACCGTGCTGACGTTCAGGGCCGGATTCAGATGGGCCTTCACCATCTCGATGTTGTTCATCAACTGCGACACCCCCTCGAGCGCGTAGTACTCACACTGGATGGGGATCAGCACCTCCGGGGCAGCGACCAAAGCGTTGATGGTCAACAGGCCCAGCGACGGCGGGCAATCGATGAAGACGTAGTCGAAGTCTGAATTGGCGGGGCCATCGAGATCGGCCAGCGCGGTACGCAATCGATTCTCGCGCGCCACCATGCTGACCAACTCAATCTCGGCGCCGGCCAGATCGATGGTCGACGGCACACAGAACAGGCGGTCGCTGTGCGGGCTGCGCCGCAGGGCGGACTGTAAAGACATCTCGCCGAGGAGCACTTCGTAGGACGACGGTGTGCCGGAATGACGATCGGTGATGCCCAGCGCGGTGCTCGCGTTGCCCTGGGGATCCAGATCGATGACGAGAGTCTTGAGTCCCTGGATCGCCAGCGCCGCGGCGAGATTCACCGCCGTGGTGGTCTTGCCGACGCCGCCCTTCTGGTTCGCAATGGTGAACAGCCGACGATGGCGCGGCCGGGGCAAGGGTTCGTAGGCGGTGTGTAGTACCTGCATGGCGCGCTCGGCAGCGGCTCCGATCGGTGTGTCGAACTCCGATGTTTCACGTGAAACATGGGTCGTGGCGGAGGCTCCGTGGTCGGAACCGAACGGGTCGTGCGGCGCACTCATAGGCTCTCCCTGTTCGACCGTCGGCGCCGCACATTCCGGACCGGATCCGGCTTGGCTCGCCGTGCCACCACCACGGTTGTCGGCGGGGACAGATGCTTCACGCCACATTCCACCACCCTGACATCCGCGGCGCCCAACGAGGTCAGCACACGCCGGTGCTCACGGAGTTCTGCGGGCGCTCGCTCCCCTTTGATCGCCAGCATCCGGCCGCCCGGTCGCAGCAGAGCCATGCTCCACCGCGCCACCTTATCCAGTGGGGCAACCGCCCGCGATACGACGGCATCGCATCCGCCGGCGCTTTCTCGGACTGCCCGGTCCTCGGCGCGGCCGCGCAGTACCTCGACGCCCAGCCCGAGTTCGGTGACCACCATGCGAAGGAACTCGCTTCGGCGGAGCAGCGACTCGATCAGCACGACATCGAGACGAGGCTCCGCGATCGCCAGCGCCACGCCCGGTAGACCGGCGCCGCTGCCGATGTCGGCCACGCGCTCTCCCGGTTCCAACAGCTCGGCGACGACCCCGCAATTCAGTAGGTGGCGTTCCCAGATGCGCTCGATTTCGTGCGGGCCGAGCAATCCCCATTCGACGCCGGTATCCGCGAGCAACTCCGCGTAGCGCTGAGCTAGGTCCAAGCGCGGTCCGAAGACCGTCTTCGCGGCGTCGGGCGCCGGGGGTACCGGCGTCGTCGCCCGTCGGTTCGGAACGACATGTTTCACGTGAAACATCCCTCCCGCCCGCGCCTGCCGGAGCCGAACGAACTACATCGATGTAACTAGGCGTCGCGATTCAGTCGACCAGTACGACGACTCGGCGCGACGGCTCCACACCCTCGCTCTCGCTCCGAACCCCTTCGACCGCCGCGACGGCGTCGTGGACGATCTTGCGCTCAAACGGCGTCATCGGTGCGAGTTCCTCGCGGTCGCCACTTTCCAGTACCCTCCTGGCAACCTTGTCGCCCAGGGCCGCTAGCTCTTCACGGCGGCGGCGGCGCCAACTGGCGATGTCGAGCATCAGCCGGCTGCGTACCCCGGTCTTCTGGTGCACCGCCAGCCGGGTCAGTTCCTGCAACGCGTCGAGCACTTCGCCCTTGCGGCCGACCAACTTATTCAGGTCGTCGCTGCCGTCGATACTCACCACCGCGCGGCTACCCTCGACGTCCAAGTCGATGTCGCCATCGAAGTCGAGGAGGTCCAGCAGCTCTTCCAGATAGTCGCCGGCGATCTCGCCCTCGGCGACCAACCGTTCCTCTGAATCGACCTCGGTGCCGGCGTCCGCGTCGTCCGTCGCCGTGTCCGCGGCGTCCGCGCTGTCCTCTGGAGCCTCTTCTTCCAAGACCTCTACCGTCGGAGCTTCGTCGGTGTCGTGTCCGGTTGTCTCGGCGTTCGTCATGCCTGCCTATTTCCTTCCCGTCGTCCGAGCCGTCGCCCGGCCAAGTCTGCTACCCGCTGTCGACCGAAGATCGGTCAACGTTTGCGCCTCTTCGGCTTCACTCCCGGGCGTGGAGTGCGGGCGGCCGGATTGCCGTCTCCCGCTACTTGATCTGTTGCTGCCGACGCGTCGGCGCCGGCCGAAGCTGCCGCCGATCCGTTGCCGTCCACCGGCGCATTCCTGGCCGGCCGCTTGGGCTTGGCGCCCGGTGCCGGCGCGTTGGCCGCCCGGCGTTCGATCGCTTCGCGCTTCTTCGCTTCTTCCTCTTTTTCGAGCATCCCGAAGACGACGTGCTGCTGGCCGAACGTCCAGATGTTGTTCGCGAACCAGTAGAAGATGATCGCCAGCGGTAAGAACGGCCCGCCGACCACCACGCCGAGCGGGAAGACGTACAGCGCAAGCTTGTTCATCATCGCGGTCTGTGGGTTGGCCGCCGCCTCCGGACTCTGCCGCGCGACCGACGCCCGGCTGTTGAAGTAGGTGGCGATGCCGGCCAGGATCATCACCGGCAGGCCGACCGCGATGACGGCGGGGCGGCTGAACTCCGTGAAGGCCGCGAGGCTCGCTCCCCGCTGCGTCATGGTCGCGCCCAGCGGTGCGCCAAAAAGGTTGGCGTCCAAGAAGTGTCCGACATCCTTGGCGGTGAACACGTAGTTGCCGAGCTCGCGGTTGCGCTCGGGCGAGAGCCCCAACTGCCCAATGCCGGTGCTCGTCCGGTTGAAGCATCGCAGCACGTGGTACAGCCCGAGGAACACCGGTAGCTGCGCCAGCATGGGCAAGCAACCGAGGATGGGATTGAATCCGTGTTCGCGCTGGAGCTTCTGCATCTCCAGCGCCATCCGTTGACGGTCCTTGCCGTACTTCTTCTGCAGCGCCTTGATCTGCGGCTGCAACTCCTGCATCTGCCGGGTGGTGCGAATCTGCCGGACGAACGGGTGGTACAGAATCGCCCGCAGCGTGAACACCAGGAACATCACCGACAGCGTCCACGCGAAGAAGCTCGACGGGCCCAGCACAAAGGCGAACGCCTTGTACCAGAGCCACATGATCGCCGAGACCGGGTAATAGAAATAGTCGAGGCTGAACGGATCAAACGACAACAGAATCACTCTCCCCTAGCGTTGCTGGGGTGCCCCAGACCTTTCCCACGGTGGCCCGTTCTTTCCGGCGTTCCGGTATCGGATCCCATCCTCCCCGATGCCATGGACCACACTTGGCGAGCCGGACGGCTGCCAGCCAACTCCCCCGCACCAATCCATACTCGGCCAGGGCGTCCACGGCGTACTGGCTACAGGTCGGGGTGAATCGGCATGTCGGCAAGCGCAACGGCGACACCATGTGCCGGTAGAGCTGGATCAGGAAAATCACGCCGCGCACCAGTGCGGTCTCGGCGCCGCGCAGCCACTGCGCCAACGTTGACGTTATGTCATTCACCGGCCGAATCCCGTTGCCTCGATCCGCCGTAAGCCGGCGCGCAATTCTTCCTCCAACCGGGCGGAGCCGACGTCGCGGCTGCTCGGCAGCGCGCGGATCACCACTTGTTCCGATCGTTGCAGTCCCTCCACCAAGCCGCGAGCGACATGGCGTAGCCGCCGGGCCAGTTGATGCCGTTGCACCGCCGAGCCCACCGATCGCGAAATGATCAATCCAACCTTCGGCGCCTCGGCATCTTTCTCGTTGCCGCGCCGCGCATAGATGACAAGGTCTGGCTGCACGGCTCGGGTGCCGTGCTTTACCGTGGCACCGAAGTCCGTGGACCGCGTCATGCGGTTCCGCGCGGAAAGCACCGCTTTACACCGAGACTGGGATTAAGCGGTGAGCGAGCGGCGGCCCTTGCGACGCCGGCCTGACACGATCGCGCGACCCGCCCGGGTGCGCATCCGCAGCCGGAAGCCGTGCACGCGGGCACGGCGCCGGTTGTTCGGCTGGAAGGTCCGCTTGCCCTTTGCCACGACTCTCTCCTCGTTGCATCTGGCATCGTCTTCCGGCCCGATCCGAAACCGGGTGGAACACGATTGCCCTCACGAAGCCTTGGCAGGCTCTGTGTCTCGCTGGTAACCGGCGCGGGCCCCGCTGCATATTGCGCGGATCGCAGCCGTATCGCCGACTTTCGGGCGACTAGACGAGGGTACGCAGCGGCGTTCGCCGGGTCAAACTTGGCCTCCTGGACCCTCGGCATAACGCCGATATTTATCTGCCGTCCCACCCGCCACCGCGGCCCGCGAGCAATTCTATGAAAGCCCGCCCCAATGTTGCAGAACGGTTGGCACTCCGATGGAAAACTGTTAGCTTCGGGCTGGTGCATTTCAAGCCGTACCGACCCGGAACGGCGCCCGACAACGAAGCGAGGATGGCGGATCGGTTTCCTGGCCAGGTGACCTACGCTGGCTGTCTCGAGCGCCGATCTCGCGTGCCGTCGGTGGCATTTTGCGGCGCGATGGCGGCTGTCCTGTCCACACTTGTGGATAACCGTGTGGACAGTTCGTCGTCGCAGCATATGGTTGTGCGTCGACGTCAAATCAGGGGGACCCGTCGTTGACCGAGGACGTCGGATCAAGCTTCGCGACCGTCTGGAATGCGGTCGTCTCCGAACTCAACGGGGAGACCGCCACAGACAGCGCCGACCCTAACGGCGAGCAGTACGTCGCCCCACTGACACCACAGCAACGCGCGTGGTTGAACCTGGTGCAGCCGCTGCAGATCGTCGAAGGGTTTGCTCTGCTGTCCGTGCCGAGCAGCTTTGTGCAGAACGAGATCGAACGTCACCTGCGCACCCAGATCACCGAGGCGCTCAGCCGCCGGCTTGGCCAACAAATCGAGCTCGGCGTCCGTATCGCCGCCCTCTCCAACGATGAACCCGACGGCGGCGCCGGCACGCCGCCCGAGGACTGGGCCGCTGAAGCAGATGACGTCGAGGAAGACCTCGAGGTCCTCGACAGCGCGCATCAAAACTGGCCCAACTACTTCACCGAGCGTCCGCACAGCAGCGACCCGGAGGCCTCCGGCGGCACCAGCCTGAACCGGCGCTACACCTTCGACACTTTTGTCATCGGCGCTTCGAATCGGTTCGCGCACGCAGCCGCGCTCGCGATTGCTGAAGCACCCGCCCGCGCCTACAATCCGTTGTTCATCTGGGGCGAGTCCGGTCTCGGTAAAACCCACCTGCTACATGCGGCCGGCAACTACGCGCAACGACTGTTCCCCGGCATGCGGGTCAAGTACGTATCCACCGAGGAATTCACCAACGACTTCATCAACTCGTTGCGTGACGATCGCAAGGTCGCCTTCAAACGCAGCTACCGCGATGTCGACGTCCTGCTGGTCGACGACATCCAATTCATCGAAGGTAAAGAAGGCATCCAGGAGGAGTTCTTCCACACCTTCAATACGCTGCACAACGCCAACAAGCAGATCGTCATCTCCTCCGACCGACCGCCCAAGCAGCTGGCCACGTTGGAAGACCGGCTGCGGACCCGGTTCGAATGGGGTCTGATCACCGATGTCCAGCCGCCGGAGCTGGAGACGCGCATCGCCATTCTGCGCAAGAAAGCTCAGATGGAACGCCTGGCGGTGCCCGACGATGTGCTCGAACTGATCGCCAGCAGCATCGAACGCAACATCCGGGAACTCGAGGGTGCGCTCATCCGCGTCACCGCGTTCGCGTCGCTGAACAAGACTCCGATTGACAAGGCGCTGGCCGAGATCGTGCTGCGCGACCTGATCGCCGATGCCAGCACCATGCAGATCAGCGCGGCCACCATCATGGCGGCCACCGCTGAGTACTTCGACACCACCGTCGAGGAACTGCGCGGCCCGGGTAAGACCAGGGCCTTGGCACAGTCCCGGCAGATCGCGATGTACCTGTGCCGCGAACTGACCGACCTGTCACTGCCGAAGATCGGTCAGGCGTTCGGCCGCGACCACACGACGGTGATGTACGCCCAGAAGAAGATCCTCTCGGAAATGGCCCAACGACGCGAAGTCTTCGATCACGTCAAGGAACTCACCACGCGGATTCGGCAGCGGTCGAAGCGCTGAGCGCCGGCCTAGACACCAAAGACGCCAAAAACTTTAGCCACTGCCCACCCACCAGTCACACCGCTGCTTGTGGATATGCCTGTGCGCAACCTGCTTGCGCTCCTCCCCCGCCATCCACCCTGCGTGCACAACCGCGGGTGATCCCCAACCGCTACACACGAACCACACAACCATCCACTCGTCATCCACAGTCGGCCGACTCACTCCAGCAGCACAGACGGCATGCTGTCCCCAACGTGCACAGGCCTTAATACTGTTACTGAGATATCTCCGTAGTTTGTTCTTGGAAAAGGCACCTGGGGACGGGGTGTTCCACACCCGCACGTCAACGCCAGAACGCCCCGAGTGTCATTGATTCCGATTAGCTTTCAAGATGGCGCTCAAGGCTCTACGGTTGTGGTTCGACTGCCGTTTGGGTCGTCGAGGCGGGTTACGGGCACAGGCGTCCGTCAGCGGGGACATCGCACTCCACCGGAGGTAGAGCCGCTGAAGTTGGCCTGTGTTGTTTGGGGGTGCTCGGGGTGACTGAAGGGACGCAATGGACGTGGCGACGACCACAGTCGGTGTAACCGACTTGAAGTTTCGCTTGGTACGCGAAGACTTCGCTGATGCGGTGGCATGGGTGGCGCGGACGCTGCCCGCCAGGCCTACGGTGCCGGTGCTCGCCGGTGTGTTGCTGACCGGCTCGGACGACGGCCTGACCATCTCCGGATTCGACTACGAAGTTTCCGCCGAAGTTCGTCTGGCGGCCGAAATCGCTTCTCCGGGAACAGTTTTAGTGTCAGGCCGGCTGTTGTCCGATATCACTCGGGCGTTGCCCAATAAACCCGTTGACGTGCACGTGGAAGGCACCCGGGTTTCGTTGAGCTGCGGAAGTGCAAGGTTTTCGCTGCCGACGATGGCCGTCGAGGATTACCCGACGCTGCCCTCCTTGCCCGAGGAGACTGGCGCGTTGTCAGCGGATCTGTTCGCCGAGGCGATCGGCCAGGTCGCGGTGGCGGCCGGCCGCGACGACACGCTGCCGATGCTGACTGGGATCCGGGTTGAGATTTCCGGTGAAGCGGTCGTGTTGGCCGCCACCGACCGGTTCCGGTTAGCGGTTCGCGAGCTGACCTGGTCGGCGGCTGGATCCGACGTCGAGGCGGCCGTACTGGTGCCAGCCAAGACACTGGCCGAGGCGGCAAAAACCGGAACCGACGGCGCCGAAGTCCATTTGTCGTTGGGGTCCGGACCGACCGTCGGCAAGGACGGATTGCTCGGAATCAGCGGGAACGGGAAGCGGAGTACGACCCGGCTGCTGGATGCGGAGTTCCCCAAGTTCCGCCAACTGCTGCCGACCGAACACACCGCGGTAGCCACGATCGGTGTGGCGGAATTGACCGAGGCGATCAAGCGAGTCGCGCTAGTCGCCGATCGCGGTGCGCAGGTCCGGATGGAATTCTCCGACGATGTGCTGCGGCTGTCGGCCGGTGCCGACGACGTCGGCCGGGCCGAAGAGGACGTCGCGGTCGATTTCGTCGGCGAACCGCTCACGATCGCCTTCAACCCGACATACTTGACCGACGGGCTGGGATCGCTGCACTCTGAGCGGGTGTCGTTCGGCTTCACCACGCCGAGCCGACCCGCGGTGCTGCGGCCGGCCGGCGATGACGATCCACAACCCACCGACAACGGACCTTTCCCGGCGGTTTCGACCGACTACGTCTATCTGTTGATGCCAGTCCGTCTTCCTGGTTAGCGGTTAGGTGTACGTCCGACATCTGGGTTTGCGGGATTTCCGGTCGTGGGCACACGCCGAGCTCGAATTGACGCCGGGGCGGACGGTGTTCGTCGGGCCCAATGGCTATGGAAAAACGAATCTTGTTGAAGCGCTGTGGTATTCGTCGACTTTGGGTTCGCATCGGGTAGCGACGGATGCACCGCTGGTCCGGGTCGGCGCGCCACGGGCGGTGGTGTCGACGATCGTGGTGAATGACGGCCGCGAATGTGCCGTCGACCTGGAGATTGCTGCCGGACGAGCCAACAAAGCGCGGTTGAATCGGTCGCCGGTGCGCAGTCCGCGCGAGGTGATCGGCGTGCTCCGGGCAGTGTTGTTCGCGCCCGAGGACCTGGCCCTCGTCCGCGGAGACCCGTCGGATCGGCGCCGCTACCTCGACGACCTGGCCGCGGTGCGCCGACCGCGCGTGGCCGCCGTGCGGGCTGACTACGAAAAAGTTCTGCGCCAGCGCACCGCACTACTGAAGTCCGCGTCCGGCGCGCGGTTTCGGGGCGACCGCGGTTCCCTTGACACGCTTGATGTTTGGGACGGGCATCTGGCCGCCCACGGCGCAGAGCTGATGGCCGCGCGGATCGATCTGGTGAACGAGTTGGCACCCGAAGTGCAGAAGAGCTACCAACTGTTGGCGCCGGCGTCGCGGCCGGCCGCGATCAGTTACCGCGCCAGCGTCGACGTCGAGACCGGCTCCACTGATGTCGAACAGTTGCGCACGGCACTGCTGGAGCAGATGGCCCAGCGCCGGGACGCCGAGCTGGAGCGCGGCGTGTGCCTGGTTGGTCCGCACCGCGACGACCTCGAGCTACGTCTCGGTGAGCAACCCGCGAAAGGCTTTGCCAGCCACGGTGAATCGTGGTCGATGGCGTTGGCGCTGCGGTTGGCGTCCTATGAACTGTTGCGCGCCGACGGCAGCGATCCGGTGCTATTACTCGATGACGTCTTCGCCGAACTCGACGCGGCCCGCCGGGAGGCACTGGCCGCGGCCGCGGGGTCGGCAGAGCAGGTGCTGGTGACGGCGGCGGTCCTCGACGACGTCCCCCACGACTGGGATGCCGAGCGAGTGACCATCGCACTGCATGACGGCGACAGCGGACCGGTGTCGGAGGTACAGACCTGATGGATCGCGACGAGACGTCCAACGCCGGGCCGCCGGAACGATTGAGCGGGCTGCCGGGGATGGACCTGGTGCGGCGTGCGTTGGAAGAGGCTCGCGGCGCGGCGCGCACCCAAGGCAAAGATGTAGGGCGGGGCCGTCGCCTGCCGCCCACCCGCCGCGTCGCCGGCGCGGGAAGCCGCCGCCGCTGGTCCGGCCCGGGCCCGGACGGCCGCGATCCGCAGCCGCTCGGCAGCATCGCCCGCGACGTGGCGAAGAAGCGCGGCTGGTCGCCGCGGGTGGCCGAAGGCGCGGTGTTCGGCCAGTGGCCGGCGGTGGTCGGTGAACACATCGCCGAGCACGCGACCCCGACCGCACTGCGCGACGGAGTGCTGAGCGTGTCCGCGGAATCGACGGCCTGGGCGACGCAGCTGAGGATCATCCAGGCGCAAGTGCTGGCGAAGATCGCGGCCGCGGTCGGCGACGGCGTGGTGACCACATTGAAGATCACCGGCCCGGTCGCGCCATCGTGGCGGAAGGGCGCGCTGCACATCGCCGGACGGGGGCCTCGTGACACGTATGGTTGAGCGATCGAACGATCCGCTGAGGGCCGTCACAAGCCCGCGACTTGGCTCGTCAGGCGTCAGGACGCGGCCTAGAGCGAGAAATTCCGCACACGGCGAAGATAGCTGTGTAGAAACACCCTCGCAGAATCGGTGCTAACGGCTGTTGTAGGTAGACTGGCGAGGAAACCAGCGCACAGTCATCGGACTACCCGCGCGCAACCCCAAGGAGAGCTTTCCGATCGTGGCTGCCCAGAAGAAGGCCCGCAACTCATACGACGCCGGGGACATCCAGGTTCTTGAAGGGTTGGAGGCCGTTCGCAAACGACCGGGCATGTATATCGGATCGACCGGTGAGCGTGGCCTGCACCATCTGGTCTGGGAGGTCGTCGACAACGCGGTGGACGAGGCGATGGCCGGTTATGCCACCAAAGTCGACGTGAAGATCCTCGAGGACGGCGCCGTCGAAGTCACCGACGATGGCCGCGGTATTCCGGTGGCGATGCACTCGACCGGCATCCCGACCGTCGACGTCGTGATGACCCAGTTGCACGCCGGCGGCAAGTTCGGCGGCGACGACGGTGCCTACGCGGTGTCGGGCGGCCTGCACGGCGTCGGGGTCTCGGTGGTCAACGCGTTGTCCACCCGCCTCGAGGTCGAGATCTCCCGCGACGGCTACGAGTGGGCGCAGTACTACGACCGTTCGGTACCCGGCACACTCAAGCAGGGCGAGAAGACCAAGAAGACCGGCACCACGGTGCGATACTGGGCCGACCCGGACATCTTCGAAACCACCGAGTATGACTTCGAGACCGTGGCCCGGCGGCTGCAGGAAATGGCTTTCCTCAACAAAGGATTGACCATCGACTTGGTGGACGAGCGCGTCGCCGCCGAGGAAGTGGTCGACGAAGTCGTCAGCGACACCGCCGAGGCGCCGAAATCGGCCGAAGAGAAGGCGGCCGAGTCAAACGCCCCCCAGAAGGTCAAACACCGCACATTCCACTACCCCGGCGGCCTGGTCGACTTCGTCAAGCACATCAACCGCACCAAGAACCCGATCCACAGCAGCATCGTCGACTTCTCCGACAAGGGTCCCGGTCACGAAGTCGAGATCGCGATGCAGTGGAACGCAGGCTATTCGGAGTCGGTGCACACCTTCGCCAACACGATCAACACCCACGAAGGTGGCACCCACGAGGAGGGCTTCCGCGCTGCGTTGACGTCGGTGGTGAACAAGTACGCCAAAGACAAGAAGCTGCTGAAAGACAAAGACCCCAACCTGACCGGCGACGACATCCGCGAGGGCTTGGCGGCGGTCATTTCGGTCAAGGTCAGCGAACCGCAGTTCGAGGGCCAGACCAAGACCAAGTTGGGCAACACCGAAGTCAAGTCGTTCGTGCAGAAGGCATGCAATGACAAGCTCTCACACTGGTTCGAAGCCAACCCCAGTGACGCTAAAACCGTGGTGAACAAGGCGGTGTCGTCGGCGCAAGCCCGGATCGCGGCCCGAAAGGCCCGAGAGTTGGTGCGGCGCAAGAGCGCTACCGATTTGGGCGGGCTGCCCGGCAAGCTGGCAGACTGCCGTTCCAGCGATCCGCGTAAGTCGGAACTGTATGTAGTGGAAGGTGATTCGGCCGGCGGCTCGGCCAAGAGCGGCCGCGATTCGATGTTCCAGGCGATTCTTCCGCTGCGCGGCAAGATCATCAACGTCGAGAAGGCCCGCATCGACCGGGTGCTGAAAAACACCGAAGTGCAGGCGATCATCACCGCGCTCGGCACCGGAATCCACGACGAGTTCGACATCACCAAGCTGCGGTATCACAAGATTGTCTTGATGGCCGACGCGGACGTCGACGGCCAACACATCTCGACGCTGCTGCTGACGCTGTTGTTCCGGTTCATGCGGCCACTGATCGAGAACGGGCACGTGTTCCTGGCGCAGCCGCCGCTGTACAAGTTGAAGTGGCAGCGCAGCGAACCCGAGTTCGCCTACTCCGACCGTGAGCGCGACGGCCTGCTGGCGGCGGGTAAGAAGGCCGGCAAGAAGATCAACGTCGACGACGGCATCCAGCGTTACAAAGGTCTCGGCGAGATGGACGCCAAGGAACTGTGGGAAACCACCATGGATCCCTCGGTTCGGGTGCTGCGTCAGGTCACCCTCGACGACGCCGCGGCGGCCGACGAGTTGTTCTCGATACTGATGGGCGAGGACGTCGAAGCCCGCCGAAGCTTTATCACCCGTAATGCCAAGGACGTTCGCTTCCTTGATGTTTAGCGAAGTCCTTTGGCTCGCAAGAATCTCCCCCATTCGAATCCAAACGAGGACTAGATGACAGACACCACGCTGCCGCCCGGCGGTGACGCTGCCGACCGGATCGAGCCAGTCGACATCCAGCAGGAGATGCAGCGCAGCTACATCGATTACGCGATGAGCGTCATCGTGGGCCGTGCGCTGCCGGAGGTGCGCGACGGCCTCAAGCCGGTGCACCGCCGCGTGCTCTACGCGATGTTCGACTCCGGGTTCCGCCCGGACCGCAGCCACGCCAAGTCGGCCCGTTCGGTGGCCGAGACGATGGGCAACTACCACCCGCACGGCGACGCATCGATCTACGACACCTTGGTGCGGATGGCGCAGCCGTGGTCGCTGCGCTACCCGCTGGTCGACGGTCAGGGCAACTTCGGCTCACCGGGCAACGACCCGGCGGCCGCGATGAGATATACCGAAGCGCGGCTGACGCCGTTAGCGATGGAGATGCTGCGCGAAATCGACGAGGAGACGGTCGATTTCATTCCCAACTACGACGGCCGGGTGCAGGAGCCGACGGTACTGCCGAGCCGGTTCCCCAACCTGCTGGCCAACGGTTCGGGCGGCATCGCGGTGGGCATGGCGACGAATATCCCGCCGCACAACTTGCGCGAGCTCGCCGAGGCAGTTTTCTGGTGCCTGGAGAACTTCGACGCCGACGAAGAGGCGACGCTGGCCGCGGTCATGCAGCGGGTCAAGGGTCCCGACTTCCCCACCTCGGGACTGATCGTCGGCACCCAAGGCATATCCGATGCCTACAAGACCGGACGCGGGTCCATCCGGATGCGCGGAGTTGTTGAGGTGGAAGAAGATTCGCGCGGCCGGACTGGCCTGGTGATCACCGAATTGCCGTATCAGGTCAACCACGACAACTTCATCACCTCAATCGCCGAGCAGGTTCGTGACGGCAAGCTGGCCGGCATCGCCAACATCGAAGACCAGAGCAGCGACCGGGTCGGGCTGCGCATCGTCGTCGAGCTCAAACGCGACGCCGTGGCCAAGGTGGTGCTGAACAACCTCTACAAGCACACCCAGCTGCAGACCAGCTTCGGCGCCAACATGCTCAGCATCGTCGACGGTGTTCCGCGCACGCTGCGGCTGGACCAGATGATCCGCTACTACGTCGAGCATCAACTCGACGTCATCGTCCGGCGGACCACCTACCGGTTGCGGAAGGCCAACGAGCGCGCCCACATCCTGCGCGGTCTGGTCAAAGCGCTCGATGCGCTCGACGAGGTGATCGCGTTGATTCGGGCGTCGGAGACGGTGGATATCGCGCGGGCCGGCCTGATCGAGTTGCTCGACATCGACGAGATCCAGGCGCAGGCGATCCTCGACATGCAGCTGCGCCGGCTGGCGGCGTTGGAGCGCCAGCGCATCATCGACGACCTCGCCAAGATCGAAGTCGAAATCGCTGACCTGGAAGACATTTTGGCCAAGCCGGAGCGGCAGCGCGGGATTGTGCGCGACGAGCTCGCCGAGCTCGTCGAGAAGCACGGCGACGACCGTCGCACCCGAATCATCGCCGCCGACGGCGACGTCAACGACGAGGATCTGATCGCCCGCGAAGACGTCGTCGTCACCATCACCGAAACCGGCTACGCCAAGCGCACCAAGACCGACCTGTACCGCAGCCAGAAACGCGGCGGCAAGGGCGTACAGGGTGCCGGGCTGAAGCAGGACGACATCGTGCGGCACTTCTTCGTGTGCTCGACCCACGACTGGATCCTGTTCTTCACCACCCAGGGCCGGGTGTACCGGGCGAAGGCCTACGACCTGCCGGAAGCCTCGCGGACGGCGCGCGGACAACACGTCGCGAACCTGCTGGCGTTCCAGCCGGAGGAGCGGATCGCCCAGGTGATCCAGATCAAGAGCTACGAGGACGCCCCGTACCTGGTGCTGGCCACCCGCAATGGGCTGGTCAAAAAGACCGCGCTCACCGACTTCGACTCCAACCGGTCGGGCGGCATCGTCGCGATCAACCTGCGCGACGGCGACCAGCTGGTCGGGGCGGTGTTGTGTTCGGCCGAGGATGACCTGCTGCTGGTCTCGGCCAACGGCCAGTCGATCCGGTTCTCCGCGACCGACGAGGCGCTGCGGCCGATGGGCCGCGCGACCTCGGGTGTCCAAGGCATGCGGTTCAACACCGACGACTACCTGCTGTCGCTCAACGTCGTCGTGGAAGGCACATTCTTGCTGGTCGCGACGTCTGGCGGCTATGCCAAGCGCACCGCGATCGAGGAGTACACCGCGCAGGGCCGCGGCGGGAAAGGCATCTTGACGATCCAGTACGACACCCGTCGTGGCAGGCTGGTAGGGGCGCTGATCGTCGACGACGACAGCGAGGTATACGCGATCACCTCCGGCGGCGGGGTGATCCGGACGGCGGCCAGGCAGGTCCGGAAGGCCGGGCGTCAGACCAAAGGTGTTCGGTTGATGAACTTGGGCGAGGGCGACACACTGTTAGCCATCGCGCGTAATGCCGAAGAAGCTGAGGACGCCGTCGACACCGACGACGATTCGGGTAGCTAGCGGGCAATTACACTCGGTCGACGCGTGAGCGATCGCCGACCGCCCCGGCGGCCGGATGCACAGTTAGGAGCCGTGGGGTGACTTCACCGAACGAGCCGGGACATCCCGGACCGGGCGAGAGCCCGAACGGGGCTGGCTCGGGCGATCCGGGAGGCGCAAAGCGGTCGCCGCAAGCCTCCGGCGCCCGACCCTCGCCGGCGCAACGGCGGCCGGCGTCGGGTGCGCCGAAGCCCCGCGCGCCGCGTCCGACGGGCGGTACCTCTGGTGCACCTAACGCCGAGGCCCGGTTGAGCCGCTTCATCTCGGGCAGCGCCGCGCCGGGTGCGGCCAAGACCCCGCCGCCGGCAGAGGTCGAGGTGCCCGCGGAGCCGGCGCGCAGCGAGGCCTACGCCAGCGAACTACCCGACCTGTCCGGTCCGATCTCGCGCGCCGGTCAGCGCCAACCGGCCGCCGACCAGCCACCGGACACGTCGACGACACCGGTGCGAACGGGACGGCGCATCCAGGTGTCCGGGCGGTCTCAAGGCCCGGTTCGGGCCAGCATGCAGATTCGGCGCATCGATCCCTGGAGCACGCTGAAGGTCTCGTTGGTGCTTTCGGTGGCGTTGTTTTTCGTCTGGATGATCGCGGTGGCGTTCCTGTACCTGGTGCTCGGCGGCATGGGGGTATGGAGCAAGCTCAACAGCAATGTCGGTGATCTGCTGAACAACACCAGCGGCAGCAGCGCCGACTTGGTATCCAGCGGCACCATCTTCGGCGGCGCCGTGCTGATCGGCTTGGTCAACATCGTGCTGCTCAGCGCCATGGCCACCATCGGCGCGTTCGTCTACAACCTGACGACCGACCTGATCGGGGGCGTCGAGGTGACGCTCGCAGACCGGGACTAGTGGTTTGGGTGCGGACGCCGCGGTGCGGTAATCTCGTCGCTCGGCCGTACGCGCGTACGGGCCTATAGCTCAGGCGGTTAGAGCGCTTCGCTGATAACGAAGAGGTCGGAGGTTCGAGTCCTCCTAGGCCCACAACCATGTGTTTGCCGAGACGTTTCGTGAGACTGGTTTTACTGCTGGCGGCGACCGCCGCGCTGGTGGTGGTAATCCGGTCTCGACGCGGTGTCGAGGTCTGGCACGTGGCCGCCGACCAGGCCGATGGTCGGAGTGCGGGGCCTTAGCTCAGTTGGTAGAGCGCTGCCTTTGCAAGGCAGAAGTCAGGGGTTCGAATCCCCTAGGCTCCACAACAAACCTGCAGGTCATCGGCCTACAGTCGAGCGGCTAGCGCACAACTTTAAGCCTCGTGGGCACACTTTGGGCGCACCCCGGAAAATCGGCGGCCGCCGCGTGCAACGAATCCAACCGGTCCGCCACGCCCTGTAACTCGTCGGGGTATAGGTGCCCGTACCGGTCCAGCGTCAGCGAGGCCGACTTGTGGCCGAGCAGCTTCTGCAGCGCTTTGATGCTGGCGCCCGCGTTGATTGCCATGGACGCCGCGCTGTGGCGCAGCTCGTGCGGGTTCAACCCACTGCTGCGCTGAGAAAATCGTGTGAACTTTGTCGGCCCGCTAATCGTGTTCACAGGTGTCCAACATCGCACCACATGATTGGAGTTCGGACATGAATCAGGCAACACATCGTGTCGGGCTTGCTGGAGGCGCTGCCTTGGCCGGCGCGCTGATCACGCTAGCCGCCGCACCCACTGCCGGCGCCGACCCCGCGGCTGTGGGCAGCGCTGTCACGGCTGACCAGTTCTCGGATCTGTTGACCGGGGAAGGCACGCAGGCCGACCAAGCGGTCGACAATCTCTATCAGGGGATCGCTAACTTCTTCTCTCCCGAAGCCACCGGCAACATGGTG
>Ga0210396_10003122_pt1 | contig 16641 bp, 17 predicted proteins | sample IncBWH17OmetaG_FD_155466 | JGI IMG/M metagenome (GOLD analysis project Ga0210396, IMG submission 155466) | Forest soil microbial communities from Barre Woods Harvard Forest LTER site, Petersham, Massachusetts, United States - Inc-BW-H-17-O ... | reverse complement strand
TGCCTCAGCGGAGCGGGCAATTTCGGGCGGCGGATTGGAGAATCTTTATCAAGCCATTGCCGCCGTCGATGGACTAACTGTCGGCTCTCCAAGTGCCGCAGAAATTACGAGCCATGCGCTCACGCGCGATTGTGAGATCGCCTACGAAGCACTCCATACGTTTTGCGCTTTTTTGGGATCCTTCGCCGGCAACGTGGCGCTGACGTTTGGAGCGAAAGGCGGGGTATATATCGCCGGCGGGATCTCACCGCGGATCCTGAAATTCCTTGCGAGATCGGAATTTCGCGGTCGCTTTGAATCTAAGGGGAGATTTCGGAGCTATCTCGAATCCGTACCCTCGTATGTGATCGTGCATCCGGCTGCCGCTTTCCTTGGATTGCAATCTCTGCTGGATTGAGAGCTCGTCGTCGACGAAAGACCGTTGTTCGCCACTTGCCTGCTTCTGCGTGCGCAAATAAAGGCCCAGTCATCGTTTCACTAGTACCTGCCGGCTTCCTTCAGATTCAAAGGTCCCCGAGCTACCTCGTTGCGACCGGCTCTCCCGCTTTTCGTTCGTGGACCTTTTGAATGGCAAGTTTCTTAGGGATCAAGACAGCCGTCGGCTTCTTTTCGCAGGATAGCTCCGCGGTCTGTATTGCGTCCTCGTTTGTAAACGTCTTATCGTCCAATCGATTTGCGACATTGCGCCATGTAATTTGTACTTCGGAAGCTTGGCGGCTCACGACCGGAGGTGCGGAATCCGATGGCGCATCCAACCACTTTGCTAAGTCTTGCTTGGCGTTGGTCTCAAAACACACAACGTCCAGCTTGCGATCTGTCGCATCAGCGCGCTGCCCCAACGGCAGGCCCGGGCCGGTAAAAGAAATGTTTAGTACTTCTACTCCAAGAAAGTCGCCCTTCAGAGCTTTCCCATCTACCCTGATTTCTAGAACGGCGGGTTTTGCTTTTTTCAGAGCCTTTTGCAAAAGTTTGCGGCCTTGGAGAAGATTTTCCGCGCCCTCTAGTTTGTCCTCCTCTCCAGCGGAGATCAGATATTGCGGGAAAAGCCCGACTCCGAACGATTCGATGAAAGAAGTAGTACCCCACGAGCCCTGCGCCACGCCTAGGTCAAACGGTATGGCGTGCTCGAGGTCCCATGTCTCGACGAGCTCCTGCGGAGTGCCAGAAATGCCAAGGGACCGTGCGACATTATTAGCTGTGCCAAGTGGGAAGATCGCAATAGGGACCTTTTTCTCGCGAGCCCCGATAATGATCTTCCGGATCGTGCCGTCTCCGCCGGCGGCGACGAACAGGTCTGCTTTTTGATCTAAAGCTTTCTCGAAATCATCGGATTTTGTCGAAACGTATTCTCCGTCGATATTCGCGAGCTTAATGGCAGCCAAAAGGCTCTGCTTATCGACGCCCTTTGTTCCCGACGTCGGATTGTGAAATATTATTGCAAACACTATTAGCCCCGATGTCCCTCGAAGAAAGTCACTAAGTATTGGCACGCCCTCGTCAAGAGGCGAGCGAGCAGGCCCATCTCGACGACGTGATGATTTAAGCCCGCGTAGCTGGATGATCGATTGAGGACGCCATCAATATCCAGAAAAATAATTGTCCTTTGAGTACGCAAGGGCAGGTCCAATCAGTAGCCGTATGCGTGGGCGCCGCCGCAGGGCTGTATTTGATGCGGTTCGTGTCGCCCATCCATATCAAACTGAGGAGGGGCGTATATTGTTCCTTCTCGGCGGTTTGGCGACGCATCAATCGCACATCCGCGCCACCGCCTGCGGAGTTCCGACGATCATAGCGCGCCGCCAGAAGCGCAGATCCGGCTTCTCCTGCGCGCGGGCAAACGGCGTGAAACTTTCCATCGGCAGCCAGCGCGCGCCATCATATTCGCGCGCCACGCCGCCGCCCGCCTGTACCAACGCGACGCCTCCGGCCACATCCCAGATATTAGGCGCGGCGAAGCGCGAGACTTCTAAGAGGCCCGCCGCCACAAGCGCGCATTCGAGTGCCGCCGATCCGGTCTTGCGCGTTTCCCAACCCGCCTCGTCGGTATTGGCTACGACGGGAACGCCGGCAAGCCTCCGCAGCACTGCCGCGTTGAGCTTCGGCGTCACATCTTCGCCGTTGAAGCGCAAGCTTCCGCCGGTGCGAGCGTGATAAACCCCAGCGTGCAGCGCGTGGCTGACCGAGCACCATACCGCGCCCGCGACCGGCCGACCAAGCTGCAGCACGCCGATCGACGCCGCAAACAGCGGAAAACCGTTGACGAAATTCGTCGTGCCATCGATAGGATCGACCGCCCAGACGAATTTCGAATTGCGGGCCGGCCGTTCGGCCAATTCCTCGCCAATGATACCGTGATCGGGAAAGCGCGCCGCGAGCCGCTCGCGGATCAGAATTTCAACATTGCGGTCGATCTCTGAGACCGGATCGCGCAGGCTCAGCACATCTTGCGGACCGGTCTTGTAGCGCACGGTGAAGATCGTACCAAAGGCGGCCGTAACCTCGCGACCGGCAAGCGCGGCAAGCTCGACCGCCAGCGCCTCGATGCCGGCAAGGTCGACCGCCTCGGCGTCCGCGGGCACCTGGCTACTCATCATCATCCTTATTTTTGGCCACGGGCCTTTGACCGCATTCGCGATCGAAATGAACGCCTATGATCGGATACACACGATAGTTTCGTCTGACATTGTAAGAAAACTTCAAGATCAGCGCACGCGCTAGACTATGGTGACGCGACAGTTCTTTTAAGGCTCGCAACTACAGCTTTAAGTGCTGCGCGGTCACTCTGGCTCTCGGATGGCGAATGGTGGTGAATCTTATTGTATACATAGCTCAATTTAAGGATCGAAGGCGCGCCGAGAACGAACGGGTATAGGTCACTGACGCCCATGCTGCGGTTGATGGAATTGAATGCGAAGGTTAAAGGCAACCACGCATCGATGAGACGATCGACGCTAGCTGTATGCGGATCAAACTCGACCGAAGCATCCAACGCTGTGCTCTCAACGCGCGGCCGAGTATGGATTCCGAATGCTCTGGCCGTCTCCAACGTATCCACGATGTGGAAATAATGGGCCCATGTTTCGGCGAAATCCTCCCACGGGTGCGAGCTCGCATAAGCCGTAACGAAATGGCTTGGCCAATCGGTCGGCGGCCCTTCAGAATGGTGGCGGCTCAGTGATTGCCTGTAGTCGATTCGCTCATCACCAAAGACTTCGCGAAACTCATCTATCGATCCACCATCACGCACGAGACGGTCCCAATAATAATGAGCAATTTCGTGACGAAAATGTCCCAAAAGAGTGCGATAGGGTTCGTCGAAGATACCTCGCTGCTTCTCCCGCTCGGAGTCGTCGGCTTCTGCAAGATTGATGGTGATGACGCCTTCTAAGTGCCCGGTCATCACTGGGTTCTTGGTGGGAGCAAGAAAATCGAACGCAAGGCCTGTGGGGTCGTCCGTTTTGTTGCGAAGAGGAAGCCGCAGGCGCAACAAGCTGTAAAACAACCTCCGCTTGGCGATCTCGATCCGGCGCCACAGCACGAGATTGCGCTGATCGGATAAGTCGGGAATTGTGCGGTTGTGCCGGCACGCCGCGCAATATGTCTGGCCGTCGTCAGCGGGAATAAGCCAGTTGCATCCGTCGAATGTTAAGTTGGCGCAGTAGATATAATCATGAATTGGATCGACCGAGGACTTCCAACGCTCACCCGTTGGCTCTAGCGCCGTCATAGTCATCTTTGAAGCAAGAAAACCAAGTCGGCTACCGCAACCTTCACAAAATGAATTCTCAAAAAAGAGCGGTTGACCGCAAACTTGGCATTCGAAGAATCTCATAGATCGCTAGTCTGAGTTAGGTCTGCGTTTGCATGCTTTCCCGTTCGCAATATCGCAAAAGGTGCGGATGCCTGCTCGGCGCTCGGCTAAATTCTACCGAGAAAAACCAAGATCAAAAGAATCACGATGACAAGTCCAAGCCCACCGCCGCCGTAATATCCCGTTCCGTAGAATGGGCCGCCACCAAATCCGCTGAACCCACCAAGCAAAACGATGACCAAGATTATTATAAGTATGGTTCCAATCGACACGAAGTTGTCCTCTAATGTCTATGAGGCATGTGATTTTCTTACGAAAAGCCCCGCCGAGACGGGGCTGAATTTCAAATCACGTGCGTAAGCATTAACCCGATAATCACGATGACGGGTACGCCCAGCAACCAAAGAAGAACTGGCATGTCGCCCTCCGATTTTTATCGATCTCGCGTCGGATCGTAATTTAACAAGCCGACGACAAAGTAATAGTTCCATATTAAATCTGCCGCGTGTCGCAGGGTGTTTATTGCGATTAGCGTGCGTCGAAAACGACGGTTGGGGTGCTTAAGCCGCCTGCGTGAGGCGTCACCGGCTCACTCGGGCCCCTTCAGTCCAGCGGCCTTCAGCGCCGCTTCAATTATTGGACCGGGACTAAAGCGCGGTGTTGGCGATCCGGTTGGACGGTCGGAAAATTGCAATCCGGCAGCTTTGAAAGCAGCAGCGATTACGTCGCTTACCACTTGAGAGGCTTCTTGCTGAGTATCCACGCGAATTGAAGTGTCCGCATTGCTACTGCTAGCCTTCTTTCTTTCACTCCGAGCAATGGCGCCTGATGTCGCCATCATAGGGAACGATTCTGAATGGATCTTTGGCCCGCAGGAAGTCACGAAGCCATCGCCCAGACCCCAGAAGTTCGCGATATGCTTCGTAGATGAGATCCCTACATCTGAAAAGAACGGGCCGGCGGCGCCAAAACTTTCGTCGTCGCTATTTAAATCCAGCGGAACGCCATGCGCCATGCCGCCGATTGAGAACGCCTCAATCAGTCTATCGCCGTCCCGGTCATTCCAAACTTTGTGCGTGTGTGCCCCCATCAATTCCTCATACGAAGGAGTAGGCGAAAGCGAATGCACGTTCGTCCATTGTTGAACGATTTGCTCGGCGTTCGAGGGCTTTACAATCGGATCCGCGCTGCCGTGCCAGATCGAGATCTTTGGCCACGGGCCATGATGCTTAGATGCCGCTCGCACCCGGTCACCGAGGGTGCGAGGCGAGAAATGACGATCGGTGAACATTGCTTCGAAAGCTTCATTGACATTTTTGGCGCACCCGTAGGGAAGCCCAGCAATGATAGCTCCCCCCGCAAAAGTCTCTGGATAGGTTGCTAACATTACGACCGCCATGGCGCCGCCAGCCGACAAGCCGGTCACGAATACCTTCTCTGGGTCGGCGCCGAATTTGCCGACGGCGTGTTCGACCATTTGATGAATCGAAAGCGCTTCGCCGTTACCCCGTGCTGTGTCCTCCGGCAAAAACCAGGAGAAGCAGTTCTTCGGGTTGTTAGTGAGTTGCTGCTCCGGATAAACAACCAAAAAACCCAATCGATCGGCAAGAGAGGACCACCCGGCGCCGTGATCGTACGCATTGGCGTCTTGGCTGCAACCATGCAGGGCGACAACCACGGGGGCCCCGATCGGCAGGTTTTCGGGTGCGTATGCCAGCATGCGCAAGTTGCCCGGGTTAGATCCAAAATCCGTGATGGGCTTTAGAACGTTTCGCGCGGTCCCGGCGTATTCCAAGGCACTGGGCGTTCTTCCGCGGGCCGATTTCAGAAGGGTTTCGAAACGCTCTCGGAAGGCGTGAATTTTGGCCATTGCCGTGCTGATATCCGCCATGCGCCCTCATATTGCGATGCAATAATATATGCTGCAACGCAACATGGTGGTTGGCGGCAACGGAAGCAAGGGCACGGCGCCTTTCAATGAAAATCTGTGACCTAACGGTATGCCACTGGGTTGGTCGCCCTAGATGCTAAATCAGCGCCAGTTCCCCGGGCGCATTCCCATGCGATGTGTGGTCTAAGCCGTTTTCCCGATAGTATCGGCCATAACGGCACCACGCTGGCCAAGTGGTCTATCACGCTCGACGGTCGAATCAGTCGCCGTCTGGTGCTCGATTTCAGAGTTCAACTGAGCGCCGAGTAGTACGACGATCGCAGACACCCACATCCACATCATCAAGCCGATACCGGTCCCTAGCGACCCATAGGTCACGTCGTAATGAGCGTACGTAGCAAGATACCAGGAGAGAAATGCCGAACTTATGATCCACGCCGCGGCTGCCACGAGGGTGCCAATTGATAGCCACTGCCAGCGCGCACGTCGGCGGCTCGGCCCAAACCGATATATCGTCGCTAATCCGATTATCACGACTGCAAGCAAGATCGGCCAGCGCGAGTACTGGAACAATCCATTAGTGACTTGCGCAAGCCCGAGATGCGTGAGGATAAATGGTAGGACGACGACCGCTCCCGACGCGAGCAAAGCGAGCACTATCATTCCTAGCGTAAATGCTAGCGATATCAAATTGAGTTTAATGAACCCGCGCTTCTCCTTTTCTTCGTACACGATGTTGAGCGCATCCATCATAGCTTTCATTCCCGCATTCGCGCTCCAAAGCGCGATCGCAAGCCCGGAAACGAAGGCAAACCCTAATTTGGTGCCGCTGTTCGCAGTAAGTCGGACGGTCTGTTCATGAACGATGTCCACGGCCGACGCGGGCAAAATTCCCGCCGCGAACGAAAGATGGTCATTGATTGTCGCGGCGTCCGCGAACAGGCCATAGAGTGAGACAACCGCTGTAATAGCGGGGAATAACGCAAGAAGGGCATAAAAGACCACGCCTGCCGCCACCGCGAGCAGCCTGTCTTCGCTGGTCTGTCGATAGGTACGCCACAGAATATCCTTCCAGCCGCGCGCTGGAATGTACCAGGGAGCTGTCGCATTTCGACCACGCCCGTGTTCGTCTGCTCGCAGGTGCTGGACCGTTTGTGGTTCGTCCACGCTGCGAAAGGTGCCGAATGCACCCAGGCCTCTTTTGGCCCGCGACGTTTTTTCCCCGCGGAGCGGTAGGGAAAGATAAAGCACCGCAAGGAGCGCCGCAGCAGACAAGTAGGTCCAGTATTCCGCAGGAGAAATCGGCTGCGGGAGGACGTCGTTTTTTTTGAATCGGCTAAGGCGTCGGTCCCGCTCGCTAAACCGCAGGGATGGCATGCCCGTCCGCCGCTGAGAATTTCCAATTTTCCATCGCCAATCGAACAATGCTCCGACCCTAACGCTGACGGGTGCATCCAGCGGAACCAACCGCCTGTAGTCGAAATTCGTTCCGAAGCCCTAGCGGGCCAAGTCGAAGGAACGATCGCCGCGCAAGCGAATTCCCTTTTTGAAATGTGCCCGGCAACTCCATTTAAACCTTCAGAAATCGAAATCGCGACCCCGGCCAAACTAGAGCAAGATGCGGCTATAGCCGGCCTGCGGTACGTGACCGATGCAAAGCCGGGGATGCGGCGGCGCCAACGAGCCGGGCGTTTTCGTTATCTTCGTCCCGACGGGACGCGCCTAGCTGATAATGCGGCAATACGGCCCATACGCTCGCTCGCCATTCCTCCAGCATGGACCGATGTTTGGATCTGTCCATTTCCCGATGGGCACATCCAAGCCACAGGCCGGGATGCCCGAGGCCGGAAGCAGTACCGTTACCATTCTCGCTTTCGTGAAATTCGAGACAGCGCCAAATACGAGCATGTCATCATGTTTGCGCGCGTGCTTCCGGCACTGCGCAAAAAGGTAAAAGCGCATATGTCGCTTCCTGGACTGCCGCGCAAAAAGGTAATTGCTACGGTCGTTTATCTTCTCGACAAAACGTTGATTCGTGTCGGCAACGAAGATTATGCCAAGCAAAATAAAAGCTACGGCTTGACGACACTCAAGAACCGCCATGCGGAAGTTGACGGGACCGAGGTCCGGTTTCATTTTATTGGCAAAAGCGGAAAGCAATGGACAACCAAGATACGCGATCGACGCGTCGCGAAGATAATTCGTGAATGCCAAGAACTTCCGGGACAGGATCTTCTGCAATACCGAGCCACGACAGGTGAAATACAAAGCATTTCCTCGAACGACGTGAATACCTATTTGAAGGACGTCACCGGCAAAGAAATTACCGCCAAGGACTTCTGCACCTGGGCAGGCACTGTCTTGGCAGCAATCGCGTTAAAGGAAATTGAGGCGTTTGACAGCGATGCACGAGCCAAAAAGAACATGCGCGCCGCCGGCGAGCATGTGGCCAAGCAGCTCGGCAATACGCCGGCCATCTGTCGCAAATGTTATGTTCACCCAGAAATTATCGACGCTTATATGGACGGGACGCTGATAAAAAATCTCACCTCGCGTTCCGAGAAAATGTCGCGGGAGAATCTTTCCGGACTGGAGCCAGAGGAGGCGGCGGTCCTTGCTCTTCTCCGGTCGCGGCTCCGCTCAGCTACCCGACGAAGGGGAGGCCCCGCCGACCTTGGCCAGCAATTACTGGCAAGCGTAAAGGCGACGGGTAAGTTAGCTCGCGACCGCGCAGCGGTGTGACGGCAACGCTCTGATGTGATTCGGGGCGCGTCGCGAAATGGAAAAACCTTCGCACCCGTTGCGCGCCTAGCTTAATTGGCCAGGGCTATTCACTCGCTTGCCGTAAATGCTCCGGCGCGGAACAAAAACCTATTAGCCGAGGTTACCGGACAAGTCCGACTAAGGAGGAACGATATTATGGCCAGTGAGAAGAATTTGCGTGAGCTGTTTCATGACACGCTAAAAGACATCTATTTCGCGGAGAAGAAAATCTTGAGCGCGCTGCCCAAGATGGCGAAGGCCGCTCAAGCCAAGGAACTCAAGGCGGCCTTCGAGAAACACGAGACTGAAACCGAAGGGCATGTTGAGCGCCTAGAGAAGGTGTTCGAAGAAATCGACGCTGCGCCGCGGGGTAAGACGTGCGAGGCCATTGTGGGTATCATCGAGGAAGGTCAGGAAGTTATGAAGGAATACAAAGGCACGCCCGCCCTTGATGCCGGGCTCCTCGCGGCAGCGCAAGCGGTTGAGCACTATGAGATGTCACGCTACGGCACGCTCAGGACTTGGGCTGAGGAACTTGGCTTAAGCCGATCCGTAAAACTTCTCGACGCCACATTGGCGGAAGAGAAGAAAACCGATGAGACGCTCACGCAACTCGCCAAAAACAATGTCAACCACCACGCCGAAGCGGCCTGAGCGCGTGTCTCTTCAACAGTCGAAGAACAAGAAAAGGCCCGTTATTCCTGAGCCATCGCCGCGTTTTGTCCTATGGAGCGCGGTGGTGGCCGCATTTTTACTCGCGGGCGTGCTGGTTTTCGACTTCGAGACCGGTCAATGGCCAGGGGCTGTCGCGCCGAATAGTGTCGAAAATCAAAAATGAAGATTGGGTCGACCCTTCGGGGTAGGGCGCATAGTGGTAGCTTTTGCGATTATAATGAGGCGGCGGATAATCAAGTCATCCCGCACCTTGGGATAGACATGCGTAAAATCGAACCAAACATTTAGGAAACGGCGTCGCGGGATCGCTCGGCGACGACCGATTGCGGGGTCCTCCAGAACAATGCTGTCCCTGTTTAGACCACACACCACCGAGTAGTGTCCGCCGGCGATGTGCCGCTTGGTGCGCAAGTCCTCGCTGACACTCATCCAGTCGACAATGACAGGAGTGCCATTCCGTAGCCATTTTCCGATTACCTTGAAATCGGCGCCGTCGATGATTTCCGCGTGAAAGCCGAGCTCGCGCGCTCCTTTGACCAGGTTAGTTCCAGTCGTGCCAGTGATCTTGCTCGACTTGCAGACTCGGATTAATCGCCGCTCGCCAATTTCGATACCGAAATAAGATGCCACTATTTTCAGGCACGCTGGGCCGCACATGGCCGGGCTTTGTTTGAAATTCGTGGTGTTGAGCAAAATCGTGGAAGTGGCGGACGGCATCAAACTAGTCTAAAGGTCAGCTCGAAAAGCAATACAGTCGCCGAGACGCACGAGCGTTTCCACGCCTTGTTTCGTCTGCTGAAGAATGTCGTTCGATGGAAACCAGGCGCCGGCCTCTCCAAACACCACGACGGCAGAGCCGCCAAATTTAAACACCGATTTTTCCGCGCCGCGTTCGAAATGATGGTCGAGCGGATGAACCTGAACGATTCGTCCAACCGACATGGCACCGACCTCTACAAAGGCGAGACGGCCGAAGTTGCGCGTTTCGAGGACGTTGATCTGCCGCTCGTTGCGAAACAGGATATCCGGCTGATTTTGCAGCGCGTGCCAATTTACGGTCCAGAGCCGCCAGCCAAGATGGGCCTTTTCCAAGGTCGTTCCATCGTCGGGATAGTGCACACGATGATAGTCCATGGGTGACAGTCGCGCTAGAATGACCGGTCCGCCAATAAAGGGCCGTGCCCGCTCACGTGCGCCGAGGATGTCCTCCGCGCTCAGCGAGCGCCCCTTGACCGGGAATCTCTGATCGCCTGCTAATTTCTCCCATGCGAAATAGCGCGCTTCTGCGAAAGCTCCCATTTCGCGCGCAGCCGCCGGATATGTTCGCAGTCCGGCCCGGAATTCGCGGTCAAAGAATTCCGCGAAGGAGCGATAGGCGACCGGTTTGAACTCGCTCATATCGATATGATGTTGTCGAATGAACGGCTCGATATTGCGGGCGCTATGATGTGTATTTTGATAGGCAGCCAGCAGCCAGTCATAAAGCGGTTGCGATTCAAGCCATTGAGTAGGCGAGCGTCGAGGCCGGCTGTCGTAGGTCGCCGGGTGATCGTCCATGAACTCTTCGACCAGCTTGCCGTTCTGACGATCCCAAACCGGCAATGGCAACGGTTTGCCTAACATCGCTCATCTACAACTGACCGCGCCGTAATTAAACCGCTGGGGTTCCTGAGTGGTTCCACGCCGCGAGGGCTCCGGCGGCGTTCTGAGCCGCATAAGCTTCCGTGCTGCTCTGTTTTAGACCTCTGTTAGGCGGGCGTGGAACACGAATACGCCCCCAACGTTGACAGAAACCCAGCCTTACACGACGGCAATCGTCGCCTTGGGAATCGGTTGGCTGATCGGTCGAATGCATCGGCCTCTTTGAAACTCGGCCCTTGCAATGCCATGGACACCTAACGACGCCGAAGGGCACACGCACAAAGCAGACACCCCAAATTTGAAAGAGCTTTGGGCGAAGGTGGCGAACGAAAGTCTAGAAAGGACCGGCGACGAGAGTCGAGCTATCCGTGAAGCGAACGCTGTGGTCGCTCGGCAGGCTGACCGACACTAACCTAGCTCCCGTTTAGCTTTAACCCACAACCCAGAATATGGGTTCGGAGGACTATGGTCCCGCGTAACGAGATTGAAGACGAAGCGGACCAGGTCTTGTTGGCCCAGCAATTGACCCGGGAAATAATTGGCCGCGAACTGCGCGAACTCTATGAAATCTCCGAAGAGCTGCCGGATTATATGAAGGAGCTTATCGCCAGACTCAACAATCGACCATCGTCGCGTGAGTGAACAGGACGCGCGTGGAAGAGTTGCTTAATGCAAATTCGCGCCGGCTACGAAATTTCCTACGATTGTGCGCAGCCGACGCCGATGATCTTGACCTTGAGCGTCCATCCATCCCGCATCGACGATTTGATCACGCTCGATCGGATGCGGCTTGAGCCATTCATGGTCCCCAACACATATCACGATAATTTCGGTAATTTCTGCCATGTGATCCGCGCGCCCGCAGGCCGGGTGACGATGTCGGCGGACTTTCTCATCAAGGACAGCGGTGAACCGGACGCCAGCGTGATCGAGGCGGAGCAGCATGCGCTCGAAGATCTGCCGGTCAACACCTTGGTCTTTCTACTCGGTAGCCGTTACTGCGAGACCGACCGCCTGTCGAACGAGGCATGGTCCCTATTCGGGGGCGTTCCGAAAGGGTGGCCGCTGGTGCAAACGATCTGTAATTACGTCCATGATCGCATCAAATTCGGCTACGAGCACGCGAGTCCGACAAAAACGGCTTGGCGAGCTCACCAAGAGGGGCGGGGCGTTTGTCGGGATTTCGCTCATCTCGCAATCACGCTGTGCCGCTGCATGAACATACCCGCGCGCTATTGCACCGGCTATCTTGGCGACATCGGCGTGCCTCCAAACCCGGCTCCAATGGATTTTTCTGCCTGGTTCGAAGTCTATCTCGGTGACCGCTGGTACACATTCGATGCGCGCCACAACACGCCGCGCATTGGACGCATCTTGATGGGGCGCGGACGGGACGCCACTGACGTCGCTATCGTCACATCGTTCGGACCGTGCAACATGGTGGGCTTCAAGGTCGTCACTGAGGAAGCGCCGTGCGCGGGCGATGCCCGGGTTCCACCCTAAAAGGCCTACCGAAAAACGGGCCGTCCATCAGCGCACTCATCACGCCCATATTCGTACGCTCGGCCTGCGGAAGGGAGGACCCGAAGTGTCTTAAGACATATACCGCGTGGACAGGCCGGCGAGTTGAAAGGAGCTATCCAATGATGTCCGCGCAGGCGGTTCGGTGATTTTCTGGTTCTCGCGCACGGCCTCTGATAATCTCTGACCCACGTTTATTAAAATGAGGACGCGGACGTGTCCCTTTTGAAGCTCGAAAGACCACTCCAAATGCCGCTTCTCGAAACGTTGGGCGCTATGGACCAAGCAATTCTCGATGCGATGCCGCTGGGCGTTTACGCATGCGACCTTGACGGCCGGATCCTCAGGGTCAATCAGCGTGCGATCGAGCTTTGGGGCCGTAGCCCCCGGCTGTTGGATCCGGTGCAGCGGTTCTGTGCCTGCTTTCGCGTTGAGAGCTTGGGAGGTGACTTCATCCCGCCAGAACAAACCCCCATGGCTCACGCCGTGCTCTCAGGTAAGAGTTTCGAGGGCGCCGAGGCGATCGTCCAGAACCCGGATGGAAAGCGTTGGGTGGCCCGCGTCAATGTCGCTCCGCTGCGCGATGCCGACGGAGAGGTTGTCGGTGCCATCAACTGCTTTCAGGATGTCACACGCGAGCACGAAATGCGCTTCGCGCTCGCGCGCCAGCGGCACACTTTCGATCTTGCCATGATCGCTTCCAAAATGGGCACCTGGCGCTACACCCTGGCTGACAACGTCTGCATCTATGATGAGAACGCCCAGCGTCTTTATGGGCTGACGGAGGCACGCTTCATTCATGACGAGCAAGGCGTGAAATCCAAGTTTCATCCTGACGACATGGACCGCATGTGGTCACGCGTGACTAGGGCGCTCGATCCTGAGGGTGATGGCCGATATGAGGTCGAGTACCGCGTGAAGCAGCCCGATGCAAGCTGGCGTTGGCTCAGTGCCTGGGGCCTAGTGGAGTTCGAAGGCCAAGGAGCAACGCGCAAGCCGATCGCTATCGCCGGTGCCAGCCGCGATATTAGTGAGGCCAAGCGCACCGAAGAATTGGAGCGGCTGCTCGGCAACGAGATGAATCACCGTGTTAGAAATACGTTGGCCACCGTACAATCGATCGTGCTCCAGAGCCTTCGCGGGGCAGTGGACCTCAAGTCGGCGCGCAGGGCTGTGGATGCGCGGATTACCGCTCTTGCCGGAGCTCACGAACTGCTCACCGATCGCAGCTGGCTGGGCGCCGATGTCAAAGATGTCGTCGCCCGCGCTATCGCTCCATTCGCGAGTGCGTACATCACCGTCAACGGCCCTTCGCTGGACGTTTCTCCGAAGCAGGCGTTAGCTCTCTCATTGGCGCTGCACGAGTTGGCCACGAACGCCGTGAAGCACGGTGCTCTCTCACAACGCGGCGGCCGGGTCGAACTTCTTTGGAAGGCGCAGAAGGAAGAACTGAACCTGAGTTGGCGTGAAATAGGAGGCCCGCACGTCGTCCCACCATCTCGCCGAGGATTCGGTAGCCGCCTGCTCAAGGATGGTTTATCACGCGACTTCGAAGGCGAAACTCGATTGGAGTTTCTCCCTGAGGGCGTTTGCTGCTGGATTACACTTTCACGCTTCGATCGAATTGAATCGGACTTCGCAGCCAGTACGGCAGCCGGTCGCGAGGACGTCTCAAGTATCTCCGACGGGGCGAACACTGACGAAATTCGAAAGCAGCCGCTTCCAAGTTACCAGCCGTTATAACTTGAGAACAGGAACTAGGAAATCTGTGTCTGGCGTTTGGAAACAGGGATGCCGGAACGCTGGCTCAGGCGATCGTCGAAAGGAGACATTGGCCGTCGGCGGCCATGCCGCTCGTCGAAACGGGCCGGGGGGGCGCGGTTCATTTCTTTTGATGCCCGATATCCGCGGCGCGCCGCAATCGCGTTTTAACGCCCGCGAGTTTCGCGACCTCCCGAAAAAATCTTCTACGGCGAAGAAAAATATTTCAAGTTTTGAGAAAACGCTTGTGCTGGTTGGGGTTGCGTTCGCGCGGTGCGCTACGGTTCGGCGGAGGTTGCGGCTCGTTTGCGCGACGGCAGATCGGCCGGCGTGTCGATCGCGCTGCAGATGATGCTGAGCCTGGAAGGCGTCGAGTGCAAACCGATCTGAGGCGCAGTCATTACCAACTCGCGCCTATTTGTCATCGTCCTCGTCGTCTTCGTCGTCGTCAGTTCTCGGCACCGGCATGCCCGCTTGGTGCCCTTGATACCGTAGCAGATGAACTCGGTTCCGTTATTCGATATTGCGCCTAGGTACTATCGGTTGACTCGGGTTCGCGGGGCCAGAGCACGGCGGACCGAGCTTTCCTCCGCACTCCCCACTTGGAGGAGCGCCGCCGCCGCCACCACCACCGCCGCCGCCACCACCACCAAGGGGCGTGCAAGTGAAAAACTCTTGAGTAAATTTCCCACTCGACACCGCCTTCAGCGGTCCATAGCGCATGTTCGAGCTCTCAGCCGTGCCTTGATTTTGGGCGCACGACGGGAAGTCATATGACGCGGAAAAAGACTCCGCAGCGTAGGTGATGATTCCTGCGCCCGATTGAAACGTGGTATAAGATCCAACGTTATAACCAACGATGTCCATGGTTATGGAGTAAATCGGTGCGCGGTCTCCCGCGGGTATATATTGTGTCACCGGAGTGTACTCGGTGCCCAGTTTGTCTTTCGCCGAGTAGGTGACCGATTCGACGTTGCCTTTGGAGTCGGGAGTCAAGGTCCACGTGAACGTCGTTCCCGCGGGTATGGTGAGGGAGGTATTGTTTATGGTGGAGGGCTTCCCCATGGGCTTGGGGTTGGGAAGAGGGTAAATACCCGGAAGATGTTTGGTTTGCGCCGCAAATTGTTGGGTAAAGGCCTCCACGCTTCCCGAACCTGGTTCAATAATGAATTGCTGCCAAAATAGTTGTGTCGGCTTAAGGCCCGAACTGGCCCCGTTCGCGTTCAGTTGCATACTGAACCCGTACTGACCTTTTGTGTACGAGCCTACGATAATATCTTGCTCAACGACTACAGTCACCTTAACCCCAGTCAAGGGCGTGCAGCTGTTGCTGCCGAGTTGGTACTGCCAGAGGCCCTCGAGCGCCTGGCCCTTGTACTGTGTTGTGTTGCACAATGGCCCCGCTCGCACGTCGGTCGCCAACGCAAGCACGCAACTGATTAAAATCAGAAAAGCGAATGCTGTGTTCCCGCGCGCTAACTGCTCCATGATCGTAGCCTTTCTAGAACTGGCCGATAACAAAGCTGTGCCGCTCGCTCAGAAGTCGCGAGGAGCTGGCGATCGTAGCGGTACCAAAGTTTAGGGCCTGCCCTTTGCCACTAATGGGCGCGGAATCCCTGACGCTCCATCGCCATGGGCGCCCGGCCGCCTAGTCATTTAGCAGCGCAAGAAATTGAAAATTTCGATCGGCGATGAGTCAAGCCTTACATAAACGCAACAGCAAAATTTGCTGGATGTAGCTGGCGAGGCCAGATCGATCCCAACCACCGATCATTACAAAAGCTGTAACGAGAGTCTCCTTAGGGTCAAAAGCTGCCGCACCGCTAGACGGCGGCCGTGTCCGCTTTACTCCCGAAAGCCGCCGCGACAGTCGCCGACCGGCGCGTCCGCTTTGGGCCACAAAGAGACTCGTGCACTGCAACAATAACGGGGGGCGCCCTACTCCGATTACGAGCCTGCTTATTCCAAGATGTCGCTGACTCGAGCAGGCCCAGACTTTGGCGCCGTGGCGTTATCACGTGGCGCCTGCGTGCGGGACACCGCAATTACAGACTGTCACCGCCGAAATGCGGCGAGTCGGCATGTCGGCGGGCGGGAACCAGCTCGATAATCTCCGACTTCATCGAGGTTTGTGGCGGCGGGGGACAGTGGCGCGCCTACCAAAAAGCTGCCTTAATGATCTCGCAAAAATTGGGGGCGCAGGGCCTAGGGTCCTACGCCGGAAGGTTCTGCCACCGGGGATCGTGGCACTCTTCTGTCGTTCGGGGAAATGCCTGAGCCACGACGCGCCGGCGCTAGCCGGAATGCCGGAGGCAAGGGAATTGGGACTCGCGGGGGGATGACTCTCAGCACGGGGTGGCGTCACGAGTCCGCGCAAAGCCGGGATTACGCGCGGAGCGATGCGATAAATTTGCCGAACGATTCGCTCGGCGGGCGGCTCGTCGGCGGCGTAGCGCTGGCGTGTGTCGCCACCGCTTATATCCTCTCGCAGCTCGCCAGCAACGCTACGTCGGACGCAACGCCACAGGATAAGCCCGCGGCTGAGGCGCACTCCTACACCGAAATGTCGGATGCGCTG